>Ga0209514_10002289_pt1 | contig 30080 bp, 25 predicted proteins | sample Subgrocontami58m_FD_187452 | JGI IMG/M metagenome (GOLD analysis project Ga0209514, IMG submission 187452) | Subsurface groundwater microbial communities from S. Glens Falls, New York, USA - GMW37 contaminated, 5.8 m (SPAdes) (version 3) | ecosystem: Environmental > Aquatic > Deep subsurface >...
ACAATAAGATTCGAGTGATCCAAAGAAGGGCTTACGGGTTACGTGACGAGGAGTATCTCCGACTGAAAATCCTTACCTGTATGCTCAAGGAGATATAAAATGACCCATACGACTACACGATGACCCACTATTTTTTTGTTATCGAAATCTAATTTAATGAAATCAATTTTCTTATCATCAGAGGTATCGGTCAGGCATTCTGAAGCCAACTCATCTATATTAGAATAGTCTAAGTATAACCCCATAACCCAGAGTAAATGAGCATGACCTATTCCATATTTACTAATCAAATCTTTATTTGCTTTAAAGGTACTTAGATGTATCATAACACATTATTTTATTAATAATTTTAAGCTACTCAAATGATAGAAAAAATGCTTTTATAAAAATGATTATAGACATCTGAAAAATAGATGTCAATATTAATGAGAAATGAGTAAACGGGGTCACCTTGATTAGTGATTATATTGCTGGCAAGAGAGACAATTTTGCTATCTTGCCTGCCATGACAAGACAATAACACACAGAATACAAACGATCGCTTTACCACGTTATCCCAAGAGTGGATTTTTATTTTACGACGGCTCATTTTCCCACCCCCCTCCAAGCGCCTTGTAGAGGATGACGAGGTTCAGCGATACGGTGCGTTCGTTCCGCACCAGTTCCTCCTCCGATTTGCAAAGAGACCGTTCCGCATCCAGCACATTAAGGAAATCAACCAGCCCTTTTGAGAACAATTCATTGGCCAGTTCCACGGCGCGGCGATTGGCGTTTACCGCCTCTGTAAGGTTCTTTCTTCGTATGTTTTCTGCGGTGTATGCGACGAGCGCATTCTCGACGTCTTCGAGGGAGGTCAGCACGGCCTTTTCGTAATTGAGCAGCGCCTGCTCCTGCCGGGCGTTTTGCACCCGAATATTTGCGCGGATACGACCTGCGTCAAAAATAGGCCAACGAACGGTTGGCCCAAACGACCACAAACGGCTGCGGGTAATGGAGAAGGCGTTTATGTCTTCGGTCTGAAACCCGAAACTTCCCGTCAGAGAAAACCTTGGGAACCAATCCGCCGTTGCCATACCAATCCGCGCCGTCGCCGCAGCCAGTTCCCGTTCTGCGCGGCGCACGTCAGGCCGGCGGCGCAAGAGATCGGACGGTAAACCCACAGGCACCGTTACAGGCGTGTGTGGAATTTGAGATTCTTTTGTTAACTCCGTTAGCAACTCGCCCGGCCTTTGTCCCAGCAGTATACCGATGCGGTGAATTGCCTGTTTCATGGGATTTTCCAGCGACGGTATCTCCGATTGTGTCGTGGCCAGCAACGCCGCAGCCTGCACAACGTCAAGTTCGCTGGAAAGTCCTGCATTGTACCGCGCCTGGACGATTTCCACTGCCTCATGCTGAGTGTTTATGTTCTTGTGAATAATCTGCAACCTCCGCTGGTAGCCGCGCACTTCTATATAATTTCTCGCTACTTCCGCAAGTAGCGTAACGAACACGTCTCTCTGGTTTTCTACCGCCGCGTCAATTTCGGCGTTGGCTGCCTCAACGGCGCGGCGCTTGCCGCCGAACAGGTCAACCTCCCAACTGGCGTCGAATCCCGTCTCGTACAGATTTCGCTTTATTTTGGCGCTTGGCGGAATTGTTGAGATGCCTGAACTGCGCCGGCTTCTGGAGTATGACGCGGAGGCGTCCAGCGACGGCCACAAATCAGACGCAACAACGCCTCTCTGGAATCGCGCCTCCCGCACACGCGCTTCGGCGATTCGCAAATCGAGATTAGACGGAACTGCCCTCATAATAAGGGAATCTAGCACGGGGTCGTTAAAGGCCTTCCACCATTGCACAAGTGTTTCAGGGTTGGTTTTTCCCGCCTGTGATAATTCGCTCCACGACGCCGGCACGGACACCTTTGGCGGGCAATAGTCCGGACCGACTGCGCACCCATTCAGAAACAATAACAAACACGGCAGGAAAAACAGGGTAGATGCGATTCTGTGTCGCGACGCCGAAACGGAATATTTACATTTAAATAGTATAGGTATTTTCATTTTATTCACATGGTACAAATTATTCCCCTCTTGGGAGGGGATTTAAGGGGTGGGTAAGTCGGTAATTTGTGAGATACTCAATGATATTTCACAACCCTTGTCCTCGTGAAAACGAGGAAAGGAACCCACCCCTTACCCCTCCCAAGAGGGGATTTTCTAACACGAATTTGGTCCCGATATGGAAATTTTAGCACGTACTTCATATTATCCGTTATTCTGAGTGTTGTCCGTTGCGTCTATATAGACATCCATCTGTTGCCCTGCGAATATCGGAAGGCTGGCTTGTTCGATGCTGTAAATAACCTGCAGCACGCGCGTATCAACTCGCTCTATGCTGTCGCCCGTGAGTGATTTTTTGGGGATAACGTACGGCTCAAAACGTACAAATTTCAGATCCGTGCTGATTTCCCGGTTGCCGCGCAGAAAGGCAACTGCCGGCGCGCCCGAACGCACCCGCCAGGCGTCGTTTTCGTCCACGTCAACGCGGACGTTTAGAGGCTCGACATTGCCAAGGAGCACGAGCGGCGTTTGCGTGATACCGGCAGGCGCATATTCGCCCGGATGTATTTTCAATTGCAATATGTCGCCATCTACGGGCGCACGGACAAGAATGCGGTCCAGATTGATCGCCGTTTCATTTACCTGCGCCTTTGCAGAAACAACGTCTGCCTTTGCCTGCGCCAGTTTTGCCATGGCAATTTGCACGGCGAAGCGCCTGCGGTCAAGTTCCTCAACGCTGATTGCGCGTCTGTCCGTAATACGTTCAGCCAGCGCGAGTTGATTTTTCAGGTCAGACAGAGACGCCTTTGCAACTTTTACATTGGTATTTGCCACACGCACCGCCGCCTGCCTTACCGCCAGTTGCGCCTTCAGATCGCGGTCATCAAGTTTAAACAGCATATCACCGGACTTTACCTTGCCGCCGACAGAAACGTAAATCCCGGAAATAACGCCCGGGATGAGCGTTCCGATGGCAATATTTTCGGTATTTGCCTCCACAATGCCTGTGCCCGCCACCGACGATCTGAAGGGCGGCGAAGTCGGGTCAACCAACGGCATGGCAGGAGGGATGGTTTTGCTGCCGCTGACAACCGTCAGCACCGCAAATCCAAGCCCAAGAACGGCCAGGAGGGGAAGGAGATATTTTCTAATCATAGGAAACCTCTTTCATATTCAGGAATTTCAATGTTTTTGCAGGAGACAACACCTGTTGGCGATCGGGCGCTTATGCGCTGTCATGCACCCTCAATCGCCGTCGGGAGACGGCTCCTACCAATACGGGCGGGTTCAGATTTGCAACCTGAACCTTGTAGTTTGAACAAACGATACCCAGTTGAACAATCACAACGCCCAGAAATACATAAACCTCCAGGTTCAAGTTACAAACTTGAACCCGCAACGTTGTGTTGTAGAACGAAGCGATTGCTTCGTTCGAGCGAAGTGGCGCTTCGCTCTACAGCAACGAAAAAGTGGCCGAAGGCCTAATTTAAATTTAATTTTCATTTAGCCTAAAATCCTGCGAATCCGATATGCTGACGATGTGACCGTCATCCATTCTGGCAATACGATGCGCGAATTCGAATATGCGCGAGTCATGGGTAACAACAACCAGGGCGCGATCTACACCCACTACCACATCGTGCAACAGTTCCATCACCTTGTGGCCGGTTTCGTGGTCGAGCGCGCTGGTAGGCTCGTCGCAGACGATAAATTTCGGGTTGTGCACGATCGCCCTGGCAATGGCGACGCGCTGCTGTTGTCCTCCCGACAATTCACTGGGAAGCGAACGGGTGCGATCTCCCATGCCAACCCGGCTGAGCGCCTCACGCGCCCTCTCCAGCGCGTCGCGTCGTTTTACCCCGTTGATCAGCAATGGCGCGGCAATATTTTCAGCCGCAGAAAGCGTTGGTATTAAATTGAACATCTGAAAAACAAATCCAATGTTTTGTCCCCGAAACAGCGCCTGTTCGCGGTGGCTCATGTTTTTAAAATCGTGCCCGAACACAACGCATTCGCCTTCATCTCTCGCCAGCACACCGGCAATGATAGATATTAACGTGGTCTTGCCGCTGCCGGACGGCCCCACCAGCATCATTAGCTCGCCGGTTTTCACCTCCAGGTCAATGCCGCGCAGGGCGCGCACCTGCGTGTCGCCGCTGCCGTAAGTTTTTGCCACACCCTTGCACCGCACTGCAATGTTATTCATATTTAGCTCTTAAAAACAATCGCCGGTTCCAGACGAATCACCTTCCACATGCTGAGGGCGGCCGAGGCAGCGCAAATCAGCGTGACGGCTGTTGCGCTAACGGCAAGGAGTTGCCAGGGGAACCGGAAAGAGAGTTCGGTGTTTCCCGACAGGGTACCAAAAACGGAGGCTGCGCCAACCCCAATTCCATACCCGATACTGCCAACCATTGCCGCCTGTAGTAAGATCATTCGTAACAGCATCCAGTCTGTAGCGCCCATTGCCTTGAGCGTTCCAAAATAGCGAAGGTTATCCAGCGTAAAGTTGTGAAATGTCTGTCCGGCAATAGCAATGCCGACAATAAAGCCAAGCACTACCGTAACGCCGAAGTTGATAGGAATACCGGTGTATTTCATAAAATAACGGATGGTGAGTTTTTTAAATTCGTCCCTCGTGTAAGCGGCCAGACCGGTTCCCTGCTGAATACGTTGACATAAAACATGCGGATCCTGCCCGGGCTTGGCATTGACCAGCACAAAGGTCATCAGCTTGCGTTCGCGCGGCGCAAAGACGGTTGCACGGGAGTATGTGGTGTAAATGACCGGCTGCGACTGGAACGTCCTTGTTACCTTGCAAATTCCAACGACTACGGCACGATGGTCATTCAGTTCCATCGTATCACCAATTTTTAAAGGTTCACGTCTTCCGTCAGGCATGACCCTGGCGAGTTTGTCCCTGACACTGAAGCTGTCAACGATAATGGCGTCGCTGCGGCGCAGGTCGGACAATTGCCCTTGCAGCATCTGCGGAGGGCCGCCGATCAGGGTTTCGTCGTCAAGACCGACTACGTTACACGTCTGGAAAGTGCCGTTGGAAAGCCTGGCCTTCAACAGTCCTTTGTACATGGGGACTGCCCACGCGACGCCTTCCACGCCCCGTACCCTGAGCACTTCCGTCTCCTTTAGTGGCTTGAGATCGTCAATGTACTGCACCTTCGGATCCATCACCCAGATATCAGGAAGCGTCGTATCGGTAAGGAATCCAAACGTACGCGTCATCAGTCCCAGAAAAATGGCGGATTGCTGGGTAATGAGCAGCGAGGCAAACGTCAGCCCCATGACAATGCCCAGATATTTGGCCCGATCCCCGACAAGCATTTTTAAGGCAATGAAATTCATTTTTTTAACACCGGCTGTTTTTTGAATTCTTTAATTGCGCCAAGCGAGAAGCTGGTGATATGTCCGGCCAGCCTATCAACGTCCTTAAGGGTGTATTTTTGGTTAGGATATAAACGGTTTACCACCGGCCGTGCATGATGATAAAAAACGCATTGGGATACAATACTCATCGTGCAGAGACGAACCAGCTCGCTGTTTGTCCGCGCGCCGAGCAATCCGCTTACGATTGATTCCAGTTGCTGCGCAAGAGGTCGTATATTGTTTTCAACGAGCGCATCAAGCGCCTGGGTTGGCTCAAACATCTCCCGCGACATCAGCTTGCCATGCCAGGCATAGCGGCCTTCGTCGAAGATGCGCAGAAGTAGCGAGCGAACGAACGCCAGTAACCGCTGCTCAAGGGTTGCATCTCCATGAAGTCCAAGCTGCGGGGGGTACTTTTCACAAGCGCACTGATGGGCGTATTGCAGGACGGCGGTGTAAAGCCCCTCTTTGTCGCGGAAGTGGTAGTTGATAGCGGCGATATTTGCGTTTGCCCGTTTGCAGATATCCCGCACGGTGGTCTTCCTGAAGCCGTGCTCCGCGAACACGCCAACTGCCGCCTCCAGCACCCGCTGCCTGGTTTTTGCATTTGCTATATCTGACGTTTCAGGAGTATTTAAAACCTTCATTTGAAACAATTGTATAAAACAGTTGTTTGAATTGTCAATACAAAAAAAACCGTGATCCCGTTCAGACACGAATTAGTGTATTAGCCCTCTAAGCACTTCCAGATTGACCACGTCCATGCCATCCTTCTTTGGCGTCTCGATTACCTTTGGTATATGACTAAACCTGTTCATGATTTGCCTGAAAGGTTCCAAACCCAGCTTGCCTTTTCCGATATGTTCGTGCCGGTCTAAATGACTGCCCAATTCTCCCTTCGAATCGTTCAGATGAATGGCGTAAAGATTCTCGAGTCCAACAATATGGTCAAATTCTTCCAGGGTTGTTTCAAACCCCTCTTTTGTGCGCATGTCGTATCCGGCGGCAAAGGCGTGGCAGGTGTCGAAACACACGCCAACCCTCGGAGAATGGACTTCCATCATGATTTGCCTCAAGTGCTCAAAACGATAGCCGATACTTGAACCTTGGCCGGCGGTATTTTCCAGCAGGATTTTTACGGGTGAATTTTTCGTTTCATGAAGTATGCTTTTTAGCGCCTTAATGACCATTTTAATACCCTCCTGCTCACCGAGTTCTTTTGCGGAACCGGGATGCACGATAGTAAACACAAGCCCAAGGTCATGGCACCGTTTTACCTCTTGAATTAAGGCGCCTGCCGAACGCTCCCGCAGGGCGTCATCGCGGCTCGCCAGGTTTATAAGATACGAGGCGTGCGAGAAGGCCATTTTTACCGCAGAAGCCTTGCAGGCGTCCTGGAATTTTGACCCTTCCTGTGTTTCGATGATTTTCTCTCTCCATTGCCGCTGGTTTTTGGTAAATATCTGGAAGACGTCAATCCCTAACGATGCGGATTCACCAAAGGCATTGTGGAGGCCGCCTTGAATTGAGCAGTGTACGCCTAAAAGCATAAGTTTTGTTTCGCTTTTGATTATAGAATGGTATTATGGGTAAGCACACTAAATACAAATTTCACTTTTATCATATCATAAAAACCTTGCACAAAACAAACTTTGTAAAAATCGGCGTCCTTTCCTGTCTGACCATCACCCTTCTATGTCTCTCATTTCCGCCCGCAGACCTCGGCTTTCTGGCGTGGATTGCCTTTGTTCCGTGGTTTGTTCTCATTGCAACGGAAGAGAGACACGCGCATCTTACCGCCCTGCTTATCGGGACGGTATTCATCTTTATTGAGCTTTCGTGGCTACGTCACGTGACTTATGCCGCGTGGATTTTGCTGAGTTTGTATTGCGCCGCATATTTTCTGTGTTTTGTGTGTTGCGCCCGACTCATCATTTCCAGATGGAGATTACCGCTCGTTGTCATTGCGCCCTGTATCTGGGCGGCGCTTGAATTCATACGGTCTTTTTTACTCTCCGGGTTCCCGTGGTTTTTTATCGGACATACACAGTACAGGTATTTGCCAGTAATTCAGATCGCCGATATTACCGGCGTGTATGGCATTTCTTTTATCATCGTCATGGTAAATGCGGCTCTTGCGGATTTGATAACGCATGCTTTTGCAAGACGTAATTTACTCCTCACCTGCATCTTGCCCTTTGTACTCTTGACAGCCGTCTTGTCGTATGGTTTTTTCTGGCTTGGCAATTACAAACCGAAAGAAGGACCGGTCGTGTGCATGGTGCAGGGAAACATACCTCAGGAGGTGAAGTTCGAGTCTAACGAAGAGGACGAAATCGGGATTCTTAAACAATACGCCGATCTGTCATTGAGCGCGAAGGGCGAATCCATTGACCTGCTCGCGTGGCCGGAGACCATGATGCCGGGACTCCTTAACATTGACCCCGAACTTACGGGCAGAAAGATTGACTTCCTGTCGCAGCTCACGCCTGTCCAACTGGCGCAAACCCTACATGCGAACTTGCTTCTGGGCGGTATTGCGCTGACGCTGGATGGAGAGGAACAGAGGTATTTCAATAGCGCTTATTATTATGACAGGGAGGGGAAATTCATAGACCGCTATGACAAGATACACCTCGTGCCATTTGGAGAATTCACGCCCCTGAAAAAATATTTCCCGTTTCTAGCCCGCCTTGTGCCGTATGAGATTGGATTGACGCACGGTCAGCGCCGGACACTATTCCGTCTCGATACCCCGCAGTGCGGGAGTTTTACTTTTGGCGCGTCTGTCTGTTATGAAGATACCGTTCCTTCCCTGATCAGGAGATTCAAGAGAGACGGGGCGGATTTCATGCTCAATATAACGAACGACGGCTGGTTCAGAAACAGCGCGGAACTTGACCAGCATCTCGCCATTATGGTGTTTCGGGCGGTTGAAAACCGTTTCTCCATGGCGCGCGCCGCCAATACGGGCATATCATCATTTGTCGGTCCTGACGGCGCTATCTACGCCAAACTATCAGATTACCATGGAAAATACCGCGAGGTAAGCGGCACGCTCATCAACAGGATAAAGCTGATTGAAAAATACAACACATTCTACACCACGTGCGGCGACTGGTTTTCAATCCTGTGCGTGACGGCGCTGGGAATCATGCTGGTTCTGTCCATTTTTAAAAGACAACTTATCCATCAAAAAACCAGAGCGCAAAAATGAAATCGAGGGGGGGGCAGGCGGCTGGGAATTTCGCGGTGGCTCACGCGCCTTTGCGTCCTGTAACCGACGAATAGACCGGGGAATTGACTTTCCACTTGACATTTTACAAGCATTAACCATATAATCTGTCTCAACATTCACTAACTATAAAAAACAGCAACACTTGTGAAAAAATCAACCGACACACGAGAAGCTTCTCCATAGAAAAAAGCAGGACGTAAACATCCACTTAATCACCCTCTCTGTATGGAGGATTAAGGCTATTATCGGAGTAAGAAAAATAATGCACCCACTTGACTTTGTATTAGGCTTCGTTTCCACCGATATGGGAATAGACCTTGGCACTGCAAACACGCTGGTTTGCATACCCGGCCATGGAATCGTGCTGTCAGAGCCATCCGTTGTGGCAGTAAGGCCAGGGACGAATAAGGTTCTTTTGAATGGTAACGCAGTGGGAAATGTTGCCAAGTCCATGCTGGAGCGCGCGCCGAGCAGCATATCCGTGATACGTCCGCTGAAAAACGGCGTTATAGCGGACTTCGATATTACCGAGGCCATGCTCAAGTATTTTATTACGAAGGTTCATAAACGCAAGTGGGGAGTCAGGCCAAGGGTATTGATCGCCATCCCTTCCGGCATTACGGCCGTAGAGAGACGGGCGGTGGTCAATTCCGCGGAACGCGCGGGCGCCAGAGAGGTGTACCTGATTTCCGAGCCGAAAGCGGCGGCGCTTGGCGTCGGTCTTCCCGTGGGTGAGCCGGTGGCCAGTATGATCGTTGATATCGGAGGCGGCACTACTGAAGTGGCTGTCCTCTCGCTGGGCGACATATTTACGCACGAAAGTATCCGGGTTGCGGGAGACGAATTTGACGAAACCATCGTTCAGTATATCCGGAAGACCTACAATCTTGACATCGGACACCGGACGGCGGAGCAAATCAAGATCGAGATCGGTTCTGCCTATCCTCTGGAGGAAGAGCTGACTCTTGAGATCCGGGGCCGCGATGCTATTGCAGGACTGCCCAGGGCGACAATTATTACCTCTCAGGAAGTCCGGGAAGCGCTCAAAGACCCGTTTGATAAAATTGTAGGCGCTGTAAAATCCACCCTCGAAAAGACCGCGCCGGAGCTGGCATCTGATCTGATAACCAATGGACTGGTGCTGGTGGGCGGAGGCGCTCTGATCAGGGGTTTGGACAAACTGCTGGCAGAAGAAACAGGTCTGCCGGTACAGGTGGGCAATGACCCTTTAACTGCCGTTGCGCGAGGAACGGGTTATCTCCTCGAAAATCTCGACCTATATAAATCCGTTTTGCAGGATGAGGACATCCACTCCTAGTTTTAGCGATCTCATTAAAAACCCCATTGCAGCGATAATCATCCTTCTGGCAATATCCCTGATTTTGCTGTTTTTGCCGCCCAAACTTTCCGTCCGCATCAAAATGGCCTGCGTTACGCCCGCGAGACCGCTACAGTGGGCGACCTGTTTTTGCAGCAATACCGCCAGCAACTTTTTGGACAGGGCGTTTTCTGCATGGCGCGATACACACACACACAAACAACTCGAAGAACAGGTTTCCCAATTCAAAAACAAGATAACAGAACAACAGGACACGATCTACAGGTTACAGGGCAAGCTGTACTCCCTCTCTAAATTCCAGGCCGAGAATAAGGGCAAGACAAGGCAGATACCCGCGGACATTATCGGATACGACGCGGCGCGTTTCAGAAAAAGCATCACAATCAACGCGGGTTCGAAGCATGGCGTCAAACTCAACGACATTGTGGTGTCGAATAACGCCCTTCTTGGAAAGATTGTTTCGGTAAACGGGGGGTACAGCGCTGTTCAATTAATCACAGACCCGGCGTCGCGCGTACCGGGAAGGGTGCTCCAGACGCGCGAGCAGGTAATCGTGGAGGGGAACGCCACGGGGTTTTGTCAGTTAAAATACGTGCCGCGATGGGCGAAGTTAAAAAAGGGAGACGACATTGTCTCTTCTGATATTGGCGGGTTTTATCCTTCCTCTCTGCCTATCGCCACCGTTGTGGAAGCGGAAATAAAGGGCGGCGCCCTTTTTCAGTCGGTAAAGGTATTACCAAAGGTAAATATTTCAAAGATCGAACATGTGCTGGTTTTAACAAAGTAACACAATTGGTAGGAGCCGCCTCCCGGCGGCGATTGGACAATGAACAACGGCGCACAAGCGCCCGATCGCCAACAGGAGTTGGCTCCTACCAAAAACATTGAAATTCCTTTTGGGGGTTCAGGTTTGCAAACCTGAACCCGCTGTTGGTAATTTAGAAAGTCCCCTCTTGGGAGGGGTTGGGGGTGGGTAAGTCGGTAATTCGTGAGATATTCGCTGAGATTTCACGACCAGAGAACCCACCCCTAACCCCTCCCAAGAGGGGAATAAATTGTGCCATTATAAAATGTGTGGATTTAAACTATGCGCTGGTTCACTTTTTTTTGTATACTCCTCGGTCTCTCGCTCTTTCAGTCAACCCTGATGAACTGGATTAACATCGGGTCTGCGACGCCGGATTTGTATTTTCCCCTCGTGGTATTCTACTCCTTCCTGACTGACGTAAAGCGGAACACCCTTGTAAACTGGCTTGCAGGCTTGTCAAAGGATTTGTTTTCGGAGGGAAGTTTTGGCATAAACTCCATCTTCTTTGTCGCCACGGGCTTTTTCGTCTGGTCTATCAGGGGCATTTTGTTTCGGGGTCACATCGTCACGCAAATCCTGGTTACGTTCATCTTTTCTTGCATATACAATATTTTCTATGCGATATACACCTCGCTTTTGTTCCATTCGTTGGGATTTACGACAACGATATGGGCGATCTTTGCCTGTTCTTTCTACACGGCAATGATTGTCCCCGTGCTGTTTTTGATATTGAACAGGTTTCAGCCGGTACAGGAGGTTTTCCACCGATAATGTATCCATACCGTTTCAAAATTACCCTTATTATTTTTATCCTGTTTTTCATTGGCATTGTAGTCAGGCTCTTCCAGCTTCAAATCACGGAAAGCGATAAATACAAAGGTATCTCCAGAAATCGCCGTATTGCCACCTATCCCCTGGAAGCCATGCGGGGCTCCATTTACGACAGGAATGGCAAGATACTCGCCATGGATCAGCACACCTTCGACATTGCAGTCCAGTATAAAAACCTGCTCTATTGTTATGTGCGCAACAACAACGCGGTTCCGCGCGTCGGCGAAATGAAAGTCCACCGGAAAACACAGAAGACCTGCGGCGAATGCCACGAAAGCCAGGATCTGTGGGTAAAAAAACTGTCTCAACTGCTGGGGATTCCCCAGCATAAACTGCTGGGACATGCAAAACGGGTCGTTGAGAAAGTGGAAAGGCTCAAGCAAAGCATAGAGCAAAGATCAGGCAGGGCAACCCGTATCAAAGAGGAAGCCGGCTACTATCCCATAGCTTCCGACGCGGGATGGGAAAAGGTCATTCAAATTGAGATTAATCAGGGCAGTTTTCCGGGCATACGCGTTACGCCGCGACCAAAAAGAATTTACCCTCAGCAGGAGCTGGCGTCGCATATCCTTGGATATTTGGGCAAGCTGAACGAGAAAGAATGGGAGGCGTACAGCGATCAGTGGAACGATTTCATCCTGAATTCTCCCGTTACAGACGCCGACACTTCATCGCTGCTCTACGATGGCTACGCGGAAAACGATTATATAGGCAGGTCGGGGGTAGAACTCCAGTATGAGGACGAACTGCACGGCCAGCGGGGAAAACGATTTGAGGAAATAACGTGCAAAAACACCCAGGTTGAAAAGGTGATACTGGAGAGGCCGCCAATGCCGGGAAACGACTTGTACCTGACCATTGACAGCCAGATTCAGGGTTATGCGGAAAAAGCGCTTGGGAAAAATCTGGGAACGATTGTCGTTATGGACCCTGGCAACGGCGAAATACTCGCCATGGCCAGCTATCCACGCTTTAACCCAAATGACGTGGGCGAAGATTTTAAAAAGCTCATCCGGCATCCTTCCAAACCCTTTTTGAACAGGGCGATACAAGGCGCTTTGCCGCCGGGGTCTATTTTTAAGCTTATCACGGCAACCGCCGCGCTAAGCGCAAATCGCATAAGCATCGAGACGAATTATGAATGTCACGGGTATACCAATTACAAGAATATTATTTTCAGATGTTGGTCGGACGTCGGACACGGCCTGGTTACCATACACGACGCCATCCCATATTCGTGCAACGTATTCTTCTTTGAAACGGCAAAGATACTGGGCGGAGATACGTTGTACACGTGGGCAAAGAATTTTGGCATGGGCGAGAAGACGGGTGTTGATCTTTCGCACGAAAGAAGCGGAAACATGCCCAGGATGAACACCACGGCGTCCGTTATGAACGTCGCCATCGGACAGGGCTCATTGCTTACCACGCCGCTTCAATTGGTTCGGGCGTATGCGGCAGTGGCGAACGGAGGCGCTTTGGTTCAGCCCCATGTGTTGTTAAAACTCACCAATAATCAGGGAGAAGTCGTCCGGGTGTTTAAAGAGGCGCAGAAACAGAGGGTGTCTTTGTCGCCGGTAATTCTGGATACCCTGCGCACGTCGCTTCTGGATGTGGTTACCAGGGGCACCGCGAAGAATACGGGATTGGATATTTACAGGGTTGCCGGCAAGACGGGCACCGCGGAGACCGGACGTCCGAAGGACAACCACGCCTGGTTTGTTGGTTACGTCCCGTATGACAACCCCCGATACTGCATTGCCATCCTCGTGGAACACACACCAGGGCATGGGGCGGAGATTGCAGGCCCTATTGCCAAAGAACTCATGTCCTATTTATTCCCGGAATTAAATGAAACATCCTGAGCAAATACCTCCCTGCCTTGCGACCCTCAGCTAAAACAGAACAATTGCCAACCGACAGTTTTGCTTTGTAATATTTACAAAAACAATTGTAAATGTTACAAAATTTCCCATTTTTAAGCGGATGGGTTCCAGAGGAATTGAAGTGTATTTATTTTTTAAACAGTATTGCCTAAAATACTTACCATACGAAGGTGTGTTTTTTATGATATTTGGTACTCTCATTGCAATGGTAAAGTACACATTATTACCGTACATAAGGGATTTTAGTATAACTAAATTGTTTAACATATTAATCAAAAGGTGGTAGCGGTACGTGGGAAAATTGAAATTATCACTGAAAGAAAAGGCCATAATAGGGATCATCGCAATTGTTATCCCGATCCTTGTTACCTTTGTCCTTGTTTATTGTAAAAACAGGGTATATCTGAAAAACAGAGTCCTCGATACCCTGTCAGTTATTGCAGAGTCCTACGAAGGACAGGTCTATCAATTCCTGGAAAAAGGTAAAATACGCGCCCAGGATTTTGCCAGCGACGGCTTCATCAGGACTTACCTGCAAAAGGCGATTCAGGGAAATGCCTCTGCAATTAACAAACTCAACAAGCACCTCGTTAAGAACAAGCTTTCCCTCGATAAGACAATTAACGCCATCAACATCCTCTCCATGGACGGCAGGGTGGTGGCCTCCACAAAAAGATCCGAAATGGGGAAAGATTTATCCACAGACGTCTGTTTTGAAGAAGGCAGGCATGCCCTAACAATTCTGGAGCACCGCTCCGGCTATGAGGGTTTGTATGAAATTGCCATCTCCTCCCCTATTTTTACAAAGGAGACGGGCAAGCCTATCGGTGTGATTGTCAATTATATCCTGGCCTCTGAGCTCAATAAGCTTTTGCTCGGAGAGTATATCAGAGACCTTGGCGCTATTTCGTGGGGCAAAGGGAGAGGCGCATGGAAGACGCTTGAGGTGTATCTGGTCAATAAAGATAAACTCATGATTACCAAATCCATATTCGTGAAGGATGCCGTGCTAAAACAGCAGGTTGGCACAGCGCCCGTTATTCAGGGTTTGACGTTAGGCAAAGAGATGGCGGGGTTTTATCCTGATTACAGAGGAATCGAAGTGGTTGGCGCATCCATGTATATCCCATCCATGAAATGGGTGCTTCTGGTGGAGATTGACAAGGACGAGGTGCTTGCCCCTATAAGACACGTGCTCACCAGCGCCTTAATAACGGCCGCGGTTGTCATCATAATGATCACGGCGCTCTTAATTGGCTTCCTGGGAAAAATGGTAAAACCGCTCCGCAAAATATCTGAGGCGTCAAAGAAAATTGCCGGCGGCAATTTCGACGTTACTATCCCCGTCCAAACGCAGGATGAAATTGGCACACTCTGCGCATCATTCAACTACATGACCGGTCATATTAAGGCCAGGACAACGGCGCTTGCAAAAAGCGAGGCGCGTCTTGCCGAGGCACAGCGCATTGCAAACATTGGGAACTGGGAGTGGGATGCCGCCAAAAATGAAATATGTTTTTCGTATGAGGCACATCGCATTTTTGGCCTGAAGACGGAAAACCTTGTTGCTTCGGTTGGGCAGTTTATGAATTGTGTTCACCCGGAAGATCGTGAGTTTGTGCGTAAATCTTTTGATGAGGCGCTCCGTTCCAGGAAATCACTGGGCATTGACCATCGCATCGTTCTCAAAGACGCAACCGTGCGCATCGTGCATGAGAAGGCAGAGGTCATATCCGGCAACGGGGGGACGGTTGTGCAAATTGTTGGAACAGTCCAGGATATCACTGAGCGCAAACGTGCAGAGGAGCATCTCCGCGCGAGCGAAGAAAAGCTGCGGGCTATACTGGACAACGCCCCGGCGGTAGTCTACATGAAGGACGTCCAGGGAAGATACACCTTTATCAACAGCCACTTTGAAAGGCTGTTTCATGTAAACAGGAACGATATACGAGGGAAGACCGACCATGATCTCTGGACAAAGGAGACGGCGGATGCATTTCGGGCAAATGATATAAAAGTAACCGAGGTCAAAACCTCTTTGGAATTTGATGAGGTTGCACCCCACGATGACGGGCCGCACAACTATATTTCAATAAAATTCCCGCTCCTTGACCATAATGGCTGTGTATCCGCGGTGTGCGGCATCTCTACCGATATCACTGAGCGAAAAAGAATGGAAGAAGCCAAAGTCCAGCTATCCGAAATTATTGATGCAGCGGCAGACCTTGTTGCTTCGGCTGAAATTGATGGACGGGTAACATATTTAAACAGGGCCGGAAGAAAGATGCTTGGGATGGGTGAAAACGAAGATATCACGAAAACTTATGTACGTGAATATCATCCGCAATGGGCAAGCGAACTTGTTTTGAACGAGGGTATACCCGATGCGATCCGTGAAGGCCACTGGGTTGGAGAAACGGCATATTTGTGCCGCGATGGGCGTGAAATACCGTTTTCCCAAATAATTATTGCTCATAAGAATCCTGATGGTACGATCAAATACCTCTCTACGATAGCGCGCGACATTACCGAACGCAAACGGTACGAAACGCAAATTGTCCACATGGCGAGCCGCGACCCGCTCACCAACCTCCTCAATCGCCGTCGTTTCCACGAAGAGTTGGAGAGTTGGCTTGCGCAGGCGCGGCGATTCGGGATTCATGGCGCCCTGGTGTTTTTAGACCTTGACAATTTTAAGTACATCAATGACTCGCTTGGTCATCAGACGGGCGACAGACTCCTTATGATGGTCGCCAATATTTTGAGGGAACGCCTCCGGGAAACAGACATACTGGCGAGGCTGGGCGGCGATGAGTTTGCCATTATTCTCCCCCACGCCGACGTAGAGCTTGCGGAATCCGTCGCAAATCAAATACGGGAATTGGTGCAATATCGCACCGCTGCAGAACGGGAATATCTTTCCGGCGTCACCGTGAGCATCGGCATTGCCATGTTTCCCGGTCACGGCAACACCGTGGAGACGCTCCTTTCCTATGCAGACCTTGCCATGTACCGGGCGAAGGAAGACGGCCGCAACCGCGCCTGTATTTACTCTCCCGAACAAAAGACACAGGTTGAACTACGGCTAACCTGGGAAAAGCGTATCCGCGAGGCGCTGAGCAGGGACAGCTTTGTGCTGTATTTACAGCCTATCCTGGACTTGCGGAATAATATTATCAGTGGACACGAGGCGCTGTTGCGGATGATAAATGAAAAGGGGGAGACGGACACCCCCTCAAACTTCCTTAACGTTGCCGAGCGTTTTGGGCTTATCCATGATATAGATCGCTGGGTGGTGAGCAAGGCTATCCATCTCATTAAAAAACTGCAACAAGAGGGTCAGGTGGTGTCTCTTGAAGTCAACTTGTCCGGAAAGTCGTTTGCTGATAAAGAATTATTGCCGCTAATCAGAAACGAACTGGCCGCAACGGGCATTGACCCGATAATGCTTATTTTCGAGATTACCGAGACTGCGCTTATTGAAAATATCGCCGTAGCGCAACATTTTATCACTGAACTCAAATCCCTGGGCTGCCGTTTTGCCCTGGATGATTTTGGTATTGGATTCTCTTCGTTTGATTACGTCAAGCATTTACCGGTGGATTATCTGAAAATTGACGGCAGTTTTATCAGAAACCTTCCCCATGACGTTGTGGACCAGCATCTGGTCAAGGCCATGGTGGAAGTAGCACGCGGGCTGGGGAAAAAAACCGTTGCCGAGTTTGTGCAAGACGAAGAGACGCTGTCCCTCTTGCGGGAATACGGCGTGGACTATGCGCAGGGCTACCACGTCGGCAAACCGCGCCACATGTCTGAGCTCGTAGCGATATAGCGCCGGGTTTATATTCGTGTGTTTGTAGGGCGAGGCTTTAGCCTTGCGTTTATTGCTTATTTGAAGACGCTACCCCATGTTGTTCGCCAAACCCTGGGTTCGGGTTACAAACCTGAGCCCGATACTTCCCGTTTTCAAACACATCCCCGTCTGTTCCTAAACCCATCGCAACTCGTTCCCTGCATCCGTAAAAAAGTAAATTGATAGAATTGTAAACTTTAGGTAAAATAAATTTATGTTGCGAAGTATAAGTCCAAGAAATTTTGACTGGTTGGTGTTTCCCGTAATATGCATCATCCTGACAATAGGGGTGCTCTTTGTCTGGAGCGCATCTTCAGAAAAATTTGTATTCAAACAGCTCGTCTGGATTGCGATGGGACTCACCCTGTTTTTTACCCTCCTCTGTTTTGATTACCTTTCGATTGCCCACTACGCATATATCATCTATGCGGGCGTGCTCTTTCTTCTGGTCCTTGTATTGAGCATGGGAGGCGCTATAAAAGGCTCACAGCGGTGGTTTTCCATCGGCTCTTTTTCGGTTCAGCCCTCGGAGTTTATGAAAATTGCCCTCGTGCTTACCCTTGCCAGGTTTCTCAGGTATAAGAAGTACGGTATCGGCCTGTTTGACGTCGGGGTGGCGCTTCTTTTGACCTTCATCCCCATGGCGCTCATAGTGAAGCAGCCAGACCTTGGAACGGCGCTGGTGCTGGTTCCCATCCTGCTTTCAATTTTATATACCGCCGGCATCCGGCTGCTCCATCTGTTTATGCTCATCGGCTCCGGTCTTGCCATATCGCCTTTGTTATGGATGTTTATGCTGAAATCTTACCAGAAAATGAGGATCATTGGGTTTCTCTGGCCTGAGAAGGCCACGGATTGGGGGGCTGGCTATCACAGACTCCAGTCCCTTATCGCAGTTGGTTCCGGCGGCATGTTTGGGGCTGGATGGGGAAACGGCACGCAGAATCAGATGAAATTCCTGCCGGAGCGCCATACCGATTTTATCTTTGCCGTGATTGCCGAAGAGTGGGGATTTCTGAGGGTATGTTTTGTCCTGTTTCTGTACGTCGTATTCCTTACGTGCGGTATTGGCATTGCGCGCAGCACGAGGGAACCTTATGGACGTCTGGTGGTAATCGGATTTGTCACCATGTTTGCGACGCAGATTGTGGTGAACGTCGGTATGAACCTGGGCATAGCGCCCATTGTGGGCATTACGCTCCCCTTTATCAGTTACGGAGGGTCATCCATGCTCACGTCATTTGTCGCACTCTCCATTATCTTCAACATCAAGATGCGTTCGAAGATTGATCTCGCCTCTGAAAACCATTACGAAATGATCCGGTAGCAAAGCAAAAACGAGATTGTCTGGCGCTTCTCTTGTCACCCACCATTCGCCGCCCGTCACTACAGGCTATACTTTAAGCCAATGTACCACGCCGGAGTGAAACGGAACTTGCTTAATATTCGGATTCTTATTATGATACAACCACTATGAATACACTGAAAAATTTTGTAACAAATACTATACTGCCGCAGGTAGAAATGCCGGGACAGTACATCGGGGGCGAGTGGAACTCCGTTATTAAGGATCATGCCGGAATGGACGTGAAGGTCGCGCTGGCATTTCCTGACACGTATAGCATCGGCATGTCTCACCTGGGAATGCAGATTCTTTACGGACTGCTGAATGAACGTTCGGATACGGCTTGCGAACGGGTATTCGCCCCAATGGCCGACATGGAATGCCTCATGAGGAAACACAGGATTCCCCTGTTTTCCCTGGAGACCTACACCCCGTTGAAGGAATTCGACCTGGTGGGTTTTTCGCTCCAGTATGAGTTGTGTTATACCAACGTTTTAAATATGCTGAATCTGGCAGAGATCCCTGTCATGGCCTCTGAACGCGACGAAACAGACCCTCTCATCATTGCAGGAGGGCCGTGCGCTATCTCTCCGGAGGCGGTCGCAGATTTTATTGATATATTTCTCATTGGCGACGGAGAAGAGAGCTTGCCGAGGCTTGTTGATCTGTTGAAGGAGATGAAGCAGAAAAAACTCTCCCGCGCGGAAAAGATTACTTCCCTGGCCTTATCACTGAAAAACGCCTACGCGCCTTCCCTCTATGAGGTTTCCTATTGTCAGGACAATACCATCCATGAGATACGCCCGAAAGTATCTGGTCTGCCCGCGCCTATACGGGCTGCCTCCGTGAAGGATTTAAACAAGACGTATTATCCGACCAGGCCGATTGTGCCGTATGTAAAGACTATTCATGACCGTATTACCATCGAAGTCATGCGCGGTTGTACGCAGGGGTGCAGGTTTTGTCAGGCCGGTATGAGCAAGCGCCCTACGCGGCCGCGTACGGTCGAAAATATTTTAAAACTGGCGGAGCTTTCTTATGCAAGCACGGGACATAACGAGATTTCCCTGGCGTCGCTTTCCATCAGTGATTACCCATCCTTAAAACGCCTGATGGAAGAGATGAACCGTGCTTTTATCCCACGGCACGTGAATATTTCGTTTCCTTCGCTCCGGGTGAATGAACAGCTTGTCCTGCTGCCTTCCATGCTGAACACGGTTCGCAAATCCGGCCTCACCCTTGCGCCGGAGGCGGCAACCCCCACCTTGCGAAAGATTATTAACAAGAATATCAGCGATGAAGACCTTTACAAGGGTATCGAAGAGGCGTTCCGGCAGGGCTGGAATCTGGTAAAGCTGTATTTTATGGTGGGGCTCCCCACGGAGACGGATGATGATATTGACGCCATTGCGCGGCTTGCATACAACGTCTCTGACCTGAAAAAGGGCATAAACGGCTCTTTCGGGCAGGTGAACATCAGCATTGCGCCGTTTGTCCCAAAGGCGCATACCCCGTTCCAGTGGCATCCGATGATAACCATGCAACGGATAAAAGAAATCCGGAACAGGTTGTTTGACAGAATTCAGAGAAAATGTATTCGCATCAAGTTCCACAATGCCGAGCGCAGTATCCTTGAAGGCGTGTTTGCGCGGGGAGACAGGAGGCTGGGCAGGGTTATTTACCAGGCGTGGCAGGATGGCTGCAAGTTTGACGCATGGGAGGAGCATTTCAGTTTTCAAAAGTGGCTCGACGCATTCCAGAAGGCCGGGATTGATTGGGCGTTTTATGCGCACCGTCAAAGGGACGAAGGGGAGATTTTCCCCTGGGACCATATCAGTTGCGGCGTTGTAAAGCCGTTTTTTGCGCATGAGAGACAGAAGGCTTCCGATGCGGAAATTACGCCTGATTGCCGGACAGATGGGTGCCCTGAATGCGGGAGCTGTGTCCGTTCTAAAAATTTTTGCGCTGCTTAGTGAAAGATCATGGTGGATGTTTATGTTGGCCTGGGGTCAAACGTGGGTAACCGGGAGAAGCATCTGATTTACGCGTATGACCGGATTGTTACCCTTAAAGGTGTAAAGCCTGTGAGTCTTTCGAGGTTTTACGAGACAGCGCCGGTAGGCGGCCCTCCGCAGCCGATGTATCTGAATGCCGTCCTCAGCATTGAGACCGCAACGTCCCCGGTCCGGCTGCTTGGCCACTTCCAGCGTATTGAAGCGCTGATGGGCAGGCTTCGTGATGTAAGATGGGGGCCCCGAAATATTGATATTGATATCTTGCTGTACGGTGATAAAATCATAGACAATGATCGGCTGAAGGTACCCCATCCCCTGATGCACACGAGGTTGTTTGTTTTGGAACCTTTCATCGAGATTGCTCCCGAGGTGGTTCATCCCGTCTTGAAAAAGACCGCTCTTCAACTATACAGAGAAGTTCAAAATTCGCTAGCAATGACACGGTAGAGACATGTTTTCGAGATTAGACAACTATATATTAAAGGCGTTTATCCCCACGTTTTTCATGTGCCTGTTCATTATTTCGGGGATATATATTGTCGTTGACCTCCTTCAGAAACTGGGCGAGTTCGTGGATATGGGAGGAGACGCCTTTAGCACGGGTGTGCGGTATTATCTGTACCTCTTTCCGGTAATTATTTTTCAGTTTTTCCCGGCCGTTACGCTGATAGCGATGGGCATTGTGCTGGTAAGATTCTCCAGAAACAGGGAGATACTGGCCATGCAGGTCGCCGGTATCTCACTTTACAGAATACTGCTTCCCGTCTTTGTTGTTACGGTGGTTATGTCCTTTGCCTCGTTCGGGGATCAGGAATGGATTATTCCGCGGTTTGCAGAAAGACTGGAAACGCTGAAGCAAACTTCATTTAATGATAATATCCAGAAGAATCTCCTTTTAGACGACAGGGAAAACAATGCCCTGGTTCGGGTCTGGAAGTATGACAGAAAGGCGCAGAAGATGCAGTCGGTGTTTGTTCTTGCCCGGTATGAAAACAGGAAAAAGAAATTTACCCTGAGCGCGGAAGAAGGCAGGTGGCTGGGAAACAATAAGTGGCTGTTTACGAAGATAATAAAACATACTTACGACGCGCGCGGCAGGTGGGTTGCCCCCGTTCAGCAAATTGACAGCCTGGAGTACGAATCCGGGATAACCCCTGTGGAACTGGGGAAGATACGGTTGGATCCGAGTTTGCTAAATTTTGAACAATTAAAGGAACTCTGCAAAAACGAGCCCGACAATCCAAGAAACAGTTTGTTATTTCATTCCAGGATTTCGTATACCCTTACCCATTTCGTGTTGCTTTTACTGGGCATTCCACTGGTTGTCGGGTTTGAAAGACTGAGCAAGAATTTGTTTCTGCGGGTGGGGCTGTGCGTCCTTGTTTGCGGCGTTTTCTATGCGCTGACTTTTATGTGCTCAAACCTGGGCACGACCGGAATGCTCCATCCCCTGCTGGCGGCATGGTTGCCCACCGTTATTTTTGGTTCCGTGGGATTGTTGTTTTTTGATATGATGAATATGTGATATCGCTATGCGTGACTATCTGCACGTTGTATTAGATTTCTTTTACCCCCGGACATGCCTTCACTGTAACCGCAACCTGAACAACTCTCGCGAGCTTTACCTGTGTGAGGAGTGCAGGAAGCAGATTCCCTACGTGGATGAATTTCACTGTGTCCGCTGCGGCGCATCAACGGGTCATTATGCCATATCGTTGATGAAAGAAGGTTGCGCCGTGTGCAAAGGAAGGCGTCTCTACTTTGACGCCATGACCGCTATTGCTCATTATGACGGGGTCGCGAAGACGTTGATACATAAGTTTAAGTACGCCAGGCAAAAATTCCTGTTTCGTATCGTGAACGACATTGTTCTGTCGCAGAAAAAACTACGAGACGTCGTATCTGATGTGGATATTGTCGTGCCGGTTCCGCTGCACTGGTTTAAAAAAATGCAGCGGGGATTCAACCAGTCCGAACTCCTCTCCCTGGGAATCCGAAGGCGTTTTTCAAAACCGGTATCAACAAACAATCTCTGCCGTATTAAAAATACAGAATCACAGACGCATCTGTCGAGAACTCAGCGGCAGGCGAATATCCACAACGCCTTTTTTGTTAAGCACCCAAAATTGTTCCGGGGAAAAAGGATTTTGCTCGTTGACGACGTCTTGACTACCGGGGTAACCGCCTCTGAATGCTCAAAGAAACTAAAAGAGGCCGGCGCCGGGTCCGTTCATTTGCTTGTCCTTGCAAACGCGGAAAATAATAATTGACCAGGTAATTTTAATTTCCTTGACGGATAATTTCTTAAAAAGTACAATGAAAATTTTACAATATTCAAAATCTCTCTTATTTTAGGAAAGGACTTACCCTTGGGAAATATAACAATTGTCGCGAGGCATCTGGATACAACAGAAGCTATTAAAAATTATGCCTTGCAAAAGGCCGAAAAAATCAAAAAATTTTTCGAATGGATTTTGCATATACAGATCACGTTGGATATCGGCGGCGACAATAGTCACATTGTTGAAATGATCGTCTCGGTATCGAGGGGACCTACGTTGGTTGCTGAGGTGGCGAATCCTGATATGTATCGCGCGATAGACCGTGTAGTTGACAAAATCGAGGCCCAGTTGAAAAAGCATAAAGGTAAAATCCAGTCAAGGATTGTTCGCAGAAAAAAACCTGCAACAACGGAGATGGAAAGCCAGGAAAGTGAACCGGAAGCATAACGTGAAGCAATTCTTTTGGAGGAACTCTGTCGTATGAAATTAACCGACTTTATTGTGGAGGACGCAATCATCATAGAACTCAAATCCTCTGAAAAAGAGGCCGTAATCAGAGAGATGGTGTGCGCCCTTAAAGATGCACAGAAAATCAACAGCAAGGACTTTGAAAACGTCATCAAGTCTCTTATGAAACGCGAGGAACTGGGCAGCACGGGTATCGGGAAAGGTGTGGCAGTCCCGCATACTAAGCATGACTGTACGAAAAAGATCGTCGGAACGATTGCGCGGTCAACGCAGGGGGTTGATTTTAACGCCCTGGATGGAGAGCCTGTGCATCTCTTCTTCCTATTGCTTTCGCCAAACGATTCCGCCGGTTCACACCTTGCCGCGCTTGAAAGAATATCCACGGTTATCAGGGATAACGATTTCCGCCGTTTTATGCGCGAGGCAAATGGCAAGGCAGGGATGATTGATATATTAAAAGAGGTTGACGGTATCCACGTTTAGTCCGAAATACCACGCTTCCTTTCCCAAGACAGCGCCAGTTGAGGATTTTATTAGCTTAAGCGGGAACGAATTAATCATACAAATAAACATGCAGGTCATGTACTGTTTTAACAAGGCATGTGATACTGCATGAATTTTCAAAAAGATATAGCGAAATAATCTGTTATGGACGCATTTATTGTCAATTCTAAGGCGCTGGAACGAAAAGTAAAAATCTCTAATTCGAACGGGATGCACGCCAGGCCTGCCACCAAATTTGCGGAAATAGCCAATAAGTACAATTCGGAAATTCACGTAAAAACAAAGAATAAAGAGGTGGAGGGCAAGAGTGTTATTGACCTCCTGACGCTCGGCGCAGAAAACGGCACGGAAATAGTGATTTGCGCAAAGGGGACCGACGCTGCAGAGGCGCTGGATGCCCTTGAAGGGCTGGTGAAAAGCAAGTTCGAAGAAGAATTTATGGAGGTAAGAAAGGGGATCGCCGTTTCCCCCGGAGTGGTCATCCGCGAGGCCTTTATGTTTGAGAGCGAAGGCTACCGCATTCCACGCCATATTATAAGAAAAGACGAGGTAGATGGTGAAATTCACAGGCTTGAGAGGGCAATAGAAGATTCAAAGAAGGAAATTGACGACCTGGAGAAGAAGGTCTCCGAAGATTTAGGCTCTGAAATCGGATCAATCTTTGGCACCCACAGGATGATTTTACAGGATGTGCGCCTGAAAAATGAAGTTATTGAAAAAATAAGGAAGGTTAATTTCACGCCGGAATTTGCCGTGTCTCTGGCCCTGCGGGTTTACATCAGAAAATTTCAGGACGTTAACGATACGTATCTGGCGGAAAGAGTAAGCGACATCTTTGACGTCGAAAAAAGACTTCTCAGGAATTTACTGGGCGAAAAAAGGGAAGAGCTTAAGAGCCTTGTCCAGGAAGTGGTGTTGGTAGCGCACGACCTCACCCCTTCACAAACCGCCTCGCTTGACACGGAAAAAGTTAAAGGATTTGCTACGGACGTAGGCGGGAGGACGTCACATACCGCCATTGTCGCCCGCGCATTGGGGATACCTGCCGTGGTGGGGCTTGGCACAATCACAACGGACGTCTTCGGCGGTGACACCATAATTGTTGACGGCAATCATGGCATTGTCATTGTCAGGCCTGATGCTGAAACGCTGGAAACCTATCAAAGCAAGGCCAAAAGTATCCACGTATTTGAGGAAAAATTAGCCACGGAGCTAAAGGACCAGCCTTCCACCATGAGGGATGGCAGGCATATAGGCATTTATGGAAATATCGAGTTTCCCAAAGACATCAGCGTTAATGTAAAATATGGCGCAGAAGGAATCGGGCTTTACAGGACAGAGTTTCTTTACTTAGGCTCGCCCAGACCGCCAACGGAAGAGGAACATTTAGAGGCGTACAGCACGGTTGTCCGGGAATTAAAGGACAAGCCGGTCATTATCAGAACCCTTGATTTGGGCGCTGACAAGTTCGTGTATGGAGACGACAGAAAGGAAGGCAACCCCTTTCTTGGTTGTCGTTCCATTCGGTATTGTTTTGAAAATCCGCTGATATTTAAGATACAACTCAGGGCCATTTTAAGGGCGTCCGCCCTGGGTAATGTAAAAATCCTGTTTCCCCTGATTTCCTCACTCCAGGAACTACGGCGCGCAAAACAAATGGTCTGGGAGACCATGGAAGAATTGGATAAGGAGAAAATTCCATTCAGTAAAAGCATCAATATGGGGGTCATGATTGAAGTTCCTTCTTCTGTCATGATTGCCGACATGCTGGCAAAAGAATGCGATTTCTTCAGTATCGGCACCAACGACCTTATTCAGTATTCTCTGGCTGTTGACAGAAATAATGAGCGCGTGGCTTATCTCTATTGTCCCGTACATCCCGCGATTTTAAGGCTTTTAAAAATTACAATAAAAGCTGCCGAGGATAACAACATTCCCGTTGGGATATGCGGAGAAATGGGAAGCGAAGTTGAATATGCAGTGCCGCTCATCGGGTTGGGTCTCACCGAGTTCAGCGTGTCGCCGGCAACGATTATACCGGAAATTAAAAAAATAGTCCGTTCTGTCACTTACGAGAAAGCGAAGGAAGTGGCGGATACGGCGTGCCAATTTGATGACCCCGAAAAAACGATTAATTACCTGAGGAATATTGCCATAGAAATATTGCCCGAGGCTTTCTAGCAATCAAAATATCCTTGACAGTAAGAAACACTGGTATTAAAATCCTTCCTAAGTATTTTAATTTATTATATTTGAAGTTTTACAAAGGGAAACAAACGATATTATAAAAGTACGCATCCGGTTTACCAAGCTAGGCGATATTCGCTTTATCTCTCATCACGATTTGATGAAGGTCTTTGAGAGGGCTATCAGAAGGGCCAACATACCTATTGCAATGTCAAAAGGTTTTAACCCGCACCCTAAGTTGTCTCTCCCGCTGGCCCTGAGTGTCGGAATAATTGGTAAAGACGAAGTCCTTGAACTAGAGTTGCTCGATCCTGTGTCTTCTGCGCCGTTGGCTGAAAGCTTGGGTAGTCAATTGCCGAAAGAAATTCAAATTCTGTCGGTAGAGGTTATGCCGCCCTCCACAAAAAATCCGGTTCGGGATGTAACGTACGAAATTATGTTTAAGGAATCTGGGCTTTTAGAAACTTTAAAGATTGGCGAATTTCTCCAACAATCGAGCGTTATGGTCATCCGTACGAAGGATGGATGTCAAAAGTCTTTCGATATCCGGCCATCCGTCCAGGAAATTTCCGTAACGCCGGCCAGTTTGGTTTTGTCTATTCGCATGACATCAGAAGGCATAGCGAAACCCGAAGAGGTGGTCCGCGCCTTATGTGGAAGCGAAAAAAAAGAGCTCTTTGAAATTATCAGAACAAAAGTCAACTTGTTTTCTGCTGCCTGACTGAGGGAAAAACCATGGACAAGAGAATGCTTATTAATGCAGTTGAAACTGAAGAATGCCGTATTGCCATTTTGGAAAATAACGTTTTAGAAGAACTGTACATTGAAAGGAGTTCGCGGGGACAGATTGCAGGAAATATTTACAAAGGAAAGGTTGTGAATATTGAGCCCAGTATCGAGGCGGCATTTATTGATATTGGTCTCAAAAAAAATGGGTTTCTCCATGTGTCGGATGTTTCACCTCAGCGGAAAGACGGAGGTTCAGCATCGGAGGCGGATAGCCATAACAGGCATCACCACCGCGAATCGCACAGGATACGGGATATTCTTCGTCAGGGACAAGAAGTCCTGGTTCAGGTGACGAAAGAGAGTATTGGCGCAAAGGGACCCAGCCTGACAACCCATATCAGCCTTCCGGGTAGATATTTGGTGCTGATGCCGGACATGCCTCGCCTTGGTGTTTCCAAAAAAATAGCGGACGATGAAGAACGTCAGAGGTTAAAAACTATTCTGGAGGGTCTGAACCCACCGCAAAATGTGGGATTTATCATACGAACGGCGGGGGCGCTGCAGACCAAAAAGGAAATCCACAAAGATTTCCATTATTTATTGCGGCTCTGGAAAAACATTGAAAAACGCGCAAAGGACGTTGCCGCGCCTTCGGCTATTTACCAGGAAAGCGATCTTGTTATTCGCGCAATCAGAGATATCTTTTCCACAGACATCCAGGAAATCCTTGTTGACTCTGAACCGGTTTTCGAGAGGACCCGGGATTTTCTTCGTATCATCATGCCCAAATACGAAAAAATCTTAACCCTTTACAATGAAGATAAACCGTTATTTCACAAATATGACCTCGAGAAAGAAATTGAAGGTATAAACTGTAAAAAAATCCCGTTACCGCGCGGGGGGTCAATTATTATCGAGCAGACCGAGGCGCTTGTTGCTATTGATGTCAACAGCGGCAAATTCAAGGAGGAGAGCGACCCGGAAGAAACGGCATTCAAGACCAATCTGAAAGCCGCAAGGGAAGTTTCCCGCCAAATACGGTTGCGCGATCTGGGCGGTGTGATTGTGGTTGATTTTATTGATATGCGGGAGGAAGGTCACATCCATGCCATTGAAAAAGTCCTTACCGACGCATTAAAACGGGATAAGGCACGAACGAAGATGCTCAAGATGTCGAAGTTCGGCACCGTTGAGCTAACAAGGCAGCGGATACGTTCAAGCCTTCGCGACGTTCTTTTCGAGGAATGTAAGATTTGCAGGGGGACCGGTTACAGCAAGACAGTGGAAAGTCTCTGTTTGAATGCCATGAGAGACATGAAATTCGCCGCCCATTTGCCGCAGATTGCAAGAATTGAAATTATCGCAAACCCTGAGGTTTCTAATTACTTGCAAAATCAGAAAAGAAGGCAACTGATTGAAATCGAGGAGTCGTATAATAAGAAGATTAACATCTTTAGCACAATAAATAACGAATACGGTAAAATAGAAATTCGTTTTTTTAATAATAAAGACGAACCTGTTGTGGTATAATGAAAAGCAAGTTTATTTGTATTAATTTGGAAATTGAAAGGAGAAAATAGCACATGTACGTGATAATGAAAGATCGGGGGAAACAGTACAAGGTCAGGGCAGGCGAACGCCATCTCATTGACCTGAAGGCAGACGCTCAGGTTGGAGAAACCTTGGAATTTGATGATGTCCTGGTATGTTCCGACGAGCAGGGCAACACGACTTTAGGTGCGGCAACAAACAAAAGCGCAAAGGTTATTGCGGAAGTAGAGGGTATAAAAAAGAGCGCAAAATCCATGACGATAAAATTCCGCAGAAGAAAAGAATCGTTGACCAGAAGAGGTCATCGCGAAAAATACACCCGGATAAAAATAAAAGAAATTCAGGTAAGCTAGTACATTGGTTTTGTAATTTTTAATATGTTTTTTTAAACGGAGGGCAGTAGCATGGCACATAAAAAAGGACAAGGTTCTTCGAAGAACGGAAGAGACAGCAATCCCCAAATGAGGGGCGTTAAGCGATACGGTGGACAATTTGTGACAGCGGGTTCTATCATAGTTCGCCAATGCGGAACGAAATTCAGGCCGGGGCTGAATGTGGGCATTGGAAGGGACGATACGCTTTTTTCCAAGGTAGACGGCGTGGTGAAATTTGAGACAAGCCGCCGCGTAAGCGTTTACTTGCCGCAAAACTAATTATTTTTCTCACAGTAGCTTCTCGTTGCGCTACGGTGAGATTTCTTTCTGTCATATTGGAGGCGTTTTTGTAAAGGGTGCTATCTCATGCACCCTTTGTATTTTCAAGACTATGTTTATTGACGAAGCGGTTATATTTGTAAAAGGGGGTGACGGCGGAAACGGCTGCATAAGCTTCCGAAGGGAGAAGTACGTCCCCCACGGCGGACCTGACGGAGGGGATGGCGGCAAGGGCGGAGACGTTGTATTCCATGTCAGCGACAAAATAGACACCCTGCTTGACCTCACTTCGCGGGTCAAGCATATTGCGGGAAACGGCGCCAACGGAAAGGGCTCTACGAAAAGAGGAAAGGATGGGAAAGACCTCCTCATAGATTTGCCACGGGGCACAGTAGTAAAAGACAAGGAAAGCGGCCGTATTCTGAAAGACATGAGCACCGTCAGCGAGAGCATCGTTATTGCGCGGGGAGGACGAGGCGGGAAAGGCAACAAGCACTTTGCAACTTCCATCAATCAGGTGCCGCGTCGGGCGGAAAAAGGCAAGCCCGGCGATGAACGCTGGTTGTCCCTTGAATTGAAGTTGCTTGCGGACGTCGGCATCATCGGAATGCCAAATGCCGGGAAATCAACCCTGCTCTCCCGTATATCGGCGGCCAGACCCAAAATCGCAGATTACCCCTTCACCACGTTACAGCCCCAATTAGGCATTGTAGAAGTTGAGAGTTACCGGCGATTCGTCGTTGCGGATATCCCCGGTCTTATCGAAGGCGCTCACCGGGGAATAGGGCTTGGCGACGAATTTCTGCGTCATATCGAAAGGACGAAACTGCTCGTGCATCTTCTGGACGTCTCGCCCTTTGCAACGATAAAACCATCGGACGCATACAACATTGTGCGGAATGAATTAAGGCAATACAACCCGGAACTTGCTGAAAAGCAGGAAATCGTCATTGCGAATAAAA
>Ga0209514_10002290_pt1 | contig 30078 bp, 21 predicted proteins | sample Subgrocontami58m_FD_187452 | JGI IMG/M metagenome (GOLD analysis project Ga0209514, IMG submission 187452) | Subsurface groundwater microbial communities from S. Glens Falls, New York, USA - GMW37 contaminated, 5.8 m (SPAdes) (version 3) | ecosystem: Environmental > Aquatic > Deep subsurface >...
TGGCGGCGCTGAAAAGCGCGTCGACGCCCGAACTGAAGCAGCAATGGCAGCAATTGTTCGATACGCCGCCACCGCCCTACAACCGCCGCTTCCTGGAAAGCCGGTTGGCATTCCGCATCCAGGAACTGGCCTATGGTGGCTTGAAGCCCGAGACGCTGGCTCGGCTGGAAGCGCTGGGCGAGCAGCTTGATGGTGGAAACGTCGTGGTGCGTCGCACCCGCGTCGACGACAGGCCGATCGCCGGGACGCGGCTGATCCGCGAATACCAGGGTGTCGAGCACACGGTCACCGTGCTGAACGACGGCTTCGAATGGCAGGGTCGCCCGTACCGATCGCTGTCCGCGATTGCCCGTGCCATCACCGGCACCCGGTGGAACGGCTGGGTGTTCTTCGCGCTTCGGCGGACGGGAGCCAAACCATGAAGAAGCCTGCCGCGAGCGTTCGGAAATTCCGCTGCGCCGTGTACACGCGCAAGTCGTCCGAGGAGGGGTTGGAGATGGAGTTCAACAGCCTCGACGCCCAGCGTGAGGCCTGCGGCTCCTACATCGCCAGCCAGCGATCGGAGGGCTGGGTCGAACTCGCGGACCGCTATGATGATGGCGGGTTTTCCGGCGGCACCCTGGAGCGTCCGGCGTTGAAGCGCCTGCTGGCCGACATCGAGGAAGGCCGGGTCGACGTCGTCGTGGTCTACAAGATCGACCGGCTCAGCCGCTCGTTGATGGATTTCGCGCGGCTGGTCGAGGTGTTCGACCGGAACAACGTCACCTTCGTCAGCGTCACCCAGTCGTTCAACACGACGACCAGCATGGGGCGGCTGACGCTCAACATATTGTTGTCCTTCGCCCAGTTCGAACGCGAGGTGATTGGCGAGCGCATCCGGGACAAATTCGCCGCCTCCCGCAAACGCGGAATGTGGATGGGCGGGTTCGTGCCGCTCGGTTACGAGGTCCGGGACCGCAAGCTGCTGGTCAATGAGGCTGAGGCCGCGACGGTGCGAATGATCTTCGAACGGTTCACCAAGGTGGGATCGGCGACAACGCTGGTGCGGAGCCTGATCGCGGAAGGGGTCACGACCCGGCGGGGCAAACCGGTCGACAAGGGCTTTCTCTACAAGATGCTGAACAACCGGGTGTATATCGGCGAGGCCGTGCACAAGGGCACGGCGTATCCCGGTGAACACGCGCCGATCATAGATTGCGCGCTCTGGGATCGGGTGCACGCAATCCTGCGTGAAAGTCCCCGGGTTCGAGCCGGGCGAACGCGGGCGGTGACACCGGCGCTGCTGAAGGGATTGCTGTTCGGGCCAACCGGTTGCGCCATGACGCCAACACACACGCGGCGCGGCGATAGGCTTTATCGCTACTATGTCAGCCAGTCGGTCCTGAAGGGCGGCGCTGGAGCGTGTCCGATTGGGCGGGTGCAGGCCGCCGAAATTGAGACCGCCGTGATCGATCAGTTGCGCGGCCTCCTGCGCGCACCGGAGGTCATCATCGGCACATGGCGGTCGGCGCGGCCGGAGATCGACGGGTTGACCGAGGCGGAAGTGCGCGACGCGCTGGAAGGCCTTGACCCGCTCTGGGACGAATTGTTCCCGGCGGAGCAGGCGCGGATCGTCCATCTCTTGGTCCAACGGGTTGACGTCGGCACCGACGGGATCGCCATCCGGCTGCGCACGGCCGGACTGGCGCGCGTCGTTGCCGATCTCCGGGTGGTGCAGCCAGAAATGCGGGAGTTGGCCTGATGGCCAGCATCGATTCCAACGACGGCGTCACGGTCCGCGTGCCGATGACGTTCCGCAAGCGGGGCGGGCGCAAACAGGTGATCGCTCCCGACGGTCACCCATCATGGGCGCCGCCCCGCACCCGGATCGATAACACCATGATCAAGGCGCTGGCCCGGGCGTTCCGGTGGCGACGCATGCTGGAGACCGGCGCCGTCGTGACGATCCGGGACATCGCGGCGAGGGAGAAGATCAAAGAATCCTATGTCGGCCGGGTGTTGCGGCTGACGCTGCTGGCGCCGGAGATCGTGGAGGCGATTCTGGATGGGCGCCAGGCGCCCGAGATGACGCTGCCAGTGTTAATGGGGCCGTTTCAAGCCGAGTGGGAAAGGCAGCGTTCAGCGCTTCTTTCGTCCGCTGGCTGACGAGGCCAGCTTCCAACTCCGCGACGGCCGCCATTTGCGTAATCGGCAACTTGCAGTCCATCGCGTAGACCGCGCAGTACGTTCGGATGTCGCGTGTCCAATCGAAGCGACGGGAAAGCTGCGTCTCAATGAAGGCGAATTCCGTGATTTCCTGCTCACCAACCCGAGCAGGCATCCGGGCTATCGCCGAACGCGGGCCGACGTCAGCCTTGGCTTGTTAAGAACCGGCGGCCCCGGCAAGTTTGGGATCGAACCGGCGTCTATCTGTGGGATATCGGGGGAAATCATCGTCCCCTCCGCCCCCCTAAGCGGCGGCCTGCTTGCTGTGCTTCGTTCAGCGGCTCACACTCGGAACAACACGGGGAAACGCGGACAGGGGGAGCAGCGCCTATGAGCCGACCATCAGTTCGCTTCAATGACGGCGCGGCATATGAGCGCGGCATGGGACCTTGGAGCCAGCTCGTCGGAGAGGTCTTCCTCGACTGGTTGCAGCCGAAATCGAACATGCGCTGGATCGACATCGGTTGCGGCAACGGCGCCTTCACCGAACTGCTTGCCCGCCGGTGCGCGCCGGTCGAACTGCACGGCATCGACCCATCCGAGGCGCAGCTCGAATTCGCCCGCACCAGGACAGGCGTGCCGAAGGCCGTCTTCCTCAAGGGGGACTCCATGGCACTGCCGTTCGACGCGTATCGTTTCGATGCGGCCGTCATGGCGTTGGTGCTCTTCTTCGTGCCCGATCCGGTCAAGGGAGTTGCCGAGATGCGCCGGGTCGTTGCGCCAGGCGGCCTGGTGTCGGCGTATCTCTGGGATACCTTCGGCGAAGGTGGCCCGACCGCGCCGCTCCAGGCGGAGCTGCTCGATTTCGGCGTCCCGACCTGGCGTCCGCCCAGCGCTGAAGCCTCACGGATGACGGCGCTGCTCGATCTGTGGATCGGCGCCGGCCTTGAGGCCGTCGAAACCCGCCAGATCGTGGTGCAGAGACGCTTCGCTGATTTCGAGGACCTGTGGCAGTCCAGCCTGGCCCAGCCTGCGGTCGGGCCGCCGGTCGCTGCCATGGCGCCGGACGATGTCGAACGGTTCAGGGCCGCCTTGCGCGCCCGCCTGCCCGCCGACGCGCAGGGCCGCATCACCTATGCGGCGACCGCCAACGCGATCAAGGGCCGCGTGCCGGCCGCGCACTGACCGTACAGCGAACGCGGGATCGCCCTCGCTCGCCCAACGACAAGCCGATTCGCAGTAATGGAGCTAGGCCATGACAGACCCGACACCGGCCGACCAATGGAATGCCGCCGCCGATGGCTGGGCCCGCTGGGCCGCGCAGGCCAGCCAATACCTGGTGCCCGCGACTGAAACGATGCTCGACCTCGCCGGTGTCGTCGCCGGCAACCGTGTCCTCGATCTCGGCTGTGGGTCGGGCGAGCAGACCGTCATCGCCGCGCGCCGTGTCGGGGACGCCGGGCATGTGATGGCGATCGACATTGCCGCACCGATGATTGCCGCGGCTGAGAAGACCGTCGCTGCCGCCGGCCTCCGCAACGCGTCCACCTGCGTAGCCTCGGCCGAGGCCCTGGTCGACGCCGTGCCGCCCTTTGATGGCGCGATCAGTCGCCTGGTCCTGATGCTGATCCCCGATCCGGTCGCCGCCACGCGCGCCGTGTGGTCCATGCTGCGTCCGGGCGGGCGGTTCGCCGTCATCGTGCCGGGCGACCGGGCGAAGGTCGGCTTCAACAACATCGTGCTCGACATCCTCGCGCGTCATGGCGGGCGGACAGGGTGGGACGACAAGCCCGGCAGCATCCGCTCATTAGCCGACTCTGACCGCCTGCAGGCCGTGCTGCAGGATGCCGGCTTCGTCGACGTCTCGGTCAGCAGCGTGCCAACCGAGCAGCGGCTCCCCGATAGCGCGGCGATGGCCACGGTGATCCGCGAAGGCTACGCCTTCTACAAATCGCTGATCGCCGATCTGGCCCCCGCCGCACAGGAAGCGGCCTGGGCCGAGGTGAGCCAGGCGCTGCGAGCCTTCGATGGCCCGAACGGCTTCGTCGGGCCGGGGGAGATCAACATGGCGGTTGGACGCAAACCCACGGGCCCAGCCGTGCGGTCGGGATCCGGGTGAGGAGAACTCACCGACTCCGCATGGCTCGATCCGGCGACGCGCTGCTCGTGCAGGCCAGTCGCAAGGCTGCGCCTCCGGATTGCTCCATGAGCCGCTTCCATTTTTCCGAAGCAAGTCCGTGTCCGGGCTGGTGCGCGATCGGGCCATCCATCCGAGGATCGCGGCGTGAACACCGTCACGGTCCGAGTACCGATCAAGCTGCGCTGGCAAGGCAGCTTGAAAGCGATCGTCACACCGGCCGGCTCGCTGCCCATGCCGGCGTGGGTGGACATCACCCTGGTGAAGGCGCTGGCCCGGGCGTTCCGGTGGCGGAAGCTGCAGGAGACCGGGCGCTACACCACGATTGACGAACTCGCCCGGGCCGAAAAGATCAACGCGTCCTATGTGTCGCGGATCCTGCGGCTGACGCTCCTCGCGCCGGAGATCGTGGAGGCGGCGCTCGATGGCCATCCGGCCGCACCTGACGTCCGCGCGCTGATGGCGGGCTTCCCAGTCGAATGGGACCTGCAGCGCACGTGCTTGCCGGACGGAGGGTCATTCACCGACGTGGCGGCAAAGCACACTTAGAGTCTGTCCGAGATCATGCCGCGGTTCTGCCTAGCCTGCGGACCATCAGTCGGATCGACGCCAACAGCAGATACGCGCGGGCGTTGCGGTTGAGGCACTCCCAGTCCTTGGCCAGGCGGCGGCATCGGTTGAGCCAGGCGAATGTCCGTTCGACCACCCACCGTTTGGGCAGGACGACGAAGCCCTTGGCCTGATCCGAGCGTTTGACGATCTCCACGTCCACCTGGGCCATGATATCTTTCATCGCCTGCTGGAACAGCGGCCCCTGATACCCACCATCGGCATAGAGTTTCAGAAGAAACGGATAGAGGCCGAATAGCGTCGCCATCAGCATTGCGCCGCCGTCGCGCTCCTGGATATCGGCGGCATGCACGATAGCGTGCAGCATCAGGCCCGTGGTATCGACCAGCACATGCCGTTTCTTGCCTTTGATCTTCTTCCCGGCGTCATAGCCGTGCCGGTCGATGCAAGTGCCTCCCTTTTCGGCGCTTTTGACGCTTTGGCTATCAATCACGGCCGCGGTTGGACTGGCTGACCGTTCGGCTTGCTCCCGGCACCTCACGTAGAGGGTGTGGTGGATCAGTTCCAGTGTCCCATCATGGCTCCAACGGTCGAGATAGCCGTGCACCGTGCTGCGCGGCGGCAGGTCCTTCGGAATATCGCGCCATTGGCAGCCCGAGCCGAGAAGATACATCAACCCGTTCAATACCTCTCGGATTTTGACGGTGCGTTTGTTGCCGCCCGATTTGGCCGGCGGGATCAGAGGCGCCACCTCGTACCACTCTTCGTCCGTCAGGTCGTGGCTGTAGCGTAGTCGGCTGCGATCGTAGCAGCGGCGGTTTTCCTTGGTCCACATAAGGCACCTCTTGCGACGGTGCCGCTTATAGAGTCACAGCCAATTCGAGCTGCGCAAGCCCCTGACGTAACCGATTCTAATGACTCAATTTGTTCGCGGACAGACACTAACGACCCTCGATCAGGGCTCACAATGGCATACGCAATTCGGGGACTCAACCGTATGCCGAAAGTACCAGCGATTCCAACTGGCAGTCGGTCGCGTTCCGAGCTTGTCACCGGTGCAGGGTTCGGCGGAAACCGGGTCGCCGGCGGGAAGGGGCTCGTCTGGAATGCCACACATCATGGTATTCGGCCGCCGGATCCTCCGGACACGACATTCCTTGCGTGTGCCGAGCCGTTATGGGTGATTTGACCCGTCTGTGAGTGTCCTGGAGGCCCTGATCGCGTCGCTGAAGGAATTCTGGTCCGGCCTACCGGATCGGTGCAGGGGACCGCTGCGCGACGGCCAATACGCTACGACGGATATCGGCCTTGTCGGGTTCTCGGTGTTGTGCATGGGCAGCCCGACATTCCTGGCGCACCAGCGGGCGCTGGCGGAGGGGCATGAGCGGTCGAACCGCCAGACCCTGTTTGCCATGTCGGCGATCCCGACGGCGGCACCGGATACCGCTTCTCCGCGCACCCGTGGGCCATCTCGACTTACGCAGTGTTCGAGAGTTGGGACCATTTGCCTGGCTCGACGACGGATGCGGCCTTCGGGCCGCCCTGATCCGAAGAGGTCCCGCGCGTCGAACAGTCTTTTCACGGTCCGGAGATGATGAATTGTTGATCATGACATACGCTTTTGGAATTGCTGACGGGGGTGGACGGGCCGTGACACTGGCCAAGAAACCGCTTATGGGTTGCATCCGGCAGTGCGATGGAGCGTGTAGGAATGGTCGACCCTGTCTTTCACCTGACTCCGCTCGGGAGGATGGGGAATCTGATGATCCAATACATGGTCGCGCTCAAATTCGCGGATATGGTGCCCGGCTGCCGGATTTCGAACTTCAGTATCCCGGGGTGGGGGATCCATCACCCGCCGATCGACACCCCTGGTCCGATTGCCGTCGAAACGCGGGACCAGCATATCGACCTGCCGAACCTCGCGGAGCGGATGCTGTCCGGGGAGATCAGCCGCGTCGAATGGAGAGGCTTCGGGCAGAGAATGGAGAATCTGCTGCCCGTCGAAAGATACCACGATGTGTTCGTGTCACCGTTCGAAACGCCCATGGGATACGGCGACGAGTACCTCGTGTGCCCGATCCGCGCGGAAGGCATATTGCCAGCACCGCACCCCGACTACGTTCTGACACCGGTTGAATTCTACCGTGATATTGTGGAACTGACAGGCCTGACACCGGTCTTCATCGGACAGACTCTGCCGAATTACTATACGGACCGGATACGGGCGGCGTTCCCCGGCGCCATATTCCGTGATGCCCAGCACGATCCTCTGGTTGATTTCGAGACGATCCGGCAATCCAAGAATGTCGTTGTCGGCGTAACGACCTACATATGGGCGGCTGCGTGGCTGTCGCGAACACTTGAAAACATCTACATGGCGGTCAGCGGCCTGTTCAATCCGCTGCAGAATTCAGAGGTTGACCTGCTGCCGTTCGGCGACACGCGTTTCAAATTCATCCTTTTTCCGATCAACTATGCCGTGCCGTTCGAACAACACGCGGAGGTGCATGAGCGGATTGCACCATACTGGCGGCTGATGCCGCACGACGTGTTGCTGCGACAGTTCAAAGAGGCACCGCGCTTCCAGATAACCGATGCGGATATTCACGCAACATTTGATGCAGAGTCCTACCTGAAAACCTATCCCGACGTGGCGGCGATCGCCGAAACCCTCGGACCCCGGACAGCCTGGCAGCATTACATGAATTACGGGCGTCACGAAGGGCGCCTGCCCACGCGGTTCGATTCGATGTGGTATGCCAATCAGTATCCACTCGCGGGATTCGAGTTGTCGCAGGGGGACTATCGCACGTTTTTTGATCATTACGCCGCGATTGGGCGAGCCCGCGGCTACAGGCCCTATCCGGGCGCGACCGGCAAGGTGTAGGCGCGGATCGACGAACCGATATCTCGCTGTTCCGCGCGGGCGCCATCCTGCCAACCGGACCCGACTGGGGATCAGCCTATCCGGGCTGAAGCCGGTCCGCGCCGGCTGCCAGCCGCGTCGCTGCCAGATGCCCCGACTTGACCCAGACGCGGCAGCCGGATGGGCCGGCCAGTCCGGCAAAAACTGCCCCCGATGGCAAGCGGAGCCAGGATTGTTCCACGAAATGCTCGTCTTGTTCGTCGAATGATCCAGTCAGCACCAGCAACTCCAGGCCAGCAGGAGCCGGGATCTCGATCCGCGCGCCAGGTGCCCAGGCTTCCAGGCGCACATCCTCCACCGCATCCTGGAACAACGGCAGGATGGAGACGGATGCTCGCCCTGGGGCGGACAGGAAGGTCCGTTCGGCGGTCGGCAGCCGGATCTCGGTGCGGTCGGCCGGATCGAATTGCCACAGCTTGACGAAAATGGTGCAGCCCGCGGCCGACCCGGGCGTATGGCGGGACGTCGGCGGGTTGCGGACATAACTGCCCGCCGGATAATCGCCGTGCTCGTCCTGGAAGACGCCGTCCAGGACCAGGAACTCCTCGCCGCCGTCATGAACATGCGGTGAGAAGTGACTGCCGGGCGCATAGCGGACGATCGAGGTGGCGCGCGCCACCTCGTCACCGATGCGGTCCAGCATGCGTCGGTGAACCCCGGCCATGGGGGACGGCACCCAGTCCAGCCGACCCGCATGAACCGCCGCGCGTCGGCTGAAATCCGCGTTCAGATGCATCGGAATCCTCCCATTGAGCCTCGGGGCGTGCCTCCCGGAACCTCACGCTCGGGCGCTGAGGCCCGCGCCGCGCAGGATGCCGCAAATTACGGCCATTCGGCAGATCGCATCCCCGGTGAACCGCCCGATCGCGTCCGCGACCGCCGAACGCTGCGTGGGCGGCAAGGCCGGCAGCGGCGCTGGCTCACGCGCCGCGATCGCGCGCGCTCGGCTCGTCGCCGAGTCACGTGTATCCCGGATCGCCGCCGATAACCCACCCCCATCCTCCAACGGTGCCAGCAGGGTCCATGCGAGCGCCAGATAGGCCGGCCAATGCGCCAGGTTGCGATACATGCTGGCCAGCACGGGATCGGATCCGGCCGCACCGATGCGGTTCAACCGCAGCACGAGCGCCGCGGTCGCGGGCGCCATCTCGTCCAGACGCAGCAGCGGTGGCAGGCGCAGGTCCGTGTCAGGGTCCCGGATCGGCGGTGTCTGGGTCTGGACGCTGGCGATCAGCGTCGGCGGGTCGGTCAGATGCTGTACAAGCACCGACAGCGCAACCAGCGCCATCGGGTTGGTGCGTTCATAGGCGTCCAGCACAGTCCCGATCCGGTGCAGATCGTCCTTGGTCAGCCCGACCGCGGCGAAAACCTCCGCCGGCACCAGCGGTATCGTCGGCAGCCGGCGCGCGGCGCGCAGTTCGGCGGCCTCATGGGCGATGGCGCCGCTGAGGTAGAGCGGGCGCACCGTCCCCCAGGCCCAGGGCAACGCACCCGGGAATGTCGCCAGGTGCCGCCAGATCAGGTTGACGACGCTGACACCATAGACCGCCCGTATATCGGCGAAGAGGGCGGCCGTCTCGCCGGTTGCCTCCGCCTCGGTCACCGCCGCGACTGGATCGCTCACATGGGCCCCTTTCAGTTGGATCTCGGGTGGCCGCTTCATCGGCGGGAGGCTGGCGCGCGCGTGCCCAACAGCAGACGCGCCTGGGTTCCCCAACCGCCGATGAAAATGTCGTCGATACCATCCCCGTTCAGATCGCCCACTGCCATGCCCCAATTGCGGCCGGCGGTCTTGCGAGGGATGACCCGACGCGTGACGTCCCTGAACCCGCCCTTGCCGTCATTTTCATAGGCGCGAACCCGCATGGGCTCGAACACCGGGATCCGTACCGGACCGAGGATGATATCCGGAATCCCATCCCGGTTGAAATCGACAATGGTCCCGGCATAGGTGGAAAATGTGTTGGACGGCATACGGCGTCTTGTCTCGTCCACGAAGACGCCGCGCCCATCGTTGATGAGCAGACGAGCCTGAGGGTCCTTTTTCCAGCCCGAAGTATTGCTCGTGATATTGAGGAACAGGATGTCGGGCTTGCCGTCGCCCGTGGCATCGAAGACATGAACCTGTCGCGTTTCCATGGGAACGCGAAGATCAAGGCGCTCCGGATGTTCCGTGAACCGACCCCGCCCGTCGTTGAGCAACAGGCGGTTTGGCGGCACCTCGTTGGCGACGATCATGTCCAGGTGACCATCGCCGTCGAGGTCGGCGAGCGCGATGTCCTGGGTGTCGTCGTCGTATGGCGGCAGATGCGTCGCGGTCGCGTCAATGACGGTCCCCGGATGGGCCGGATCGTTCAGCCACAGGAAGTTCTGACCCGACCCGGCGATGCGCTTGCCGTCCCGCCAGTCACCCGAATTGCCGACGACGATGTCGGGGAGCCCGTCCCCATTGACATCGCCGACCGCCAACGCGTTGCCGACGCTGCGCGCTGGCAGACGATGAGAGGTGTCGATGAATGCGCCTCCGGGGCCCCCCAGGAACAGTTGATGGACCTTGTCGTCCTCGGCCACGAAAATCAGGTCGGGGACGCCGTCACCGTTGAGGTCAGCGCTCAGGACATGCTCACTGTCATGCGCCTCCGTGCCGAGGGCGCCGGGCCGCCAGGTCAGCCTGCCATGTCCATCGTTCAGATAGAGACGGTTGGCGCCATTTTCGACCGCCAGCACGACATCGAGATCGCCATCCTTGTCGACGTCGACGAGCTCAACGCTGAGCGCATGCAGATCGGGCGCTTTGGGGACATGCGTGGCGGTCACGTCCCGGTAGACCGTCCTGGCATTTGCCATGGAGGCCATGAGCGCCAGCGCGACGAAGTAAAGAGCGAGCCTGAAAACCATAGTGGGGTTACCCTACGACTTGGCCGAAACCGCACGCCAAGGTCAGCGTCTGGTTCCGGGTGAGCGCCGCGTGGTAACGACCGAACCAGGGTTACTCTGCAAGCCCCATCTCACGCAAAGCCTGCGTGACGATATGTTTACCAGGCGCCAGAACAGCACCGACGACCAGCACTTGGATATGTCGCCCGACTGGTGCAGTGAATCTGGCGCAGTGAAGCATAAGCGGAAGACCGCTAGCCAGGACACCAAGGGCTGTGCCCTTAGCGAGAGGTCCCGGGCAAAGCCCCGCCGTTCAAGTCCGAGCGCGCAGGCGCTTGAGTTCCTGGAACGTCGCGGTCGCGTCACGGAGGACCGCCGCGATGCCGGCGACCTGGCCGTGCTCGTCGCGCACTGGGGTCACGGTGAATTGGATCGACAGCGTCTGTCCCGCCTTTGTCTGGGCGGGGACCGACAACAGTTCTTCCGGCGGGTGCTGTGACAGCCCCGTTGCCATCATGTGGTGGTAGCCGTCCCAATGGCGCTTGCGCAGACGCTCCGGGATGATGATGTCGAGCGATTGGCCCAGGGCCTCCTCGGCCGTGAAGCCAAAAATGCGCGTTGCGGCGGCGTTCCAGAATCGGATGGCGCCGTCCCGATCCGCATGGATGACCGCATCCGGCCCGTGCGACAGAAGTGTCCGACCCAGCCGATCGAGTTCAGCGTCGGTCATTGGGAGGCTCCTTTCGTGATCAGTCCGGATTCCGTCACGAGCATGTCCATCGGGATGTCATGCACCTGCGGAAAGATCGTCGGGATCGCGGCCTGATCATAGCCGACCCCAATGACACTCGGGTGCCGGGGCATGGCGGCGAGGGTCCGGTCGAAGAATCCTCCGCCATAGCCGAGGCGGTACAGCGCCTGGTCGAACCCGACCAGCGGCGCGATGACGATGTCCGGTGTCACCACAGGGGCGGAGGCAGGCGGGATTGGGATGTTCCAGACGCCGCTTTCCAGTGGCTCCCCGGTTCTCCAGGCGCGAAAGACCAGGGGCTGGGCGCGTGCGACCACGACCGGCAGGGCCACGTGGCCGCCAGTGTCGAGGACCCGGGTCATCAGCTCGCGCAGATCGGGTTCGCCGCGGAAGGGCCAGTAGAAGCTGATGGTCTGCCCGACGATGTTGCCGAACGCGGCCTCGAGATGGTGTGCGATCCGGCCCATCCGCGCCTGGCGGTCGGCTTGGTCCATCCTGACCCGCGCGCCGATCAGCCGTTCCCGCTCCGCCTTCCGCCAGCGCATGACGTCGATGCGCTGCTGCGGATCGACATAGTGGGGGTCGAGTTCGTGCAGGAAGCAGGGCGGAGAGGCGAACTGACCCTCGGCCGCGGTCATGCGGGCGCGGCCGCTGGCAGGAAGACGGCGTGATCCGGGCGTAGCAGCCGTTCCCCCTTCATCAGCATGACCTTGTCCTGCATGGCGATGCCGAGTTCCAGGCTTTCGGCGATCCGTCGCGCGCGCTCAATGAAATGATCGGCCGCGACGGGGGGACAGATGTCCCTGGCAGTCTGCTCGAACAATGTCAGCCAATGGTCGAAGTGGCGGGAATCAACCGGCAGCGGCTGATGCTTTTCCATCGGGCGCCCGTGATACCGCCCGGTCATCAGCGCGACCGAGGACCAGAATTCGCACATCCGGTCGAGATGGGTGTCCCAATCCGCGATCCGTGTCGCGAACACGGGGCCGAGGAAGGGGTCGGCGCGGACCCGGTCGTAGAACATGTGGACAAGGCGGCTGATCATCGCCTCATCGATGCCGGTGCGGGCGGCAATCTCGGCGGTCATGGCTGCCCGCCGTTCCTGGGCCAGGGTGATGTCCGCTGTCATGGCTTCCTCGAATTGGTATTCTCAATACCTATATACCATGCGATAACCGGTATTGCCTTTACCTATTTGGAATGCAGCCATGCGCCTAACCTCGTTCACCGATTTCGGGCTGCGCACTTTGATGCGGCTGGCGGCGGAGCCTGGGCGGGTGTTCACGACGGAGGAGATCGCGGGGGAACTGAAAATCTCCCGCAATCACCTGACGAAGGTAATCCAGGCGCTGGCCGGGGCGAGGATCCTGTCGACGCAGCGCGGCGCCGGCGGAGGCTTTCGCCTGGCGCTACCGCCCGAGAGCGTGAAGTTGGGAGAGGTCGTGCGCCTGCTGGAATCCCGCCAGGCGCTGGTGGAATGCTTCCGCGGCGACGGCGGCGCCTGCGTCATGACATCGGGCTGTCGTCTGAAAGGCCGCCTGGCCGCGGCACGGGAGGCGTTCCTGACGGAACTGGATCGCACAACGCTGGCGGAATGCGCCTGGGGGTGAAGGAAAGCAAGCCTTGGGGCGCTGCCCCAAACCCCGCGAGGGCTTCGCCCTTCGAACCCACCAGGGGCACGGCCCCTGGACGGCGATCGGTTGGGTCAGGCACGAAAGGGGGCCAACACGGACGTTGAAACGCCATGGTTGGCCCCCTTTCGCCCCTGACCCAATAAATGGCATCCAAGGCCCAGCCTTGGTGGGGGTCGAGGGGGCAACGCCCCTCGCGGGGTCCGGGGCGGAGCCCTGGCGCCATCCTTCCTGCTTGCCCTATGATTCGTGTCACGGTTCGGCGTGTCCCGTCGACGCCACATCAGGAAGGGGAGTCCCCTCCAAGGCGGGCAAATCAACCCGGCCGGCGGCGCGCATCGCCATCAGTACCGGTGCCGTCTCAGGCCTGTCGCATAACGCCGCCGCGGGGACTCGAAGGCGGCGGCGCCAGTTGGGGCGTTCCCGGTCGGTGCCGGGAAGATTGACACCGACCGTCTCGCCGGCCAGGTCATCCGCCTGCACCAGCGCCAGCACGCAGGGAGTGGCGGCGATCAGGGCATGCATGGCGGCATCTGGTGGGTCAGTGGTGTCGGAATTGGCAACGTCGCCCAGCACACCCTCATCCCGAGCGAACTCGATCAGCGCGGCCTTGTCCGCCCGCCGCTCCCCCCGGGCAATCTCGGCCGCCTCCGCATCCAACAGCCCCAGATCGACCTGTTCCTCGATGTCCGCGCCGTTCCACCAGCCGCGCGAAGTCGGCAGGTCGTGGGTGGAGACACAGGAAGCCGCCAGCGCGGGCCAGGTCGCGGGGGGACGGAACACCGGCCCATCCCGCTCGAACCACAACACGCGGTAGGACAGAACCTGGGCAGCGCTCAGCCGGTCGCGGATACCCTCCGGCACGGTGCCCAGGTCCTCTCCCACGATCAGGCACCGGGCGCGGGTGCTTTCCAGCGTCAGTTGTCCCAGCAGATGGTGGAAGGGATAGTCGAGATAGGTGCCATAGGAGCCGCTGGCGCCGTCGGGGACCAGGAACAACCGGCGCAGGCCCAGCACGTGGTCGATCCGCAGGGCTCCCGCATGGCGCATATTGGCGACGAGCAGGGCGGCAAACCCCGCGAACCCATCGCGCGCCATCGCCAGCGGATCGGGCGGCGGCAACCCCCAGACCTGCCCGGCGAGGGCGAAGGGGTCGGGCGGCACGCCCACGGACACTCCATCGAGCATCATGTCCTGGTTGGCCCAGGCCTCGGCACCATCGGGGGCGCAGCCGATCGCCAAGTCCCGGTACAGCCCGATCGACAGGCCGGCATCCCGAATGCGCGCCGCTGCCTGGCCCAACTGCCGGTCGGCCAACATCTGCATGTAACAGACAAACCGGATGCCCTGCGCGTTCTCGGCCGCGAAGGCGGCGACGCCAGGGGAGGTCGGGTGGCGCAGGGACTCGGGCCAGGTTTGCCAGTGCGTGGTGCCGCGTCTTGCGGCGATGGTCTCGAACCGGGCGAAGTCGCGCAGGGTCGAACCGCCCGCGGCGATGAAGGCGTCCAGGGCGGGATCGTTGGCCCCGCCGGCGGCGAAAGCGGCCTCCAGCGCCTGGCGTTTCGCGTCCCAGACGGCCGGATGGTCCACCATCGTGGGCGCCGACAATGCGTCGAACCGGCCCGGATCGGCACCGGGAAACTCGCCGATGTCGAGATAGATCGGGTCCAGAAAGCCGCGATGCGACGGATGGTATGGGCTGGCGCGCGACCGGTCGCCGGGAAACAACGCATGCAGTGGATTGAGTCCGATTACTGCCGCCCCCGCCTTCGCGGCGGCAGTGCCCAGTTCGGCCAGGGTAGTGAAGTCGCCGATCCCCTGATCCCGGCTGCCGCGCAATGTATAGAGATGCGCTGCAATGCCGAAGCGGCGTTGACCTGTGGCCAATGTGTCCGGCAGGAAGCAACGAGCGGGCGCAACGGTCAGATGGCACGCCGTCGCCGGGTCATCGTCCAAGGTCAATTGGTGGCGGCCCATCGGGGGCGGTGGCAAGGTAACCCGTCCCGCAATGGTCGGGACGCGGGTGATGCCGCCATCCTCGGTTCGCAGCGTAACCCAGGCGGGACGGTTCAGCGGACCGACCGGCACCTCGATCGGATGGTCCGCGAGGGACGTCAGCGCCACCGGCAGCGGACGGGGTGCCGTCAACCGATGCAGGCTGTCGCGCAGATCGCCCCGCGTGGCACAAGGCAGGTGCAGCGCCGTCAACAGCGCCCGCTTGGTGTCATCGCCGGTGTGGTGCTCGCGGCCGGAAATGTCCCACCATGACGCCGCTATTCCGGCGGCACGGGCCAAGCTCTCCAGCGCCTCGGCGGACACGCCGGAGCGGCGTTCGGCGGCAGGCGCGGCTTCGGCACGGAGCGCCAGGACGGAGCGGGGCGCTACGGCGGCGGTTCTGTCCGGGACGCCGGCGCGGTCCGGGTCGGCGCTGTCGATCGCCACATGCCACCGCAACCCTGACGGAGGCGCGGGCAGGGTGACGTTGATCGCGCCAGCACCGGCATGCAGGACCACCAGCATAGTATCCTCGCCCGGCCCTGCCCTATCGCTCGGCCTTGTTTTGTCGACCGGCGTTGTGGCCCCGATCGGCGCGGCGCTGTGTAGCATGGCCACCAGCGTCCGACGCTCGCTGTCTCGCCAGTCGCCATCGTCCATGCGCCTGCCATCGAGGGAGAGCCAGGTGACGTCCGGGATCAGGGTCGCATCGACCGGACCGCCGGTCAGCGCCTTTGGGCCACGCAGGCTCGCGCTGGCCTGGCGCAGCGCGATCAGCCGCGCGGTGAAGTCCCGCAAGGCTGCGTCGGCCCCATCCCAGTCGAACCAGGCCGACGCATTGTCCTGTGCATAGGCGTTGTTGTTGCCCGCTTGGCTCCGCCCGCACTCGTCGCCCATCGACAGCATCGGCGTGCCGCGTGACAGCAGCAACGTCGCCAGCAAGGCACGGACATCGCGGGCGCGGGACGTGAGGATGCTTGGATCGTTGGTCGGCCCCTCGGCCCCGTTGTTCCAACTGAAATTCTGGTCGGTGCCGTCGCGGTTGGCCTCGCCGTTCGCGGCATTGTGCTTGTGCGCGTGGGCGACGAGATCGGCCAGGGTGAAGCCGTCATGCGCGGTGATGAAATTGATGCCCCGCGTCGCCGGTCGGTGGCGCGGGGCGAAGACATCGGCCGATCCCGCGAAGCGTGTGGCGAGGTCGCCCAGCAGGCCCGCGTCGCCGCGCCAGAAGCGGCGGATCGTGTCGCGGTAACGGTCGTTCCACTCGCCCCAGGCGGCGGGAAACGCGCCCAGTTGGTAGCCGCCCGGTCCGATATCCCAGGGTTCGGCGATGATGGCACGCCGGGACAGAATGGGGTCGGCCGCAATCGCCGCCAGCAACGGGGCGGCCGGATCGAACCCGGTGTCGCGCCTGCCCAGGGTGGTAGCGAGGTCCAGGCGGAACCCATCCACGCCGGCCCGTGTGGCCCAATGCCGCAACGCGTCCAGCGCGAGCCGCCAGACCACGGGCCGGTCGAGCGCCAGGCAGTGCCCGCAGCCGGTGTCGTTGGCGTATCGTGGCGGATCGTCCCCGGTCCGGCGGTAATACAGCGCGTCATCCAGCCCGCGGAACGACAGGGTCGGGCCAAGCGCATCACTCTCTCCGGTGTGGTTCAGGACCACATCGATGATCACGGCAAGGCCGGCCGCGTGCAGGGCCGCGACGGCGGCGCGGATGTCCGCCCAACCGCCGGGAGCAAGCCTGGGATCGGGCGTCAGAAAGCTGATCGGATTATAGCCCCAGTAATTGGTCAGCCCCAGCGGCGGCAGGTGACGTTCATCGACCCAGGCGGCGACGGGCATCAACTCCACTGTCGTGATGCCCAACCCGGTCAGATGCGCGATCGCCGCCGGATGCCCCAAGCCGGCGAACGTGCCGCGCAGGGCAGGGGGGATCGCCGGATGGCGCATGGTGAAGCCGCGCACATGCAGTTCCTGGATGACCTGGCGATCCCAGTCGAACTCAGGCGGATCCGGGAGGGGTGGGGGAGGCGCCTCGACAATGGCTTTCGGCACCAGGGGGGCGGTGTCGGTCGGATCCGGTCCCTCTGTGTCGAACAGGGCGGGATGCAGCCGGAAGGGGCGGTCGAGCCGGGTCGCATAAGGATCGACCAGCAGTTTCGCCGGGTTGAACCAGGCACCTTGCGCCGGGTCCCAGGGACCGAACGCCCGCAGCCCATAGCGTGTGCCCGCACCCAGCCCCGCGATATGACCGTGGAACACGTCGCCGGTGCGGCCGAGCAGCGGCAGACGGGCGATTTCCCGGTCGCTGGCATCGAATACCGACACCGCGATCGCGCTGGCCTGGGTGGAGACGACCGCGACATTCAGGCCAGTCTGGGTCAGCGAAACGCCGAGCGGCTCGGGTTGCCCCTCGGTGAGGGTTGGACGGGTCATCCGCCCCGCTCTGCCAGCAGGTGGCGGTACAATGACGCATAGCGGGCCGCCGGCCGGCGCCAGGAGACGTCGGCGCGCATGGCGTTGCGGCGCAGGCGGACCCAGATCTCGGGCTGGTGCCACAGTTCGACGGTGCGCTCGATGGCCGGCAGCAGCATGCCCGGGGAGAACTGGATGCCGGTGCCGATCCCGGCGGCCAGCGCGGCCTCGTTGGCGTCGATGACGGTGTCGGCCAGGCCGCCGACCCGGGCCACCACCGGCAGGGCGCCGTAGCGCAGCGCGCAGAGCTGGGTCAGGCCGCAAGGCTCGAAGCGCGAGGGGACCAGCAGCGCGTCGATCCCAGCCTGCATCTGGTGCGCCAGAGCCTCGTCATAGCCGATCACGCAACCGACCTGGCCCGGATAGGCGGTGGCCGCGGCGGCAAATCCCGCCTCGATCGGCGCTTCGCCGGTGCCGAGGACGGCGAGCTGGACACCCAGATCGAGGATCGGTCCCAGCAGGTCGAGCACCTGATGAAAGCCCTTCTGCCAGGTCAGGCGGCTGATGACGCCCAGCAGCAACGTCCCCGGCGCGCGGGTCAGGCCGAACCGGTCCTGCATGGCCTGTTTGTTGATACTTCGGCGGGCCATGCGCCTTGTGTCGAACCGCGCCGCGATCAATGGATCCGCGGCCGGGTTCCAGACCAGGTCGTCGATGCCGTTGAGGATGCCATGCAGCACCCCGGATCGGGCGCGGAGCAGGCCATCGAAGCCCATGCCGCTCTCGGGCGTGCGGATTTCGGCGGCATAGGTGGGGGAGACGGTGGTGATGCGGTCGGCCAATGCGAGACCGGCTTTCAGGGTGCTGATCGAGCCATGGAACTCGACGCCGTCGATCGTCCAGGCGGTCGGGGGCAGTCCGAGCGGGGCGAGGAGATCGGGCGGGAACAACCCCTGGAAGGCCAGGTTATGAACGGTCATGACGGTGCCGGGGCGTCGCGTGCCGCCATAATGCAGCAGGGCCGGGGCCAGGCCGGCCTGCCAGTCATGCGCGTGCAGGATGTCGGGCACGAAGGCGGGCAGGGACCCGGTCGCCACCGCGGCCGCGATCCGCGCCAATCCGCCGAACCGTTGCGCGTTGTCGGGCCATCCCAGGCCATCCGGGCCGACATAGGGGTTGCCGGGACGCTCGAACAGATGCGGCGCAACCAGCACCAGCAGGTCCAGCCCCGCGGTCTGGCCCCGCAACAGGCGAGCGGGGGCGCCGAACAGGTCGGCGATGGTATGGACCTGGGTGGCGGTTGGCAACCCGGCCAGCACGGACGGATAGCCGGGGACGAGGGTGACGGTTTGGACGCCCTCGGCCGCCAGGGCCAGAGGCAGGGCCCCCACGACATCGGCGAGGCCCCCTGTCTTGACCAGCGGAAAGACCTCGGAGGCGACGGCCAGGACCTTCATTGTGCTTTTTTGAGCAAGGTATCGATCATCGGCTGGGTGATCAGGCAGACCCCTTTGGGGGTGCGATGGAAATTCAGATTGTCCGCCTCGGGATCCTCGCCCACGACCAGTCCGGGTGGGATGCGGACGCCTTTTTCGACGATCACGCGGGTCAGGCGGGCACCGCGCCCGATATCGGCGTTGGGCAGGATCACCCCGCTTTCGATCCGGGTGTAGGAGTGCAAATGGACGTTGGTGAACAACAACGTGTTGCGCAAGGTGCCGCCGGAGACGATGCAGCCGCCCGATACCAGGGAGGAGATCGCCTCGCCGCGGCGGCCGTCGATATCGTGAACGAACTTGGCGGGCGGGGTGATTTCGGCATAGGTCCAGATCGGCCAGTCGCGGTCGTAAAGATCGAGTGCGGGAAGGGCGCTGGTCAGATCGATATTGGCCTCGAAATATGCGTCCACGGTGCCGACATCGCGCCAGTAGTCCTCGCTCTCGTAGCCGGAGCGGCGGCATGAGCGATTGAACGGATGCGCCACGGCCTTGCCGTTCTGCACCAGATACGGAATGATGTCCTTGCCGAAATCGCGGCTGGAATCCGGATTTGCGGCGTCGCGCTTCAACTGCTCGATCAGGAATTTCGTGGAAAAGACGTAGATCCCCATGGACGCCAGCGACAGGTCGGGATGGCCATGCATGGCGGGCGGATCGGCGGGTTTTTCCACGAAGGAGACGATGCGGTCGTTTTCATCGACATCCATCACGCCGAAGCCGCTGGCGTCCTGGCGCGGCACGGCGATGCAGCCGACGGTGACATCGGCGCCCTGGTCGACATGCTGGGCCAGCATCGGCCCGTAATCCATCTTGTAGATATGGTCGCCGGCCAGGATCACGATCAGGCTGGGCGCGTAATCCTCGATGATGTCGATGTTCTGGAACACGGCGTCGGCGGTGCCGGCGTACCACTCCCCGCCCGAGCGTTGCGAGGCTGGCAGGATGTCGAAGCCTTCGTTGCGCTCCTGGCGGAAGAAGTTCCAGCCGCGGTTCAGGTGGCGGATCAGGCTGTGTGCCTTGTACTGGGTGGCGACGCCGATCCGGCGGATTCCGGAGTTCACCGCGTTGGACAGGGCAAAGTCGATGATCCGGCTCTTGCCGCCAAAATACACGGCGGGCTTGGCGCGGACATCGGTCAGGTCCATCAGGCGGGAACCGCGGCCGCCGGCCAGCACATACGCCATGGTGGAACGGGCGAGCGAGGTGATGGGTGGCGGCATGACTGCGGGTCCTGTTCCTGAACGGTTCACGCGGGTTCAAAGACAAAATAGACGGCGGCGAGCGGCGGCACCATGACAGCGGCCGAGGCGGGAAATCCGTGGGATGCCACGGATTCGGCGTCCACCCCGCCGAGATTGCCGAGGCCGCTGCCGCCGTAATCGGTGCTGTCGGTATTGAGGATTTCGCGCCAGCGACCCGGTTCAGGCAAGCCGATCCGGTAGGCCGGGCGCGGCACTGGGGTGAAATTGACCACGACCGCCACCGGTGGTGCATCGGGGACCAGACGCAGCCAGGCGAATACCGATTGGTCCCGATCATTGGCAACGATCCAGCGGAAGCCGTCCGGTTCGCAATCGCGGGCATGCAGGGATGGTTGGGTGCGATACACTCGGTTCAGGTCGCGGATCAGGTCGTGGATACCCCGGTGCGGCGCCTGGTCCAGCAGATACCAGTCCAGGCTGGTATCCTCGTTCCACTCGTTGAGTTGGCCGAATTCCTGGCCCATGAACAGCAGCTTCTTGCCGGGCTGGGCCCACATGAAGGCGTAATAGGCGCGCAGATTCGCAAAACGTTGCCAGTAATCGCCTGGCATGCGGCCGAGGATGGTACGCTTGCCGTGCACGACCTCATCATGTGACAATGGGAGAACGAAATTTTCCGAAAATGCGTAGACCAGCCCGAATGTCATCTTGTCGTGGTGCCAGCGGCGATGCACCGGATCCAGCGCCATGTAGTCCAGGGTATCGTGCATCCAGCCCATGTTCCACTTGAAGTGGAAACCCAGGCCGCCCTGGCTGACCGGGTGGGACACGCCGCGCCAGGCGGTGGATTCCTCGGCGATGGTCAGGGTGCCGGGATGGGCGGTGCCGACGATTTCGTTGAAACGTTTCAGGAAGGCGACGGCATCACGGTTGTCGTTGGAGCCGTCGGGATTGGCGGTCCAGCCCCCCGGTCCGCGCGAGTAATCCAGATACAGCATGGAGGCGACCGCATCGACCCTGAGGGCGTCGATTTGATAGCGATCCAGCCAATAGAGCGCCGAGGCGATCAGGGTGTTGGCGACCTCGCGGCGGCCGAAATCGTAGATCGCGGTGTTCCAGTCGGGATGGAAGCCGCGCTGGGGATCGGCGTGCTCGTACAGGGGACCGCCGTCGAACCGCGCCAGACCGTGCGGATCGGTTGGGAAATGCGCCGGCACCCAGTCCAGGATGATGCCGAGACCGGCGGCGTGGGCGCGATCGACGAAGCGGGCGAAGCCGGCGGGATCGCCGAACCGGGCGGTTGGCGCGAACAGGCCGATCGGCTGATAGCCCCAGGAGGCGTCCAGCGGGTGTTCGGTGACGGGCAACAGTTCCAGATGGGTGAAGCCGAGATCGCTGGCGTACGGGATCAGGCTGTCGGCGAGTTCGTCATAGGTGGGGAAGCGCCCGTCCGGCCCGCGGCGCCACGACCCCAGATGCACTTCATAGGCGGCCATCGGTGCGCGCCTTGGGTCGCTGGAACGCGGCGGGGCGGCGGTGAACGGAAACGGTGCGGCGGATGCCACCACCGATGCGGTGGAGGGGCGCATTTCGGCGGCGAAGCCGAACGGATCGGCCTTCAGCGGCTGGATCGAGCCGTCCCTGGCGCGGATTTCGTATTTGTAGACGGCGCCGGCGGTCAGTCCCGGGAGGAAGATTTCCCAGATGCCGCTGTCGATCCGCTTGCGCATCGGGTGGCGGCGGCCGTCCCACTGGTTGAAGTCTCCGATGACGGAGACACGGGCGGCGTTCGGTGCCCAGACCGCGAAATGCACGCCGTCCACGCTTTCATGGCGGAGCAGATGGGCGCCAAGACGTTCGTAGAGACGGCGATGCGTGCCCTCGACCAGCAGGTGGTCGTCGAGAGAGCCGAGCAGGGGGGGGAAAGCGTAGGGGTCGTGGAAATGCCAGGTGGCGGCTGGGTTTTCGGCTCGCAGGCGGTAGGATGTTGGTGTCAGGAGAGATACGGTCGTGGATACCAGTGTCGTGACGGTTGCTGTCGCTGGGACGGGTGCCGTGGGGGCGGATTTAGTGATGGACGTTTCGGTAGAAGCGGATGTCGTAATGGCCGGTGCCGTGGTGGTGGATGTAGTGACGGACGTTACCGTAGGGGCGGATGTCGAGACGGCGGGTGTTGTGGGGGCCGGTGTCGTGACGGTCCGTGGCGTGAGGGCGGGTGTCGTCGCCGCCTGTGTCAGGGCGGAGGTTCCGGCGGGCTCGGGCGCGGGCAGGAGGATCTCGTAGAAACCCGCATCGTGGCATCGGTCGAAGGGCAGGGGGGGCAGTGCGCCGTTCCGCAGCAGGATCAGGCGCTCGGCCTCCGGCACGAAAGCTCGCACCACAGTGGCGCCGTTCGGCGCGGGATGCGGACCCAGGATGGCGAACGGGTCAGCGTGGCGAGCGGCGACGATCGCCTCGACATCGGTGGCCGCCGCGCGCCATCCGGTCATCGTCAGTCCTCTCGCCAGACGGGAACGTTCCAGATATCGTCGGCGTATTCGCGGATCGCCCGGTCGGAGGAAAACCAGCCCATCCCGGCGGTGTTCAGGATGGCCGACCGCCACCAGGCCTGGGGACGGCGCCACAGCGAACCCGAGTCTCGCTGGGCGCGGTAGTAGGAGTCAAAATCCGCGCAGACCATGAAATAGTCATGATGGCGCAATCCTTCCACCAATCCGGCGTAACGGTCCGGATCGTCGGGGGAGAAGACCCCACCGGCGATGGCTTCCAGCACCTCGGTCAGGGCGGGACAGGCCGCGATGGCGGCGGTGGCGTCGATGCCGTGGGACCGGCTGGCCTCCACCTCGGCCGCGGTCAGGCCGCAGATAAAGATGTTGTCGGCGCCGACATGGTCGCGAATTTCGATATTCGCGCCATCGAGGGTGCCGACGGTCAGGGCGCCGTTCAGCGCCAGCTTCATGTTGCCGGTGCCCGACGCCTCCATGCCGGCGGTGGAAATCTGCTCCGACAGGTCGCTGGCCGGAATGATCGCCTCGGCCAGGCTGACCGAGTAATTGGGCAGGAACACCAGACTGAGCCGGTCACGCACGACGGGATCGCTGTTGATGACGCGGGCGACATCGTGGGCGAGTTTGATAATCAGCTTGGCCTGGTGGTAGCTGGCCGCGGCCTTCCCGGCGAACAGTTTCACGCGTGGCACCCAGTCATAGGTCGGATGGGTGCGGATGGCGTTGTACAGCGCCACGGTTTCCAGAATATTCAGCAGTTGCCGCTTGTATTCGTGGATGCGCTTGATGTGCACGTCGAACAACGCGGTGGGATCGACGCGGATCTGGGTCTCGCGGCGGATCAAGGCCGCCAGGGCGGTCTTGTTGGCCAGGCGGGTGGCGGCGAAACGTTCCTGGAACGATGCATCGGACGCGAGCGCGCGCAGATCGGTCAGCGCATCCTCCCGGTCCAGGACGCGCGGACCCACCGCATCGACCAGCAGCGCGGTCAGTTTCGGATTGGCTTCATGCAACCAGCGTCGGAAGGCGATGCCATTCGTGACGCTGACGATCTGATGGGGCCGCAGCCCATGCAGGTCGCGGAACACGGTTTCCCGCATCAGGTCGGTGTGCAAGGCGGACACACCGTTCACGCGGTGCGAGCCCAGGAAGGCCAGATGGCTCATGCGCACACGGCGGCCGCGGTGTTCGTCGATGATCGAGACGCGCGACATCAGCCCGTCATCGCCGGGATGCCTGGCATGCACCTCCGCCAGATGTCTGGCGTTGATCATGTAGATGATCTGCATGTGCCGGGGCAGCAATCGTTCCATCAGTGGCACCGGCCAGGTTTCCAGGGCCTCCGGCAGCAAGGTGTGGTTGGTGTAGGAGATCGTGGCCTGGGTCATGCGCCAGGCGTCGGCCCAGGGAACATGGTACAGATCCACCAGGATCCGCATCAACTCGGCCACCGCGATCGCCGGATGGGTGTCATTCAACTGGATCGCGGTCTTGTCCGGAATCGAAAAGATATCGCCGAACGCCTTGATGTGCCGCCGCACCAGGTCCTGCAGGGAGGCGGACGCGAAGAAATACTCCTGGCGCAGGCGCAATTCCTCGCCAGCCGGGGTGGCGTCGGAGGGATACAGCACCTTGGAGATCGCCTCGGCCCGCACCCGAGACGCCAGCGCTCCGGCGTGATCGCCATGGTTGAACACGTCCAGCCGCAGCGGATCGACCGGGCGCGCCGACCATAGCCGCAAGGTATTGACCCGCCGGCCCCGCCAGCCGACCGAGGGGGTGTCGTAAGCGACCGCCACCACGGTTTCCGCCGGGTGCCAGGTGTGGTGGTCGGTATCGCCGTCACCTCGCATGGTTTCCACCGAGCCGCCGAAGCCGATGTCGTATTGCACCTCCGGCCGCTCGAACTCCCAGGGATTGCCGAAGGACAGCCACTCCTCGGGGAATTCTTCCTGCCAGCCATTCATGATGACCTGACGGAACAACCCGTGGTCGTAGCGGATGCCGTAGCCATGCGCGGGGATGCCCAGGGTGGCCATGCTTTCCATGAAGCAGGCGGCCAGGCGGCCGAGACCGCCATTGCCCAGGGCGGCGTCGGGTTCCAGGGCGCGTAGACGGTCCAGATCGACGTCCAGCCCGTCCAACGCTTGTCGGACCGCGTCCATGATGCCCAGATTGTTCAGATTGTCGAACAGCAGCCGCCCGATCAGGAATTCGAGCGAGAGGTAGTAGACCCGCTTCTCCCCCTGTTGATAGGCCACGTCGATACTGGCCAGCCAGCGGTCGACCGCGAGGTCGCGCACCGCGATCGCGGTCGCCAGCAACCAGTCCCGCTCGGTCGCGATCGAGCGGCGCTTGCCGACATGCGAGGTCAGCTTGGTCAGGATGGCCGAACGAAGCGCCTCGGGCGTGTAGGCAGAGAGATCCGGCGGGGGAATGATCATGCCGCGTGGAGTGGAAATGTCGTCCAACCTGGTTCGCCTTCCTTGAGCGGTGGGCCGCGCGGGGGCGCCAGCCGGGAGTGTCGTTGCGACCCGACGTCGCCTTTCCGGTCCTTGAACGCCGGGGAGCGCCGGCCCGTTGGCCGGGACGGGCGTCCGGGACAGGCCGTAGGCGGATCGGGCGCCCGGTCGGCGGGGCGTCGCGCCGTGCATGGGCGGATGTTGTCAGGAGTGGTGGGCGGCAGCAAGGGGATGTTTTCGTGCCGTTTTGCCTATTGCTGCATCGCACAATTCTTGCCAAGCTTCCGGGATGCCCGATGTCGCACCCCTCGACCTGGCTGCCGCGCACGCCCAGGAGCTGCTGGAGTTGACCGCACGTCTCGGAGCGCGGGTGGCCGAAGACCCGTTCGGCAATCCGGTCCTGCTGGTTGCCCTGGCCATCACCCGTCGCATGGACCAGGGCAGCCTGGATCAGGACTCCATCGCCGCGTTGATCGGTTATCTGCGCGATGGCGCCTTTACCGCCCGCGCCGGCCGGTTGGCCGCCTATGTCGGGGGCGTCGATCAGGCGGTCAATGAGGCCAGTTTGCGGGGTCTGGCACAGACCCTGCTGCGCCCGGATCCCAACGACTCCCCGGTGCGCTGGGCCGATTACCAGTCCCTGGTCGAACGGCCCCGGTTCGCCGCCGTCTTCACCGCGCATCCCACCTTCGCACTGCCCGAGACCATAGGTCGGGCGCTGGCTGAGACCGCCAGCGGCCGCGAGGTGGCGATCTGCGGGTCGCATCGGCCACCCGCGATTACCTTACGTGAGGAATTCGATCGGGCGCTGGTGGCCATCGCGCACGGGCGAGACGCGATCGACCGGTTCAATGCGGCGCTGCTGGATGTTGCTCGGTCCGCCTGGCCGGATCGGTGGATGGAACTGACGCCGCGCCCGGTGATCCTGTCGACCTGGGTTGGCTACGACACCGATGGGCGCACCGATATCGGCTGGTGGGACACGTTGCGGCTGCGGCTGGAGATGAAGCGCCTGCAATTGGAGCGGTTGTTGGGGCAGATCGCGGGGGCCGAAGCGCTCTCGGATCGGGTCCGACAGGCGCTGGACATGACCGGCCTGCAGATCGAGGCCTGCCCGACACAGCCCGATCCGGCCCTGGTCGCGGCGTTTGCGCATGTGCTGATCGAGGGCCGGGAAACGGCGCTGACCTCGCCCGCGCCCTTGCTGCCGCTGTTCGATGCCGCGATCGCCGCCGCCGCGACGGATGCCGACAAGCAGGGGTTGGCGGTGGCGCGTGCCGGGCTGGTGTCGCATGGGCTGGCCTTGGCCCATACGCATACGCGCTTGAACGCGGCGCAGTTGCACAATGTTGTGCGCCAACGCCTGGGGATCGCCGATCCGCCGGAAGATCCGTCGCACCGACGGGCTCTGTTTGCCAAGATCAATGCCGCGTTGGATGCGGTGCAGCCGGTGCCGGTCGATTTCGGTGCGCTGGTGGCGGAACAGGCCTCCGCCGCCAAGCTGATGATGACCGTGGCGCAGATCGCCAAGCACGTCGACGGCTCCGTCCCCGTGCGCTTCCTGATCGCGGAAACGGAAACCGGCTACACGTTGCTGGCCGCGTTGTGGCTGGCGAAACTGTTCGGGGTCGAGCAGCACGTCGAGATCAGCCCGCTGTTCGAAACGGCGGAAGCGCTGGAAAAAGGCGCCATCGTGCTGGATGAGGCGCTGCGCAGTCCGCATTACCGCGCCTATCTGAAATCCACCGGCCGGTTGGCGTTGCAGTTCGGCTACTCGGATTCCGGGCGCTATATCGGCCAGCTTGCCGCCAGCTACCTGATCGAGCGGTTGCGGCTGAAAATCGGCGAGACCCTGGCAAAGCACGGGATTTCCGGGGTCGAGGTGATCCTGTTCGATACGCATGGCGAAAGCGTCGGGCGCGGCGCGCATCCCGGGTCGCTGGCGGATCGGCTCAAATATTTGTCGCCGACGGCGTCTCGGCAGGCGTTAAGCCGAGCGGGGTTGAAGGTGAGGGAGGAGAGCGCGTTTCAGGGGGGCGATGGGTATCTGCTGTTTGGCACCCCGGAACTGGCGCTGGCCACCATCACGCGGATTGCGGAACAGACCTATCATCCGGCGGCGGGCCCGATCGAGGACCCGGTCTATGCCGATCCCGATTTCTCGGCCGATTTCTTTGCCACAATCCGGGTCGCGATGGAGGGCTTGGTCGAGGACGCCGGCTATGGCGCTCTGCTCGGCGCCTTCGGCCCGGCCTTGTTCGATCCGACCGGGTCTCGCCCGGCCGCTCGGCAGTCCGATGGGATGGGCAGCGCGGCGCGGATTCGGCATCCGCGGGAACTGCGGGCGATTCCGAACAACGCGATCTTGCAGCAGCTTGGGTGGTGCGCGAACACGTTGCAGGGGTTGGGGGCGGCGGCGTCTCGTCATCCGGAGGCTTTCGCGGATATGCGCGAGAAGAGCCGGCGGTTTCATCGGGCTTTGGACCTGGCGGCGCATGGGTTGGCGCATTCGGATATCGATGTGCTGCGGGCGGTGATCGCGACTCTAGACCCGGGGAGCTGGTTCGACCGGGCGGCTCAGACCAAGCGGCCGGGCCGGCGGGAGGCGCTGGTGTCGGTGGCGCGCGCGTTGGAGCGGTTGGGGATCTGGGCGGATGCGCAGTCGATGTTCCGGCGGATTTCGGCGGATCATCTGGCGTTGCGGGTGGCTTGGCCGGATGCGCCCCGGATGGCGACGCGGGAGGTGCTGCTGCATGCGTTGCGACTGGCGTTGATCCATCGGATCTGGCTGCTGGCGACGGAGATTTCTGACTTTTCACCGCGGCATGGGGTGACTCGGGCGGTGTTGGAGGCGGCGATCTTGCGGTTGGATATTGAGGAGTCGTTGCGGATTCTGGCGGAGATTTTTCCGGCGGCACCCGATCCGTCGGCGGAGCGGGATTATGGGGAGGCGGCTGGGCCTCGTGCGACCGCGGCTTATACGCGGGAGCATGAGGAGATTTTCGCGCCGATGCGGGTGTTGTTTGGGATGGTTCGGGAGATTGCGACCGCGATTACGCATGAGGTGGGGGCTTTTGGGTAGGGGCGATGGGTCGGGCGCCTTGGTGTGAGTCTTTCTGGAAAAGCGGGCATCCTGGAGCCAGCGAGAACCCGTCAATGGATAGGAGGCGAAACATTGGCAGGGCTGGCTTGTCGTCATGCGGACGATAGGATACCCAACTAGCGACAGGGCGCTCTGCTTGACCGAGAAGGGCGCATTCTACACCTTAAGGCGATTTCACATCTGGTAGAAGCTGATATGGGCAAGAAGGTGGCTAACCCTAAGGTGACCGCGGGCGCGAATGCTAACCCATCTTATTCACGGCCTCTACTGGTGACCACGTGGAGTATTATTATTCCGATATATTAATAATAGAGCGCATGCCTCTCCCCCTGCTGGATTGACCGCATTCAGACCCTATCTGTCAGGCGCAAGGAGTTGATCAGCCGAGGTTCGTCAGGGGCACAAGCCCCGCAGGTCACGTCGGGCGCGGGATCAACGCTCCGATCAGGTCGTGGAATAACGCCGCGTCAGGACAATTCGCGGCGAAGGCCAGACGGATCCGGGTGCCGGTCTCGCGAACCCGCACCGCGATCTTCAGCAAGCGCAACCGTATGGTGGAGAAATCCCCGCTGGCCAGCGGTTCGGTCTTCGGAATGGCATCGCGCACTGTCCGCACCAGCCAATAGGCTGCCGTGTGCAGGATCAGCCGCATCTGGTTGGCCAGCGGCGAGCGACAACTGGTTCGGTCGGAGGCAAGTTGGGCCTTGTGCCGCTTGATCAGGTTTTCCGCCTGACCACGCTGGCAATAGGCCGTCTCGTAGAGGTATTTCGGAGACCGGCTTTTCAGACTGGTCACGACATAGCGGACATCGGCGCCCTTCTTGGTAGCCTCGATCCGCGCCACGATGCGCCTTGTGCGGGTCCAGGACTTCGCGGCGTAGCGTGTGCCGGTGAATTTGCGCACCTTGTCCAACTGTCCGATCGCGCGCTGGACACAACATTCATCCAGCTTGGGGAATATTTGCGCCGCCAGGACCTTGTTCGGCGCGAAGCTGAAGATGTAGTCCACGCCATTGGCATCGCACCAATCCATGGCCTCATTGCGACCATAGTGGCTGTCGCCTCGAAACAGGATGCGCGTCTTCGGCCAGTGCCTATGGATGCCGCGTGTCAATCGGCGCAGATGGCCCCGCACCTCCTTGCCGCTTGGGGTTTTACCTGGGCGCAGAATTGTCGTCACGCAATGGCCGCTATCGGCGTCGTATATATGGATGGGAGCGAAGCACCGTTCGTCCTGATGCGCGTTGAACAGCGACATTTGTTGGTGGCCGTGCACGATATCGGCGGTGTCGTCGATATCCAGCGTGATGAATTTCGGCGGGACTCGGCGGCTTTTGCACCATAATTCCACCATGCCATGCGACATCCGGATCAACGCGCGCAGGTCGGGCGTGTTTTCCAGCCGCGAGATCGTCGGCTGCGACGCCAGATCGGTGCCGCTCTCGGGCAACCGCCCACAGGCCATCTTGAAGGCGGGGTCCAGGCGAAGATCGTCGAGGTCGTTGCCATCAGGATAGCCACAGGCGATGGCGAGGATGCGTTCGCGCAGTAAATCCGCCATGGAATGGGTGATCTGCGCCCGATCGCGGGTGTCCGGGAACAGCGCGGCCAGTTGGTCGATCAGGCCAAGGCGCTTGTCGGCCCCGGCCAGGAGGAAAACACCGCCGTCGGAACTGATCGTGCCGCCGTCGAATGCCGCGGTGACCTTCTTCTGGCAGAGATTTGGCAGTCTGAACGGCAGCAGCGTATCGTAATCGGCGGCGGGCATGGCAGATTCTGTCCAGGGTCGGAGAGTGGCGTTAGCGCCCAATCTCTAAATGACCCCAGAGGGTTATACCATGACCGTTTCCGAATC
>Ga0209514_10002293_pt1 | contig 30048 bp, 29 predicted proteins | sample Subgrocontami58m_FD_187452 | JGI IMG/M metagenome (GOLD analysis project Ga0209514, IMG submission 187452) | Subsurface groundwater microbial communities from S. Glens Falls, New York, USA - GMW37 contaminated, 5.8 m (SPAdes) (version 3) | ecosystem: Environmental > Aquatic > Deep subsurface >...
GTCTCGCCATGACCGCCATTATATACCAATATGGCGACTATATCAATACCACAACCTGTAGTAGTACTGGCTACTTTATGCAAGTTTCCCTAATAGGGTTCAGCTTCAAATAGCCCGAAAACTTTGGACTAATCAGGAAATCGCAAAGCAACTTGTTAGGTCATCCGGCTCAGTAGGCGCTAACTACATCGAAGGCGAACGAGGCCCTGAGCAAAAGGGACTTCGCACTTCACATCAAGATATGCCGCAAGGAGGCAAAGGAAAGCAGGTACTGGTGAAGCTACTCGACATGTATGAGCAGACCCAAGAAGAGCGAGACCGTGCCGTTGTTGAGGCCACAGAATTGCCCAGAGTTTTCTCGGCAAATCGTGGGCAAGACCGCTTAAACAGCCTTTTAGAATTCGAGTTTTGAACCTTCCTTGGTCGGTTGGTGCTTGGGATTCAGGTCTTACCGTTTCGCATTTACAACTACTTTATTGAATTGCGGCATTCCCAGCGGGGATTCAATGTAGCCGCTGACCCAGGGCTTGACCAGGACATAGCTGCGGCCAAAGAACATGGGCAACACAGCCGCATCCTGGACTATCATCTTCTCGGCATCCTGGTACATCCTCAGCCTGGAACCGGGGTCCTGCTCCACTCCAGCCCTATCGAGCAGTGAGTCCACATTCGGGTTACTGTATTCACCGGTATTGTTGTAAGTGCCGCTGTGGAACAACACGTCGAGGAAGTTCTGCGGGTCTGGATAGTCGGCGATCCACGCGCTTTCATATAACTGGTCCTTTTCCGCCCTGAGAGAGGAGAAGTAGGCCTCCGGTTCAAGCTGCCGCACCGTAACCACTACTCCCAGGTTTCTTCTCCACTCTTCGATTACACCACCCACCGTCCCCGAAATCATTCCGCCAAACCCAGCGGTGGTCAACACTATTGGGGGAAGTTTGGAAACGTCTCCAAACTTCGACGACGCAATAAGCTGCCTGGCCCGTCCAGGGTCAAAGCGCAACCCAGTAAGGCCGGCATCGTAGCCAGGCATTCCCGGAGGAAGTATTCCGTAGGCCGTGGCGACAATATTGCTTGCCGCCAGCGCAGCGATCCTTTCCTTGTCCACGGCGAGAGTGAAAGCCTGGCGCACCTTTTCGTCGTCAAATGGCGCTGTCCTGGTATTGAACCCGACGTAGGAGAAGCTCAGCTCAGGAAAGACCTGCAATTCCTTGGAGACTGGATTTGCCGGGTCCGTTGCCAGGCCCATGTAGACCCCGCCTACAGGGGATACGTCAATGCTTCCACTCTGGTAGAGTTGAATGGAACTTCCGGCAAGTAACTTGTAGTTGACCTCATTTACGCTGGCCCTCTCACCATAGTAGTCGCCGTTGCGCTGCAGCACCAGGTTCTGGTCTTTCTGCCATTGCCTGAGCTTGAATGGTCCAGTGCCATTAGGCTGCTGCCACCACTTCGCGTTCGATCCCACATTGGCACGGTCCACGACAAACGCGGTCGGAAAGGCCATCTTATAAAGGAAATATGCTTTCGGAGCGTCAATTGACACCTGGAGCGTCTTGTCGTCTATGGCTTTCACGCCGCTCAGCGCCTGAGACTTTCCTGAAAGCACGTCCGGTGCACCGACAATATCGATAAGATAGGTCCCGGCAGTTGAGGACCCGGTCCTCGGGTTGAGGGCCCTTTCCCAGGAGTAGATGAAATCAGAAGCTCTCACCGCCTTGCCATTATGGAATCTTGCCTCGGATCGCAGGTGGAACGTGAATGTCTTTCCGTCAGGGCTCTTGTCCCAGCTTACGGCAATGTCGGAAGCGACGTTCAAGGTCTCGTCCAACCTGACCAGTCCGCTGAAGATCTGGGATATGTAGACGCCCGAGCCTGCTTCTGCCGCGAGCGCAGGGTCCAGTGTTATCGGCCCATCGTCAGTCAGGTACAACGTGCCTGAGCCCGAAGAAGGGCCCCTCGGGGAGGAAGAAGTTACCGGGGAAGAAGAAGGTTCTGCAGCAGTTGTCTTTTCCCCTCCACCGCAGGCTGAAAGCGTGGAGACCAGCAGTGCTATAGACAACAGCGCCGCTGCTACCCTGGTGACGGCGACATCAGATAGACGCTCTGCCTTCAAGCAATGCCTCCATGCAAGGGCTACAGCAGTCCCTTGGCCTTCATGCTTACGTAGCACGTATCGCACACTACAAGGTGGTCAAGTACCTCAATGCCCACTATTTCGCTGGCCTGAACAAGCCGCCTGGTCAGTTTGATGTCTTCCTCGGATGGCTCGGGATCGCCCGATGGGTGGTTGTGTGCCAGTACCATCGATGCTGCGCTCCTGGAGATTGCTTTCTTGAAGGTCTCCCGCGGGTGAACGATACTGCTGTCCAGGTTGCCCTTCGATACTTCAAACGTCTCGATAATGTGATTACGCGTGTTCAGAAGAATGGTGAGGAAACGCTCCTCCTGCTTGCCTTTCAGTTTCAGAAGCGCCTCCCTATACACATCGTCCGGCCCCTTAACGACATGCCTGGACACGATGTATTCCGGGTCTTCCAGCCTCCTGGCTATCTCCCCCACCGCCTTGAGTTGAGCAGCCTTGGCAGGCCCCATTCCGCTGGTTTTGGCGAGCTGTTCGGGTGAGGCCGACAGTACTCTCTTCAGATCACCGAACTCGTTCAACAACTTCTGTGCCATGACCGTAACCGGTTGGTTTCTGGTGCCCCTGCATAAAATCAGAGCCAGCAGTTCTGCCCCATTCAAAGCCTCAGGTCCGTTCTTTGCCAGCCTCTCACGCGGGCGCTCTGAGATGGGCATGTCCCGCACGGTGAAATACTGCTGGGCCACGGCCCGGGAGTCCTTGCCAACATCTGTCATTCGCCGGTACTCTCCTTGCCCTTTGTCCCCTCACGGGGAAGATGGGCAACCAGTACTGAAATAATGCCCGGAGCTATGAGGCCATGGCCAACGCAGGCTCCCTCGCCGGTACGAATGCACTTCTGGCTCCGATGCTTTGTTTCCATATGGCTTCGAGACCATCCTGGTCGAAGCCGTACACCTTCTTGAGCGCGTCATCATAGCCGCTTCCCTGGCGGAACACATCCAGTAACTGGTTGAACTTGTCGCGCCCATACTCGCCTATGAGAAAGGCAACGACGCTCCGGCTCTCCGCATAGGAAAGCAGCGCCTGAACAGGGTCGGCGGAAAACGGACTGGAAAGACTTCGTATGGATATCAGGGTGTTCGTCCTGACTGCGTTGCTTACCCTGGCCTCATAGTCCTGGGAAACAGGCCCTTCCCCGTAGGTGGCAAACCCTTCGTCCAGCCACACCGGCAAGCCTGCCTCGTAGTTGTTCTGCGTCAACTGCCCGACAAGCCAATGCGACAGTTCATGTGGCACAGCCCGAGTCCCAAAAGCCAACTGGTCCGGCGCAACCCCGATTACTATGGTATCGAATTCGACAAATGCCTGACCGCCTGTCCATTCCTGGGGAAATAGCAGGGCCTCGTGAAGCTCCTGGGTGCTCCCGTAGATGAATATCCGGGCTCTTCTTTGCGGCACGGCTCCAGTATCGTTCCGAAGCCTCTGAAGCCCCTGCTGGGCAGCGGCCATAAGACTGTCCGCGAAAGCCCGGTCGCCCCTGTACCACAGCAAGGTGACGGGTCCGTTGGTCATGGTCTGCCAGACGTGTTTCCTATCATCGAAAGAGAACGTCGTTGCCGAAGTCTCCGTCCTTTTGCCGGCCGAGTCCTCGGCGCTCCACCAGTATTGGACCGTCGCGCCCGGCGGCAGCCCTCCCCTCCGCATGTCCCAGACCCACTGGGTCTGGACCGATTTCGCAGGTTCGAACTGCGGCCAGGATTCGCTGGTGACGTCAGCTATGTTCTGCCGCCCCACCTTATAGTGCAACCTCAACTTCGCGATGTTGGAGTCGCTCTGCGCCTTGACCTTGAAGGTTACAGAGTTCGGAAATACAATGTCGACTGAACTCTCCAGAACGATGCTGGACGCGGCGGAGACACCGGGCACCACACCCAGGGCAAGAATGGAGATAAGAAAAACCGCTGCAAGAACCCTGCACCCGGAATTCCTTAGCCTCGCAAAATGGGCCTTCATTTTCCTTCCCCAATCTTGCTGCGCAGGTAAGCTTCCATGAATGCGTCCAGGTCTCCATCCAGTACTGCGTCCGTGTTGCCAGTCTCGTACGCTGTACGATGGTCCTTCACCATTCTGTATGGGTGAAGCACGTAACTTCTTATCTGGTTACCCCAACCGGCGTCGATGCGCTCGCCTTTGAGCTTGGCCTGTTCCTCGGCCTTTTCCTTCATCTCCAATTCAAGTATTCGGGCGTACAGTACCCTCATGGCCACTTCTTTGTTTCTGAGTTGCGAGCGCTGGCTCTGGCACATCGAGACTATTCCAGTAGGAATGTGCGTTATGCGCACTGCGCTGCTCGTTTTCTGCATGTGCTGCCCGCCTGGCCCGCTGGACCTGAACGCTTCGACCTTCAGATCAGATTCGGGAATCTTGACGTCGACCTCTTCTTCCGCCTCTGGCAGGACTTCGACAAGGGCGAAGGACGTGTGGCGCGCATGGTCGTAGTCGAAGGGAGAAAGGCGCACTAGCCGATGCACTCCATGCTCTGATCTCAGGTACCCGAAGGCATGATCCCCTTTTACCTCAATGATAGCACTCTTTATTCCTGCTTCCGTCCCCGGCGACGTATCGAGCACATCCGTCTTGTAGCCTCGCCTTTCTGCCCAGCGCAGGTACATCCTCATCATCATCTCCGCCCAGTCCTGAGATTCGGTCCCGCCCGCGCCGGCATGTATCGCAAGAAGGGCATTTCGCGTGTCCAAATCGCCGCTGAAGAGAAGGATGAACTCCAGTCGGTTGACGATTGAGTTAAGCCCGGCGATTTCCTGGCTTACCTCATTCCGCACCGCGAGGTCGTTCTCCTCAATCGCCAGAGATAACAACTCCGAAAGGTCGGCTGTGCCGCGCTCCAGTTGCCGCCATGTATTGACGGTTTCCTTCTCGGCGCTGAGGCGGCTCATGACCGATTGGGCCTTCCTGCTATCATCCCAGAAACCGGGTTTGGCTGCTTCTGTCTCCAGAAGTGTCACCTCTTCTTCTTTCGATACTATGTCAAAGACGCTCCATCAAATCGGATGTTCGCGCCTTGAGTAGCTCCAATTGTTCCTGCTCAGGTTCCATAGAAGATTGCTCCTTCATCAAATATGGGATACAGACCCGTCATATTTTCTTCGCAGGACCCATCTCGGGGATGCGGCCGGATGCTGCCAGATGGGCAAGCCTGGTTGGCTCGGGAATCCGGTATTTCACGCTGCAGGCGAGCGACCACCTTATGGCAGCCTTCAGGTCTATCTTATGACCTATTGAGACGTAGACCGGCCTGGTATTCGCCCTCGTCCTCAGCGCGGCCCCGATGGTCTCCTCACCATCGTCCAGTTTCCTCCACGAACCCCTCGATGTGCCTGGTTCCTTGTTTTCGCCGACTAACTTCGACTTGGCGCAACCTATGGTTGGACGGTCCAGCAACAAGCCTACGTGGGACGCCAGTCCGATGCGCCTGGGATGAGCGATGCCCTGCCCGTCCACAAAGACCAGGTCCGGGCAAAGGGTAACTCTTCGGCACGCATCTAGTATCACAGGACATTCCCTGAATGAAAGCAGTCCAGGGATATATGGGAAAACCGGTTCGGCACGGCTGATTCTCACTTCGCACAGCTCAAGCCCGGGATAGGATAGCACGACCACAGCTCCTGTGGCAGTACTCTTGGACTCTTCGTACCTCGCGTCTATTCCAGCGATGAAACGGGGCGAAAACACCCCATTCCGCCGGCAGACCATGCCAGCAATCCTCGTCTGCAGTTCCCGTGCTTCGACATATGTGAGGTCCCATTCGTGCAATTGCCGGAGTTCCATAGACAGTAAGACATCCAGCCGCCAGCAGCTAGGGAATGTTCCACTCCATTATTTCCCAGTCTTCCTTGTGAAAACCCGTGGCCTCGTAAAATCCCTGCGCGGTAACATCCGCGCGGCGGACCATAGCGTTTAGCCTGGGTATTCCTTTTTCCTGGACCTTGTTCTGAAGCTCCTTTATGAGCGCTGTGCCGACCCCTTGACCCCGGAATTGTGGTTCAACGCCGTAGTTGTGACACCAGGCCCTGCGGCCGTCCCATGAGCCCATCACAACCCCTATCACACTTCCATTCAAGTCAGCCACCAGGAACATCTCAGGATCGCGTTCCGTCCTCTTCTGTGCCTCTCTACGACCTTCGGGAGAAGGCACGTTGCAGACGTCCCAAATATGCGCCACCTGGTTGTAATCACCCATGGTGAACTGCCTGACCCTGAAGCCTTTGAGTCTCATGCCCGCACCCCCTTCCTTTTTGTTGCCATGCGCAAAGGCCGAACGTCACCAGCTATGAAATTGTATTGCATATCTGTTGCAATGCGCAATACCTCGTGATATAATCCCACTTCGGCTGTTCGGCCAAGGAGTCGAAACTTGTTCACGCAGTTCGGACACATTGGCCTTCTTTTCATCGCTGTCATCCTTTTCGTAATCAGCCTTCCTATTATTGCCTTCATCATGCGCCTCATCGGCATGGCGCCCAAGAAGCCTACGCCCGTGAAGCTGGCCACTTACGAATCCGGCATGACTACGGTCGGCAAGAGCTGGGTCCAGTTCAACATACGCTACTACGGTTATGCACTTATGTTCGTCGCCCTTGACGTGACCGCAGTCCTGCTTTACCTGTGGGCGGCAAGCCTTGAGGACCTGGCTTCTTTCGGCCTTGTGGTCGCTCTTGTATTCATCGCGCTGCTGTCAGTTGGTTATGTCTACGCATGGAAGAAGAAGGCCCTCGAATGGAAATAGAAAAGAGACCGGAAGTGTACTCCAGTCAGGAGCTGAACCTGGCTGAGGGCGCCGAAGTGGAACAGATGCGCTGCAATCTGGCGCAACCCCTGCCCGAGCCTTCCGAATGGCTCGATGAAGGCGACATAGAGAAGAACATCTTGCTGACGACCGTCGACAAGATGATACATTGGGGACGCCACTACTCCACCTGGCCGGTGAATTTCGGCCTGGCCTGCTGTGCCTTCGAGATGATATCTCTGGCAGTATCTCGCTTTGACATTTCACGCTTCGGGATGGAACTACTTCGAGCCTCTCCCCGCCAGGCCGACCTGATGATCGTCGCCGGCACCGTGACGTGGAAGATGGCCCCGGCGGTACGCCGTCTCTACGACCAGATGCCGGAGCCCAAGTGGGTACTGGCAATGGGCGTTTGCGCCATCAGCGGAGGGACCTTCCGCGAATCTTATAGTGTGGTGCCGGGAGTCAACTGCATCGTGCCAGTGGACGTGTACGTGCCCGGCTGTCCCCCAAGGCCGGAAGCGCTGATGTACGGCCTCATGAAGATCCACGACAAGATAATGGCAGGCGATACGACGAAGGACTTGAAAATGCCCTTCGCAAGCGCGGGAGTCAAGTAGATATGACAGTTGCCCTCTCGGGAAAAGGGGTGGCTGAGGAAATATCGAAGAGGTTTCCCGGATCTGTTGTCTCATCCGACGAAATGACTATCGTCGTCTCCTGCGACAAGCTATTTGCAGTGGCCGAGTTCCTGAAGACATCGGACCTCACCATGGACTATCTGGTCAACCTCACTTCAGTGGACTACGTTGACTACTTTGAAGTCGTCTACCATCTGGTGTCGATAAAACGCAACCACAGCCTCACGCTCAAGACTCGCCTTTACGGTCGGGAAAAGCCGAGTGTAGCCTCGGTGACTCCACTCTGGCGCGGGGCGGAGTTACAGGAACGCGAAGTGTATGATCTCATGGGGATAACCTTCGAAGGTCATCCTAATCTGAAACGTCTTCTTCTGTGGGAAGGATACCCCGGACATCCCCTCCGAAGGGATTACCTGTGATGGAAACGACCCAACTCCGCACCGAGCCGTTCGTTATCAATCTCGGCCCGCACCACCCCTCCACCCACGGCGTGTTCCGCATGCGGGTAGTATTCGATGGCGAAGTCGTGGTGGACGTTGAACCCATGTTCGGGTACCTCCACAGGGGTATCGAGAAACTTGCCGAAGGGCGCACCTATACACAGATTATCCCGCTGACCGACAGGCTTGACTATCTCGCCGCGATGTCCAACAACTGGGGATACGTCATGGCAGTTGAGAAGCTGGCTTCCGTACCCGTACCTGAAAGAGCGGAATACCTCCGCATCATTGTCGGAGAAATGATGCGCATCTCAAGCCACCTTCTGGCTACAGGGTTCCTGATAAACGAACTCGGGGCGTTCTTCACACCGCTGATGTACATGTACCGCGAGCGAGAGAAACTGCTCGACCTCTTCGACATGCTCTGCGGTCAGCGCTTGACCTATAACTATATGCGGGTCGGTGGGGTAAGCCATGATCCTCCACCCGAATGGTGGCCCGCCGTGAAGCGGTTCGTACAGGAAATGCCATCCTATATCGACGACTATGAGAATCTGATAACAACTAACGAGATTGTGTTATCTCGCACCAAGGGCGTCGGCGTTCTTTCCCGCGAGCTCGCCATTAACGCTTCGGCGAGCGGCCCGTTCCTTCGGGCTTCTGGAATCGACTGGGATCTCAGGCGCGATGACACCTACTCCATTTACAACCGCTTCAAGTTCGATATTCCGATCGGGACGAACGGCGACGTGTACGACAGGTACATGTGCCGCGTTAAGGAAATGCGGCAGAGCGTCCGCATCATCGAACAGGCACTACAACAAGTGCCTAAAGGCGAGTTCCGGTCGAATGTGCCTCACCTCATCCGTCCGCCGGTTGGCGATGTTTACGGCCATATTGAAGCTCCGCGCGGAGAACTCGGCTTCTATCTGGTAAGTGACAATTCGATCGCGCCTTACCGATTCCACGTGCGGCCTTCAACCATGATCAACCTGACAACGTTGCGTGACCTGACCATCGGATGGAAACTGGCCGACCTGATAGTGATATTCGGCAGCGTCGATGTCGTCCTCGGGGAGATCGACCGGTAATGATTGATATAGACAATTTGAAAGCAGCCGCCCAAGCAGGGCAGACAACCTTCCCTCCCGACTGGCCAGGAGCCAATCCCTGGTTGCACGCCCTTGTCTACATCGTCGCCATAATCGCCTTCACTCTGATAATGATTCTCGCCTTCATCTACGCCGAACGCAGGGGCGTCGCGAGGTTCCAACTCAGATTGGGGCCCAATCGCGCGGGCCCTGAGGGCGTGCTTCAAGCAGTCGCTGACCTTGTGAAGCTGCTGCTCAAGGAAGACATCGTTCCAACCCTGGCGGACAAGATAGTGCACCTTCTGGCGCCAGTGGTGGCAACTTTCCCTGCTATGATGATTTTCGCCGTTGTCCCCCTCTGGGGAAGTGGCGCATTGCTTTCTGACCTGGACGTTGGCACCCTGTACGTACTTGCCATAAGCTCATTTGGTGTGCTTGGGGTATTCATGGCCGGGTGGGCCTCCAGCAACAAATATGCGCTTATCTCGGCAATGCGCGGAGTAGCCCAGATGGTAAGCTACGAGATACCGCTGGTCATGGCCCTCCTCAGCGTCGTCATAATGGCCGGCACTCTCTCTCTTAACGGCATCGTGGACAATCAGGATATTCCTTACCTGCTGCTTCAACCGCTGGCTGCGGTCATTTACTTCCTGGCCATGTCTGCGGAGGTAAACCGCTCGCCTTTCGATCTCCTTGAAGCGGAGTCCGAAATCATCGCCGGCTACCACACTGAGTACTCAGGAATGAAGTTCGCACTCTTCTATGTTGCCGAATATGGTCATGCGGTAGCGGGCATGGCTATCTTCGCCACCTTCTTCCTATCCGGGTGGAAAGGCCCTGTCCTGCCGCCCATACTTTGGCTTGCAATCAAGATGCTGATTGCGTTTTTCATAAGCTTCTGGATCAGGGCAACGCTGCCCCGCCTGCGGGTAGACCAACTCATGGGACTGGGTTGGAAGGCTTTGCTGCCGCTGGCGGTAATAAACGTGGTAATCACATCTATCGAGGTACTGTTCTGGCCTGATGGGTTGACGATGTGGATTCTCGTTCCGGTTAACTTCGTCATAGCAGCAGCGCTTGTGTATATCTGGTCCAGGACTGTGTCCCTCCGCGGAGGAAGAGTTGAAATCAGAACAAGAACAGAAATCAAAACAGCCTAAAGAGCCCGCGCAGCAACGCAGGATCCTGGGGACCGGCATCGTCAAAGGGATGAAGACGACGATGAAGGGACTGCTCAGCAAAGCCATAACCACGTCCTATCCAGAACAGAAGCTGGTCGTCTCCAAGCGGTTCCGGGGGAACGAGTTCGTCTGGTACCCCGGCAAGTGCACCGGTTGCGCTACCTGCGCCAAGAGCTGTCCGCAAGGCAACATCGAGATAGTAACGGGTCGAGGCAAAGACAACAAGTATGAAGTCGAGAAGTTTGAAATAGACACCGGACGTTGCGTTTTCTGCGGTCTGTGCGTAGAGTCATGCCCCTACGATGCCTTGTGCATTGGGAGAGACTACGAATTGGCGCAATTCCGCCGTTCGGACCTGGTCCAGGGAAAAGACAACATGGTAGAGACCGAGCGGCGGAAGCCCAGCGGATATTTCAGGCCCAAGATTGAGAAGACTCTTCCCGCCCAAACGTTGTTGCTGGAACGGGCGGGAAGAAAGAAAAAGAGGGGTGCCGAGTAGTGGCCTTCGACATCGCATTCTGGATCATGGCCGTCGTCGCAGTTGCCTCCGCGCTCATGGTGGTGTTGCTTCGCAACGTCTTCCGTGCTGCACTGGCCATGGTACTGTGTTTCACCGTCATCGCCGGGCTGTATGCCACTCTCGGTGCAGACTTCCTGGCCGTGACACAGATACTGATCTATGTGGGGGCCATTTCAGTATTGATAATCCTGGCAGTAATGCTCACCCGCGACGTATGGCAGGCAGGCAAGGCCAGCGTTATGGGCGGTCCAGCGGTCATCGCATTCCTCCTTTTCGGCGGGGCACTTATGCTGGGTCTTTCCTACAGCAGGTGGCACACCGGCGTTCCGCTCCCACCTCAGCCAACTTCTGGCCCATTGGGGCTGAAAATATTTGGAGAATCAGGGTTCGTCCTTCCCCTGATCATCTCAGCGGTGATGCTGCTGGCTGGAATCATCGGCGCCCTTGTCCTGATCAGAGAGGAATAATTGAACAGCAAAGGAGACAAATGTCGGTAGGACTGCAACACTACCTCATTCTGTCCGCGATCCTGTTTTCGATAGGACTCTACGGGGCCCTCGGCAGGAGGAATGTCCTCGTCATCCTCATGTCTATCGAACTGATGCTGAACGCAGCCAACATTTCCCTTGTGGCCTTCTCGCGGTATACGCCTGACGCGGCGCTTGCGGGTCAGGCTTTCGCCTTATTCGTAATAGTTGTCGCCGCAGCAGAGGCTGTGGTTGCGCTGGCAATCATCATGAACATTTACCGCAACCGCAAGACAGTGGAAGTAGACAAAATAAACTCGATGAAGTGGTAGGAAATACCATGTGGGTCCAGGTTAAGACAGCGCCCAACTTGATGATCGCCGAAACTTGGAAGGAACTTCTCGAAGGGGAAGGGATTCCGACCCGGCTATTGCCAGATACGTCCAAGCCCGGTGTTGGTGAGTTTGCCACATACAGGGTCCTGGTGGACCAGGAAAAAGCGCACGTTATTGAAGAGATCTTGAGGAAGCTGTAATGCCTTACCAGCTAACTTGGTTCATATTCCTGCTGCCCGTAGCTGCCGCGGCTGTCATCGGTCTGGTACTGCGGCCGTTCTTCAATCACAAGCCGAACTGGAGCGCCTACGCCACCATAACCGCCATAGGTGCGGCATTCCTACTCTCCATCTGGACTCTGGTCACGGTCGCAGCGGCGCCAGACCATGAACTGCACGTTGAGCCCTTGCAATGGCTGGTAATCGGGGACTTCGAAATCGAGATCGGCCTCCTGGTCGATTCGTTGACGGCGATAATGCTGGTCGTCGTTACCGGCGTCAGCTTCCTGGTTCAGATCTATTCACAGGGGTATATGCATGGAGACCCCGGATATCCGAGGTACTTCGCCTGGATGGCGCTGTTCACGGCTAATATGCTCGGGCTGGTCATGGCCGACAGCCTTGTGTTCATGTACGTCTTCTGGGAGGGCGTAGGCCTCTGCTCATATCTCCTGATAGGCTTCTGGTTCCATCGCAAGTCAGCCGCCGACGCCGCCAAGAAGGCGTTCCTGGTCACACGACTTGGTGACTTCGGTTTCCTCGCCGGGATACTGGTCCTGTACAGCAGCGGCCATACTTTCGATATCGAGGCGCTTCGCGAGATGGCGGTGGCTGGCATCCTGGGCGGCAGTGTACTGACCTGGGCGGCGATCGGCATTTTTGCCGGGGCCGCCGGAAAGTCGGCCCAGTTCCCGCTGCACACCTGGCTTCCCGACGCCATGGAAGGCCCGACACCCGTGAGTTCGCTCATCCATGCCGCGACTATGGTGGCTGCCGGTGTCTTCCTGGTGGCCCGTACCTTCCCACTGTTCGTAGCCTCTGAGCAGGCTCTCCAGGTGGTGGCCGGAATTGGCGCATTTACAGCGATTTTTGCAGCCAGCATGGGTCTCGTGGCCAACGACATAAAGCGTGTGATGGCGTACTCGACCGTGAGCCAGTTGGGCTATATGATGCTGGCATTGGGCGCCGGTGGCCTTGCCTTCTACGCCACAGGGGATCATCGGCTCGCCGCTGAAGAAGCCGCCGTCCTCGGCATTTCTGTCGGCATGTTCCACCTGTTCAATCACGCTTTCTTCAAGTGCCTATTGTTCCTCGGGTGTGGAAGCGTCAACCATGCCACGGGTACCTTCGACATGAGATACATGGGCGGCCTGCGGAAGTACATGCCTATTACCACAGTGACTTTCGTTATTGCCGGGCTCAGCCTGGCCGGGATCTGGCCGCTGGCCGGCTTCTGGAGCAAGGACGAGATACTGGCGATCAGCTTAGAATACGGCGGGTTCTGGTTCTGGCTCGCTCTGATAAGCGTGTTGATGACCGCTTTCTACGTCTTCCGCGCGATCTTCTTGACCTTTGGAGGAGAATACCGGGGTGGCGACCCTCAGCAGCATCATTCGGCGCATGGAAGCGGGCACCAAGAAGAACATGCCATGCCTCACGAATCGCCGCGCCTCATGGCGGTCCCGATGATTGCACTTGCAGTGCTCGCCATCGGTTCGGGCTGGCTGAATCTGACGGGTGCATTCAATTCTTTCCTGGGCGAACACCACGAGCCCGTGGGCGTGATCGAAGGGCTGTTCGGGATATTCAAACATGGTTTGCCCTGGATATCCCTCGGTGTCGCTGGCCTGGGCATTCTCCTGGCCTACCTCATATACAGCCGGAAAGCTATCTCAGCCGAGGCAGTAGGCAAGACCTTCAAGCCAATCTATACCATGCTCTCCAAGAAATACTGGATGGACGAATTGTATGAAGGTTTCATTGTGAAATCAGCTCTGCTCAATTTTCTGTTCCGCGGAAGCGAAGAATTCGACAAAGATGTAGTCGATGGCGCCGCGAATGGTGTGGGGAAGGGTGCCATAATCCTGGGCAAAGGTCTTCGAAGATTGGAAACAGGGCAACTTCAAAGCTACGCCGTGTCTATCGCCATTGGAGTAGTGGCTATCTTGCTAGCTTTTTACTTCTGGCATTAAAGGAGTGATGGCTTGAGCTTTCCTTTGCTGTCGGTAATCTTGTTCTTGCCTGCGGTAGGCGCGATAGCCGTCGCCCTATTGCGGAGCCCGTCACAGCCGCGCGTGCGTGGTGTCGCCCTGGTTGTTTCACTGGTCTCATTCTTGCTGTCCGTCTATCTGTTCGTCGTCTTCGACAGGTCGTCTGCGGCCATTGGAGCAATGCAGTTCGAAGAGAATATCAACTGGCTGCCAGCTATTGGCTCGTCCTACCACCTGGGCGTAGATGGCATAAGCATCGTAATGACAGTACTCACCACGCTAATCGGAGTACTGGCCGTTCTCGTCTCCTGGAAGGTCAATCTCCGGGCCAAGGAATACTTCATTTGGGTGCTGATACTGGAGACGAGCCTGATCGGGGTCTTCACGTCGGTGGACATGATCCTGTTCTTCATCTTCTGGGAACTGGAGCTTCTGCCGATGTACTTCCTCATTTCTATCTGGGGAACGGGTAGAAAAGAGTATTCCGCCATGAAGTATGTGATCTTCACAGTCGCCGGCAGCGCTGCCATGCTGGCGGGCATACTGGCGCTTTACTTCACCACGGGAACCATGGACATGAGCGCCATAGCGTTCAGCGACGCTTCACAATGGAAAGAAGTCATCCCATTCACTGCCATCTTCTTCCTGTTGTTGCTGCCCTTCGTGATCAAGCTGCCGGTGTTCCCTCTGCATACATGGCTGCCGGATGCGCATACCGACGCACCCACGGCTGTGAGCGTTATCCTCGCTGGTGTCCTGCTCAAAATGGGCGGCTACGGCCTGATTCGTTTCAATGTTGGGTTCTTCCCCGATATCGCGAGACAATACGCGCCTTTCTTCGCTGCTCTGGCGGTAATCAACGTGCTTTATGGCGCCGCATGCACCTTGAGGCAGACAGATTTGAAGAAGCTCATTGCCTATAGCAGCGTGAGCCACATGGGGCTGGTGCTTCTCGGAATCTTCGCGCTGACGTCGGTCGGCCTGACAGGCGCCACGCTGCAGATGTTCAGCCACGGGGTGGTCACCGGCCTTCTCTTCGCTTGCGTCGGACTGATCTATGACAAGACTCACAACCGCAACCTGACCACACTTGGAGGTCTAGCGCGGCGCATGCCCGTGATCGCGGTAATCTTCAGCATCGCGGGCCTGGCTTCGCTCGGATTGCCGGGGACCAGTGGTTTTGCTGCCGAGTTCCTCATATTTATCGGCAGCTTCACCTCCGATGCGTTTCCGACTGCTCGCCTGATGACATTGCTTTCAGCGTTCGGCATAGTACTTACGGCCGGTTATATCATGTGGTTGTTGCAGCGCACGTTCTATGGCCCTGTTCAGGAGAAATACGAACACGTACCGGACGCAGACCGGGTCGAGATGGTCTGCGTGTTCTCGTTTATAGCTGCAATACTCCTTGTTGGCATTTATCCGGCTCTTCTAACTGACGTGATAAAGATGGGCACCGAGATTCTCGGAGCATCCTAGATATTCAGGAGCACATTGTGAACCTTTTTCTCCTCACACCGGAACTGAGCCTGCTCGTCACCGCAGTAGTGGTGGTGTTTGCAGACCTGTTCACCAGGAACAAGAGCGCAGTTGTTGCGCTCAGTCTGCTCGGCATAGTTGTTTCGGGAGCCTTCTCTTTGGCACTCTGGTCCCATGCTCCCCAGGCAGCCTTCAACGACATGCTGGCCATCGACAGTTTTGCGTTGTTCTTTAAGTTCATCATCCTCGCGGCACTTTTCCTAGTGGTACTCACATCCCATGACTACCGCGATAGGTTCGAACACGGCATCGGAGAATACTGCACATTGCTTCTTATGTCAGGTGTGGGCCTCATGTTGCTTTCCGCCGCCAGGGAACTGATTTCGATTTACGTTTCGCTGGAACTGAGCAGCATTTCTCTTTATATCCTCGCTGCATACGCCAGGGACCAGAAGTCAAGCGAAGCTGGCCTGAAATACGTCCTGCTGGGCTCTGTGGCGTCGGCTGTCCTGCTATACGGCATGGTGTTCATCTATGGTCTGACCGGCGAGACTGAGTTGTCTCAGATAGCCGGCGCCATACAATCGATGTCATTGAACGGACTCCTGGACAATCCCGCGCTGCTCATGGGAATTGCCCTGATTGCTGCCGGGTTTGGCTTCAAGATTTCCAGTTTCCCATTCCAGATGTGGGTGCCTGATGTATATGAAGGGGCTCCCACGCCGATAACCGCCTACCTTTCCGCGGCCAGCAAGGCTGCGGGCTTTGCCGTGGTACTGCGCATCTTCTACGATGCCTTCAGCGCTCCCCAGTGGCTCAGTCAGAACTGGGGCGCCCTTTTCGCTGTGCTGGCCGCATTGACAATGACTTTCGGCAACGTGGTGGCAATTGCCCAGGCCAACATCAAGCGGATGATGGCCTATTCGAGCATCGCGCAGGCCGGATACATGATGGTCGGTCTCGCTGCAGCCTCAGCACCGCTGGCAATCGCGAGCGAAGCGGGGAGCGCTCTGGCGTTCTTCCTGGCCAGCTATACGCTGACCAATATTGCCGCGTTCGCTGTGATAGTTGCATTCTCCAACAAAACGGGAAACGACTTCATCGCAGATTACAGCGGCATGGGCAAGCGGGCTCCTGTTCTTGCCCTCGGACTGACCGTCTGCCTGATTTCACTCCTTGGCCTCCCGCCGACGGCCGGGCTTATAGCCAAGATATATCTGTTCAATGCAGCGGTGCAGCAGGGATTCCTCTGGCTGGTCATCATCGCCGTTATTAACACTGTGGTCTCCGCCTACTACTACCTCCGCGTGGTCAAGCTCATCTGGCTTGGCGAGCCCGCTTCGGAAGAGCCCGTGCCTTCGTCGACATCCCTGCGTGCCGCAGTGGCGCTGGGCTGCGCCGGGGTGTTGTTCCTGGGCGTATTTGGCGCCTTCCTCATTCGATTCGCCGAAACCGCGGGCAAGCTGTTTTCGTAGACAAAGCGCAATCGTTGACATCTGCTATCTGGACTACTCTTTTTGACTTGCCTCCGCCGTTATATGTACACTCTAAATTGCCTATGGCTAATTTCATGAGTCGCTTCCTTGGCTCCGTGCTTCTCGGACTGGCCGGATGGGGACTGGGAGATGTCTTTTCGAGTGGAGAACCGCTCATGCTTCTTGCCTGGAGCATCGGAGGGGCCATCCTCGGAGCCATAGTTATGCCCTTTCCCACCAGGACCTTCAGACGCTGGTTAAACCGTGAGATGTCCCGCGTCCCTTACCAGACCTTCATATCAGGCGTCATCGGAGCGGTAGCGGGGCTTGTCGTGGCCGGCCTCCTCGCGCTCCCGCTATCCCATTTGCCAGGACTGGCAGGCAGCTTATTTCCTGTCATCGCGGCTTTGGTCATGGTTTACCTCGGCGTCATCATAATGACTGCCCACTCTCAAACAGTGGCAGGAATAGTGGACCTCCGGAACGGAGGCTCGATCAAGACCGGAGTCCCACAGCACTCCGCGGGCATTGCCAGGGCCATCCTCGACACCAGCGCCATAATAGATGGCAGGGTCGCCGATATCGGGCGAGCAGGGTTTGCCCCAGGCATATTGGTCATCCCCAAGTTCGTCCTTGAAGAACTCCAGTACATCGCGGACTCCTCCGACTCTATGCGCCGGCAGAGGGGCCGGCGTGGCCTGGAGATGCTCAACAAGCTGCAAAAAGAGGCTGCCGTGCCTGTGGAGATAACGGATGTGGACTTCAAAGACGTGGAGGGGGTAGACTCCAAACTCGTCGCCATGGGCAAGTCTACCGGATATCCAATCATAACCAACGACTTCGGCCTTAACCGTGTCGCAGAAATACAGGGAGTCAGGGTGCTCAACATCAACCAACTGGCCACTGCCGTGCGGCCCCTGATACTTCCTGGCGAGGAAGTGGACATCCGTGTTATCCAGGAAGGCAAGGAGTTCGGGCAGGGTGTGGGTTTCCTTGAAGATGGCACAATGGTGGTCATAGAAGATGGGCGTCGACACTTGAACAACAAAGTTGGGGTGGTAGTTACCAGAGTACTGCAGACAGCGGTAGGCCGGATGATATTCGCTCAGGTCAAGGATGGGGCCACACGTGGCGGTCCCAGAGCATAACCAGTTCCAACGCGTAGCCCTGATACTCGCCGGGGCCGGTGAATCACGGCGCATGTCAGGCACAGACAAGATTTTCGCTCCGCTCGGAGGGTTTCCTCTGATCTATTGGCCTTTGCAGGCTGCCCAAAATTGCGGGCTATTGCACAGCGTGGCCATACTTCTTTCGCCCGGGAATGTGGAACGCGGGCGTGCGCTCGTCCAACAGCATAAACTCTCAAAGGTTATTGAAGTGTGTGCGGGTGGTGCCCGGCGCCAGGACTCGGTCAGAATAGGCTTGAGCAGGCTCGCCGGGCATGACTGGTTAATAGTCCACGACGCGGCGCGTCCCTTTCTTGACCAGTATTTGATCGGTGACGGGCTGAAGGCAGCGGCTGATACGGGTTCAGCCCTGGCGGCAGTGCCGGTCAAGGACACCATAAAGATCGCCGGCGACGACCTGAGGGTAACCGGAACGCCCGACCGCTCCACCCTGTGGGCGGCCCAGACTCCGCAGGTCTTCCGCTTTGATATAATAGCCCGGGCATACGAACTGGAAGGCGATGCCACAGACGATGCATCCTTGGTAGAGCGGCTGGGCTTTCGAGTGAAGCTGTACCAGGGATCATACGACAACATCAAAGTCACCACCCCGGAAGACCTGTCCCTGGCGGAGATCATATTGAAACGAAGGCAATGCGCGTAGGCATCGGCTACGATGTGCACCGCCTGGAGCCGGGACGCAAGTTGGTCCTGGGCGGTATCGTCATACCATCCGACCGCGGACTGGCAGGACATAGCGATGCCGATGTACTGACACATGCCCTCATGGATGCCTTGCTTGGCGCCGCCGGACTACCGGACATTGGGATGCAATTTCCGCCGGGGGACCCTCGATTCAAAGACGCCTCCAGCATCCTGCTCCTCGGGATGGTGTCCGGGCTTCTTGCGAAACGAGGCTTTTCGGCAGGCAACATAGACATCACGCTGGTGGCGGAATTCCCCAGGATTGCCCCATCGGTTGCCGAAATGAAGGAACTCCTGGGGAAGGCTTTAGGACTGCCCGTACAACGGATCGGCATCAAGGCTACGACCAATGAAGGCATAGGATTCATCGGCCGGGGCGAGGGTATCGCAGCCATCGCGGTCGCGATGTTGGAAGAGTGCCATCCTCCAAAATAGATATCCCGTCTCTCGGCATAGTAAACGGAGAAACGAAATGAAAGTCTATAACACCTTGACCCGGCAAAAAGAAGAGTTCACCTCGGGCGACCCCATAAAGATGTACGTCTGCGGGGTCACTCCCTACGATGATTGCCACATGGGCCATGCCCTGAGCTACTCCACGTTCGATCTGGTCAAGAAATATCTCGAGTTTCGCGGGCACAAGGTGAAACACGTGCAGAACTTCACCGATGTCGACGACAAGATAATCGACCGGGCGCGCCTGCGAAGGGTCACCATCTCCGAACTCAGCTCGAAGTACATCGAGAGCTACTTCTCTGACATGGACCGTCTGAATATCAGGCGCGCCGAGATCTATCCTCGGGCTACCGAGGAAATCCCAGGCATGATCGAAGTCATAAAGGCGCTCATTGAAAAAGGCTTTGCCTACGAAGGACAAGGAAGCGTGTATTTCCGGGTAAGCAGGCTGACGAACTACGGCAGGCTCAGCGGACACGACGCCACGCAGATGGAACATACGGGCAGCAAGGAGCCAGGCAAAGAGAGCCACCTCGATTTCGCCCTGTGGAAGGCATCCAAACCTGACGAACCCTACTGGGAGAGCCCCTGGGGTAACGGAAGGCCGGGGTGGCATATCGAGTGCACTGCGATGTCCATGCGGCACCTGGGTGCCACGCTCGATATCCATGGCGGGGGGCGGGACCTGATCTTTCCTCACCATGAGAACGAACTGGCGCAGTCGGAAAGCTACAGCGGCGTGGTCCCCTTCGCCAGATACTGGATGCACAACGGCATGGTCCAGGTCGGCGAGGAGAAGATGAGCAAGTCTCTGGGCAACCTGGTCACCGTCAAGCAGTTGCTGGAGCGGTACCAGCCGGACGCCATACGCCTGCTGGTGGCGAGTTCCCACTACAGGAACCCGCTGACCTACTCCGAGGATGGACTCGGGGCAGCCGAGAAGGGTGTGGAACGCCTGCGCTCCGCTGCAACGCGAAAGAGCGTTGCCGGTCACAAGGCGCTGGAACATGAGCCCTTCCGCCAGCGGTTCATTGAAGCCATGGACGACGATTTCAACACGCCCCAGGCAGTTGCCGTGCTGTTCGACGCCGTCCGAGAAATCAACAAGGCGGCAGAGGATGGGGCAGATGTGTCCGGGGCTCAGTCAATGTTGAGGGAGCTTAGCGAAGTGCTCGGCCTGACCCTCGCAGACCCTAAGGCGTCAACAGACGTGGCGCAACTGGTGCAGCTTATGGAACGCCTCAATGTGACCCTGGAGGCGGCGCACCAAAATGACATTGCCGAAGACAACGTTTGTTATGTCAACGCGTACAAGTCGGATAAGTCAGGCCATGATGCTGCGGAAGCCATCGGGAACCTGATCGAAATGCGCAAGAGGTTGAGGGCTGCTAAACAATGGCAACTGGCTGACGGAGTGAGGCGGGGACTGGCCGAGATTGGCATCGTCCTGGAAGACACCCCCCAGGGCACGACATGGAAGGCTGGCAAGGTCTGAACAGGTCCCCCTTTATGCCCTTCTTGAGCCCTGCGACCGTGCTCAGAGGTTGTGAAGGGATACATTCCCATCCTATGGTCAAAGGCTAACACCGAATTCAAGGCAGTTGCATCGATTGAGACCGTCATTCCTGACCTCGTCCTGAATCCAGTGCCTGTCGCGCCCCCTAAACGCTGGATTCCCGCTTTCGCTAATTACGATGGGTTGATTGTTCTCCTTCCGAAACCGGTTGGTTTGAGTCACGTGGACTCGATTGGCATTCCTTCAGAGGTTTTCAGGACAAACCTCGCGAAGAATCTCTCATGACGCATACCTTTCGATGTCATTTTGAGCCGTGGCGAAGAGCCTCTACCTGAACCACAAGTTGCCCAGCCGTCGCGGACCGCCCAGAAGCACCAGCCCAGAAGCACCGGATGAGCGTTTCCGCTCTTGTATGCTATACTATCCGCCGCCGCCCCCATCGTCTAGTGGCCCAGGACGCTGGCCTTTCAAGCCGGTAACACGGATTCGAATTCCGTTGGGGGCACCAAAGAATCTTTTCACGCATAATGCTCCTTGATACCCAACCCAACGTAATGGGTTCGAACACCATTTTCTCCTGGAACTCCTGTCCCTCGTTGCAATAGCACTAACCATATCCGGACTGGGAGCAGTTCCAAAGGACTACTGCATATGAAAATATCTGAAGTCAGAGATGTAATTCAAAAACATTCCCAAGACCAGTTGAGAGTGATTATTGCTGAGTTATACAAAGCGATTCCCAAAGCTGTCAAGGAAGAGAACGACATTGACCACATCATAAGGGATCCAACTGGCTCTATACAACCAAGATCAGGCAGCAAGCAGAGGAGTAAGCCGGATATAGACATATTGACCGAGGAAACGAATTCTTTCATTGAAGACGCCTATAGTCAACATTATTTTGCACCCAACAGGTTTGTTTCCAAGCGAGAACGTCCCAAATGGCGCTTCATTGTGAAACGATTATATAAGGACTTGTTGCTTGCCGCCGATGAAGACAACGTGCCTGAGGCAGCCCAATTATTGGAAAAGCTATACGAACTCCTGTGCCATTCCTGCAAGTATGTGCTCTTCAACGCCTATGATCCTTTCCAATCTGTAGGTATCGATCAGGAAGATTTCTTTCGCAGGATCCTTGCCCTGAAATACCAATGTGAGGAAAAGAACACTTTTCTAAGAAATGCTCTGCTTTCTATGGCGAATGTTTCCTTGAACAGGTATACGCTCCGTGAAGATCTGATGTGGGTGATACTGGAATTCGCGAAGACTCCGGACCTGAGAGAAATGACTGTAGCCCTGTGCACCGAACTTATTGAAACCATAAAAAGGCGCCCCCTCTCGAAAAAAGGAGAGCGCGAGTCCGATCACGAAACAGAAGAAAAGCGCAATAGTCTGACATTGATGGGATTCTTATGCTACGCGCAATTATATGAATACGAAAATGCTATTTCGTATTTCAAGACAAATTACTGCAAGGATGACAAGGAAGTAGCCCTGTTTGTTTTACTGAGACTATTGTTTGGCCTTAATCAGAAGAATCTTTTCTTGCGGGAGTACGAGGCAGCCTCAAGAAATGGGACCAGGCCACGGGACATTCTGAAGAAGATATACAGCCTGACAAAAGAAAATGGGGTGTTTCCGGCAAATTGTTGGTAAGGACTCTCATACATACTGGCCCAGACAATCGCTCAAACCTCGTGCTTGCGCCTGCCGCTTCACTCAAACTGACCAGCAACCCAGGAGATGAACTCTTTCTGAGGTTCTGCTAATAGTTGGTAGGTGGCCCATTATCGCATAGTCCCTAGCGATGGCATAGGCGGCGTTATGCGCGGTCGTCTTTTGGTAATTCTCACCCGCCCCTTAGTGGCAAACTCACCCAACACCCTCATGGGAGTAGCCACCTTCGGCGATTGGTAAAGCGGTACATCCTCATGTCTCGCCTTGGCTACTCGCCCCCTGGACTGGCTAATCAACTCGCCCCAATTCCTACAGGGTAGCTTCAACCCGCTTACTTCCGCAGGCGTCTTGCCCTTCAGTCCGATATGAGGCCGGAAGTAGTTGTAGTGGATAGTCCAACCGTCCACGAATTGCATGGCGGAATTGATGTCCTTCAATCCACGCATGACCTTCGTTCGCCCCTTGAGCGAACCGTGCAGACGCTCGATTAGGTTAGTGTTGGAATCATCCTTTTTGAATGGCCCGCCCTGGCGATGTTCGGCCTCGCCGCCGAAAGCCATGTCTATCGCGTCGGGGTAGGCTTTCATCTTGTCTGTGACAACAGCCTTGGGTGACTTACCCGCCCGTCGCTTGGCATCCTCCATGACGGCTTGGGTGTCGTGCATCGTTCGGGTCAGGGCGATACGGGTAGCCAAGAGGAAGCGGGTATCGGCATCCATGATGTCGAACATCCAGACATTCTTGCCCCCGATCTTCAATACCGTTTCGTCGCCTACCCATATCTGGCCTACTTCGGGGTGAAGGTCTTTGGTCATATGGATGGCCTCGTCGGTGAAACGGTCTACCCACTTGAAGATAGCCGCATCTGAGACGGTGTTACCTTCCTGTTCGATGTTGCGGGTAATGGCGTCAAGGGACATACCTTCAAAATGGGAATGGACGGCATCGGCGACGTGTTCTATCGGGGTAGACATTCCCGGCAATGCGCCGTTGTCGGCAAACTTCCGCTTGCAGGACTTGCAGAAGTAGCGGGGTACGCCGTTAACCTTGCCCCACTTGATGATGGATTCGGAACCGCAGTTTTTGCAATTCATCTCGCGCTCACCTTCCATTCACTTTCTAGATCGCCCAACATCGTATTCAGTGTCCTTTCGGCGCTAGCCTCAATACCCTCCACTACGACGAAGAGGCGGGCGAATGCGTCTTTCCCCTCTCCAGGTGTAGCCGACTTAAATACGCTCCTGAGAATAACCATGCTATTCAGTCCGTAGATGATTTTCCCCACCGTGTCTATGTTGTTTTGGATTATGGTGTTTCTTCTCCTACTCGTCTTCATCTGAAGCCGTCTGGACGCCAAATGTGACCTGATAAGCCCGTACGAATGATTGGACTCTAGTGCGGTCTTTAGCCCACAGTCGTTCTTGTCGGCAATCTCGCCGAACTTCTCCAGCAGTCTGACCAAGGGTGTAACATCGCGGTCACTCACAACTTGGGAAACCAGCGAGGAAGCAAAGGAAACAGCATCGCCACCAAACATCGACACAAAGTCCTTATGCACCTGCAACGCTAACTTGTAGGAATAGGGGGCTCGCGGCTCACAGTTAGCCAATTCTCTTTGCAGAGTGTTCATTTTGAGGAAGTCGTTTCTGATATCAGACACAATGGCCTCGTTACTGTCTCGTTTCGCACGATTCGTCTTAGGCGGATACAATATCCCGCAAACCACCAACACAGCACCGACAGCCATCATCGCAATTCCAAGCCAGTATGCGGGGGGAACAGGATCGGGAATAAACAACCCCCCTTGGGTTATCCATGTCCCCCCTCCTAACAGCAAGCCGCCCACCCCGGTATAAGTAAGGCCATTGAAAAGCCGTCTTCGTAGCATAGCTGCCCCCTCACATTGGTGAGGGGATTATAGTCGTTCATAGTCCCTCCTACCAGTAGTTAGCAGAACCCGGCCATCAGGTCTATGTTGTTTTCGGTTCTTGGTATGCTATATTGGCCGTATATGTTCTTCAGCAAGGAGGCAGCAATGCACAAGATAACATTCGGTCCGCAAACGCTGGTCTACCCGATGCCGGCCCTGCTTATCGGTGCCAACGTGGATGGAAAGGCAAACTTCGCCGCCGTAGCCTGGGCCGGGATCGCAAACTCGGACCCTCCCATGATTTCGGTCTCGCTTCGCCACCATCGGCATACGCTCAAGGGGATCAGGCAGACCATGACTTTTTCCGTGAACGTTCCTTCGATTGACATGATGAAAGAAACGGACTACTGCGGCATTGTGACAGGCAGCAAAGCCGACAAGGCAGAAGTGTGCAAATTCAAGGTGTTTTGCGGCAAGTTGACCGATGCTCCTCTGATCGAGCAGTATCCGGTGAATCTGGAATGCCGGGTCGTGCACATGTTCAATCTCGGAAGCCATACCATGGTCGTCGGCAGGATAGAAGAGACCCACGTTTCAAATGATTGCCTCTCCGACGGAAAGCCGGACGTAGAAAAGATCCGTCCCTTCTGCTATGTCCCTGATCCATCGCGCCAGTACAGGGCTATCGGCGAGGTGTTGGGCAAGGCTTTTGGCGCCGGCCTGGAACTCAAGAGCAAGGAATAGCAGTCTCCCGGTCTTTCTTGTGCGCAGCAAAAGCTTGCCTCGCTGTTTCATGCCTGCAGCCCGGGGCCCGCATGAGTGTTGCGCGGGGCGGGGCGAATGGTGTATCTTTGAGGACGATGCGGGCGTAACTCAGCGGTAGAGTGCATGCTTCCCAAGCATGACGTCGCGAGTTCGAATCTCGTCGCCCGCTCTGAAACCATCAAGGGGGCCTCACAAGTAGGTCCCCTTCTTGTTATCTGTTGCTCATACGCCTGTGAGATCGACCCATTGGGTCAGGGGTTATGCTTGATATAGTTGAGGAAGGCGGTTGATCCGAAAACCTGCGCGGTTTCCCAAACCGCGCAGGTTTAGAATAAGAAGACGAAATGCTGTCGGACGAGTAGCTAGCGAGGAGAGACTTTGTCCAGGAGCGCGCAATGATTAAGAAGGTCCTGCTGACTGCGGTTGCTGCCCTGGCCATCGTGGCGGCGTTCCTATGGGCGCTTTCGGCCATAGTCGGAGTGCAGAGCGGGTCCGCTCGCGTAATCGGATTTGGCGAGAACATAGTACTGATCACGCCAATTGGTGAGAAACAAATCGCTGCACGCATCGATACGGGGGCCGATTTCTCCTCTATCGACACGGAGCTGGCCCTTTCGCTGGGGTACAAACCCGATAGCACACGAAGAAAGACCATTCGCACCGAATTGGGCGTAGAACAAAGGGATGTGGTGGATATCAAGTATCGTCTCGCAGGGAGGGAGATAGCCTCCGAAGCGACAGTGGCGGATCGTTCCTCGCTTTCTACACGGATGATTGTCGGACGGGCCGATCTTAGCGGCTTTCTCGTTGACCCTTCTGAAGAGTTCCTCGGCGGCGCGCGAAAAGGACCACCTCCGGGCATCGTAGTGGTCGGAGCGCTGGAGCGTATCCAACTTCACAGTCCGGCGGGAAACATAGAAATCTCAGCACGCGTAGATTCGGGGTCTGAGTTTTCTGCAATCGACAGAGCTTTTGCCATGGCAGTTGGCCTTGAGCCTGACGAGAACAGGAAAAGGACCATATCGACAACTCGCGGTGCTGTTGACTTGCCAACAGTTGAAAGCGGTCTAACCCTTGGAACAGCAGAGGTAGCATCAACGGCCACTGTGGCCGATCGGGCGGCACTTACGCACAGGATGCTACTGGGGAGAGAGGACCTCAAGGGGTTTCTCATAGACCCTGCCAGAGAGTTCGTCGTTTCTGGTGCATCGGACGCAACACCGCTTTCCAGCATCCCCTTTTTGAGACTGCAAAGTGCGGGTGTGGCCAGAATCATTATCATCATCCCGATGCTGGGCGCGGTCGTGGTCCTTCTCAAGCTGCTTGCCGGAGTCAGGACTTTCGGCATATTTGGACCGGTTGTTATTGCACTTTCCATCCTGAGTCTGAGGATTATTCCCGGGCTTGCCGTCTACGTATCGCTGCTGACCGCCGGGATTGCCATGAAATTGCTGGTCCTGGACAGGCTCAAATTGGCGCATATGTCCGAATTCTCGTTAATCATGTTTGTGTTGGTGCTGGCTCTTGTTGGGGTAACCACGTTTCCCCTGGGCCTGACTCTCTCGTTTACCGACGTGTTTTTCCCCCTGATTATCACTTCGCATCTAATTGAGCAGGCGTCAAGGTCAATGGAAGAACACAGCCTGGGCGAATTCGTCCCGGTCATGGTGTTTACCCTGATATCTTCGGTGGCGCTGGCATACTATGCTTCATTCTTGATCGAGCAACCCTCCTCAGTCCTGTGGGCAATATTCATCTTGTCGATGCTGGCGGTGATCGTGGCCGGTTACTATTCGGGGCTTCGACTGTCTGAGTTGGTGCGTTTCAGATTCCTCAAAAGGACGCACGTACATGAGTGAACTGATCTTTCGCTTTTCGCCCCTTGGGATGAATTATCGAAACCGGATGATCCGGGACCTTAACCCTCTGCCGGCCCTGCACCTGGCCAAGGACAAAACCGCATTCAAACGAATCCTGATAGCGAATGCCGTTCGTACCCCAAGGACCTATCATGAGATACACGACTATTCGGACATGCGCCTGATAGGTGAGTTTCCCTCGCAGTTTGTAATCAAACCCAGTCGTGGTTACGGCGGTTCAGGGATAGTGCTTCTAAACCGGCAGGACGCACACTTTGTCGACCCGGTTGGCCGAAAATATAGGGATGTTGACCTGAGGAGCCATATCAGAAAGGTTATCGATGGAGATTATTCAGGATATCTGGAAAGGGATACGGCGATCATAGAGGAGCGCATCTATCCATCGAAGAAACTTCAATTTAGGAACTCACTGGGTTTGCCGGACGTGCGGGTCTTCTGCCATGAGTTCGAACCGATCATGGCAATGTTGCGCTATCCCACCTTCAAATCGAGGGGACGTGCCAATCTGACCACAGGCGCCATCGGCATGGGTATCGATATCCATACAGGGAACATCACTTTCATCCACTCCAAGAAGGTCAAAAACGAATTCAAGCTCGGCGACCTTGAGATACCTCTTGATTTCCGCCTGCCGAAATGGGCTGAGATAAGGCAGGTGGCTAGTAAGTGCTCGCGCCTCAGCGGGTTGGGGTTCTCCGGGGTTGACGTCATACTGAACGCCGAGGATGAAATAATGGTCCTCGAGATAAACGGCCGGCCAGGACTGGAAATACAGAACATCAACGAGGACTCGCTTCTCAGACGAATCCGCGACAACCGGGTGGTGGAAGTAGAGTGATTTGCACGAAGAAGAGTAGGGGTTTGGAACTGAGATATAATCCAGCAGCAGGGGAAACAAACGCAAAGCAGCGAGGGAGTTTGAAGGCATGCAAGTCAGCGATAACACATGTCCGATCGATGACCTTGGGGTGGGCAACCCGTTCGACATGGTGGTGCGGCAGATCGAGACGGTCTGCGACAGGCTGAATCTCGACGAACCATGGCGGGCCCGGTTGCGGCACTGTCAAAGAGAACTGATCGTCAATTTTCCTGTGAGGATGGATGACGCGTCAGTGAGGATGTTCACGGGGTACCGGGTGCAGCATAATACGGCGAGGGGTCCGGCCAAAGGCGGCATACGCTACCATCCTAAAGTGGACCTGGACGAGGCCCGGGCACTGGCTTTTTGGATGACGCTGAAAGCGGCCCTGGTGAATATCCCTTACGGCGGTGCGAAAGGGGCTGTAGCCTGCGATCCGAAGGAACTTTCGCTCGGGGAACTGGAAAGACTCACCAGGCGGTATGCCTCCGAGATTTCTATCCTGATCGGACCGGACAGTGACATCCCGGCCCCTGACATGGGGACGAATGCCCAGGTGATGGCCTGGATAATGGACACCTACAGCATGAATAAGGGGCGTTCAGTCCCCGGAGTGGTCACCGGGAAGCCCATTGATATCGGGGGTAGCCTGGGGAGGGCCGAGGCAACCGGCAGAGGATGCACCGTGAGCGCCCGGCTGGCCGCCCGGCACCTTGGCTTTGATCTGAAAGGGTCAACAGTCGTAGTCCAGGGTTGCGGCAATGTTGGCGCAGTGAGTGCGCGGCTCCTTGTCAAAGAGGGGTGCCGGCTCGTTGCCATCAGCGACTCTTGCAGCGCTGTCTGCAACGAAAAAGGTCTCGATTTGGAGAAAGTGCTGCAGCATAAGAAAGAGACCGGCAAAGTACAGGGGGCGCCTGGAACGGAGACAATCACGAACAGGGAGTTGCTGGCGTTGAAGTGCGATATTCTTGTCCCGGCCGCACTGGAAGGGCAAATCGCAGCGGACAATGCAGATAAGGTGACTGCGAAGCTAATTATCGAGGGCGCCAATGGCCCAACGACGTCGCAGGCCGATGCCATCCTGTACGACAAAGGAGTATTTGTTGTGCCTGATGTGTTGGCTAACGCAGGTGGTGTTATCGTTTCATACTTCGAATGGGTGCAGGACACACAGGCATTCTTCTGGGAAGAAGATGAGGTCAACCACAGGATGACCAGAATAATCGAACGAAGCTTCGCCGAAGTGGCTCGCATAAGCCAGTCAGAGAAGGTGAATATGAGGACGGCAGCCCACATGGTGGCCGTGAGGCGTGTCGCTTCAGCCATGGCGCTCAGGGGGATTTACCCCTAGCGCCACTATTATCCTGGCCTCACATGCTCTTCAGTGACCTCAGCCCGATCGTTGCGTTGATACAGGCATGGCCAGAGGCATGTGCACGTAGACTGTCGTGCCCTCGTTCAGGCGGCTTTCAATCCGTATGCTGCCATCCATTCTTTCCACCAGCGACTTCACGACATACAGGCCCAGTCCGGTGCCGCGAAGGCCTCCTGTTTCGGGTCGCTGAACACGATGGAAACGAGTGAAAAGGCGGGGCAATTCCTTGTCAGGGATACCGATCCCCCTGTCCGTTATGCTTATCACGCTCATGTTGTCTTGTATGGCCGCTTCAACGGACACTGGCCCGCCTTTTGGGGAGTACTTTATGGCATTGTCGAGCAGATTGAACAGGACCCGGTGCAGCCCCTTCTTGTCCCCCAGTATTGAGGGAAAAGTATCCGGCACGCGCACGCTTATCATATGTTTGGGAGAGTTTTTCTGGAATTGCACTACTATTTCCGAGACCAGAGGCATCAGGGCAACAGGCTCAGCAACGAGGCTCAGGCGTCCGGACTCAATCCGTGAGACGTTCAGAAGGTCCTCGACTATTTCGTTCAAACGCATGCTTTCTCTGTGAATATTCTCTACCCAACCCCGGTGCGCCGGGGTCATTTCCGGGCATCGCGAAAGCAGCAACTCAGCAAAGCCAAAGACCGAGGTCATCGGAGTGCGAAGTTCATGGGACGCCACAGACACAAATTCGCTTTTCATCCGGTCGACCTCACGCTCTCTGGTCACATCGCGCAGTATTATGCCTGCACCCAGACGGTCGCCGTTCCTGTCGATGGAAAAGACAGATGCATCAATATCACGCCCATCGGCAGTTTTCAAGAGCAGGGAAAAGTTGAAAGGTTCACGTCCATGGTTCAGCGGCCTGACAATCTGGTCCTGCCAGTCCTCAGGTTCACCGATGCGGCCCGACAGCGAGTCGATTAGCACTTCTAACGGCTGCTGCGTTAACGTGTCACGCAGGTCCAATATTCCTTGTGCTGCCCTATTAACGTAGCGGACACTCCGGTCGTGCCCGATTACGATCAATCCTTCGCTC
>Ga0209514_10002296_pt1 | contig 30013 bp, 32 predicted proteins | sample Subgrocontami58m_FD_187452 | JGI IMG/M metagenome (GOLD analysis project Ga0209514, IMG submission 187452) | Subsurface groundwater microbial communities from S. Glens Falls, New York, USA - GMW37 contaminated, 5.8 m (SPAdes) (version 3) | ecosystem: Environmental > Aquatic > Deep subsurface >...
GGCGCGCGACAGCGCCTACTTCGAGAAGATCGTCCGCGAACTGAAGATCCGGCCGGTCGATTGATGCGCCGAGGCCTTACTCGGCCCTTGCTCCGGAGGCCTTGACGGCGCGCGACCACTTGGCGGTCTCGCCGGCGATGAAGGCGGCGTACTGCTCGGGCGTGCTGCCCACCGGTTCGATCCCCTGGTTCACGAGCGCATCGCGAACTTCCCTGGATTGAAGCGCAGCCCGCACCTCCGAGCTCAGGCGCCTGATCACCTCGGGGGACGTCCCTTTCGGCGCGAGCAATCCGGCCCAGCTCAGCACCTCGAATCCGGGCAGGCCGGCCTCGGCTGCCGTCGGCAAGTCGGGAAGCTTGGGATGACGCTTCGAGCTCGCGACGGCGAAGGCCTTGATCCTGCCCGATCGGATCCCCTGCTCGAACAAGGCGATCTGCTCGAACATCATCTGCACGGTGCCGGCGGAGAGATCGAGGTAGGCCTGGCTGATCGACTTGTAGGTCACGGGAGTGATCTTCACGCCGGCGGCGGCCATGAACACGTATCCCGTCAGGTGCGGAAGCGTGCCGTTGCTGGTGCCGAAATTGAGTTCCCCCGGCTTCGATCTTGCCAGCTCGATCAGTTCCTTCAGCGAGTTTGCCGGGATCGCTGAATGGGCCACGACCAGGAACGGCGCGGTGATGAGAAGGCTGATCGGAGCGAACGACCCGACCGGGTCATATCCGGCATTCGCAATGAGTTGGGAGGCTATGATCAGTGCGCCGGGGGTGGCGAAAATCAGCGTGTAGCCGTCGCTCGGCGAATTGGCCACCGCCGCCACCGCAGGAGCGCCGCCGGCCCCGGGCCGGTCTTCGACGATGATCGGCTGCCCCAGCCCCTGCGAGAGTTTCGGCGCGATGATCCGCGCAATGATGTCAGGCGATCCGCCGACCGCGCTCGGCACGATCAACTTGATGGGCTTGGCCGGATACGCCTGCGCGTTTGCCGCGACGGGCGACAAACCCCCCAACACCGCTGCGCCAATGGAGAAGAGAACTCCAGCGCATCGATGGGTCCACTTGCGTTCATGATTTGAGATGGTCGCGTCGCCCATGGAATCCTGCCGTTGAGCGCCCCCCGCAGCCGCTTGGTAACCCGGCCGATATTATCGATTGTGGGGCCGATCCTACGCCGTTCCGGATTGAGCCGCAAGAATGAACGGCGCAAGATCATTGGGAAGTGATCGGCGGCCAGGGGATGCGATTTTCGTCCAGGTTGAGGTAGACGCTCTTCTGCGCCATGTAGTGTTTCATCCCCTGGATGCCGCATTCACGCCCCACTCCGCTCGACTTGTATCCGCCGAACGGCATGTTGACCATGGTCAGCTTGTAGGTGTTGATCCAGATCGTGCCGGCCTTGATGCGCTTGCCGATTCGAAACGCACGCTTGTAGTCGCGCGTCCATACCGCGCAGGCGAGGCCGAACACGGTGTCGTTGGCCTGCCGCACGAGGTCCTCTTCATCGCGAAAGCGCAGGACGCAAGCGACCGGGCCGAAGATCTCTTCCTGGGCGACCCGCAAGCTGTTGTCGGCAGCCTCGAGGACGGTCGGCTGCAGATAGGCACCCTTCGCAAGCGCGGGGTCCGGCGGCCGCGCGCCGCCGCACAGGACCTTCGCGCCTTCCCGGCGTCCCAGCTCGAGGTAGGACTCGATCCGGTCGCGGTGCTGGAAGCTGGCAACCGGCGCCACGGCCGTACGATTGTCGTGCGGGTCGCCGACCACCAATGCCTTTGTCGCCTCGACCAGCCGGGCGACGAACCGGTCGTAGATGTCTTCCTGGACGAATATCCGCGAACCCGCGATGCAGGACTGGCCGGCGTTCGAGAATATTCCGTAGACCGCTCCGGTCACTGCATGCTCGAAGTCGGCGTCGCCGAATACGATGTTCGGGGACTTGCCGCCCAGCTCGAGCATTGCCGGAATGAGCCGCTCGCCCGCGATTTTCGCGATCTCGCGCCCGCTCGCCGTCCCGCCGGTGAAGGTCACCATGCCGACGCCGGGGTGGGATACGAGCGGGACACCGGTGGAACGGCCGAAGCCGGTGACGACGTTGAGCACACCGGGCGGAAAGCCCGCCTCCAGCGCAAGCCTGCCGTACTCCAGGCCGATTTGCGGCGTGATCTCCGAGGACTTGAGGACCACCGCGTTGCCCGCCGCAAGCGCGGGAGCGAGCTTCTGCGCTTCCAGCGTGATCGGCGAATTCCAGGGCGCAATCGCGGCGACCACGCCCACCGGCTCGTAGACCGAGAACGAAAAATAATTGCCTCGCTGCGGAATCACCTCCGATTCCACGACCTCGCACACCGCGGCGTAGTACCTGAACATCTCCACCGATGCCGCCGCCTGGGCGCGGCTCTCGGCGATGGTCTTGCCGTTGTCCTGGGTCTGTATCTGCGCAAGCCGCTCGGAATCCCTTTCGATCAGGTCCGCAAGGCGATGCAGCAACCGCCCCCGCTGATGCGGGCGCAAGTCGCTCCACCGGGCATCGTTCAACGCCGCCTGTGCGCACCTGACGGCGGCATCCACGTCGTCGCTGCCGGCCTCGGCGATCACCGCCGCGATCGAACCATCGGCCGGATTGACGGACTCGAAAGTTCCGCCTTTGCCGTAGCTCCATTCGTCGCCGATCAGGAACGGCCGGATGGCATTGGTCTGGTTTCGTTCCATGGCCCCGGTCACTCCGCGCGCGCGCCGGACTCCCTCAGAACCTTTCCGTAGCGTACCTTGTCGGCTGCCATCATGCCTGCGATTTCCGTCGGGGTCACGGACATCGGCACGAGGATTTCGTCGTTCATCCTCGCGCTCACCTCCGGGCTCATCACCGTCTTCCTGAAATCCTCGTTGAGCTTGTTGACGACCGCTTGCGGAGTTCCGGCCGGCGCAAACAGTCCGAACCAGAAATCCAGAACAACGCTCGGAAAACCGGCTTCCGCCGTCGTGGGGACATCGGGGAATGCCTTGACGCGGTTCGTGGTCGCCGCGGCGAGAATCTTCACGGTTCCCGCTCTCACGAAAGAACCGCCGGTCGCGTGGATGCTGAAGAACAGGTCGGCCCTGCCGGCTGCAACGTCGAGCATGCCCGGCGCGGCGCCCTTGTAGGGCACGTGAACGAATTTCGCGCCGGTGAGCGCCTGGAGCATTGCTCCGCCAAAATGTCCGGTGGCGCCCACCCCTTGCGATGCATAGCTCAAACCGCCCGGCCTCCGGCGCGCCAGGGTGATGAGATCCGCCATGGTATTTGCCGGGCTGCTTGCGGGCACGTACAGGAAATGCACCGCGTTGTACAGCAACTGCACGGGCACGAAGTCCTTCTCGGGATCGTACGGCAGATTCGGCGTCATCAGAGGATTGACCACCACGATCGCGGGATTCGCAATGAGCAGCGTATGACCGTCCGGCGCCGCGTTCTTCAATACCGTGGCTCCGACCGCGCCGCCCCCGCCCTCCCGGTTGACGACGAGGACCTGCTGGCCGGTAAGACTCGTGTATTTCCGTCCGACGATCCGGGCCAGGACATCGGTGCTGCCTCCCGCCGCATAGGGGACGATGAGGGTCAGCGGTTTCGAAGCCGGCGGCTGCGCGTACGCCGGGCCAACAACGCTCGCTGCGATTGCGGCTGCAAGCACTGCCAATGCCGCGGCAAGGGAACCAGGCTTGCACGCGTGATCTGCTATCCACTTTGACATCGTTCTTCCTCCTCTGGAAAACGTCATTTTGGTCGCTGCTTGAACAATTCCGCGAGTCTTCCCCGGACTCTCAGATGACGCCCGAGCGGCGCAATCGGTCGATCTGTTCCGCTGCAAGGCCTGATTCACGCAGCAATTCGTCGGTGTGCTCCCCGAGAGCCGGCGGCGGGCGGAAATCGATATCCCGGCTCCCGTCCGCCCTGACCGGACGGTGGGGGCCCTTGACCTTGCCGTACCTGGGGTGCTCGGTCTCGTAGAAGACTCCGAGGTGCGTGATTTGCGGGTCCTGATCCAGGTCCTGGATCTCGTGCTCGGGCGCATAGGGAAAACCGGCCGCTTCGAGCACCGGCATCCAGTCCTCGCGGTTGCGCGTGGCAAATACCGCGTCGAGTTCCTGCGCCAGCTTCTCGTAGTCCCTGACCCGATCCATCCGGTGCGGGTACTTGGCCAGCCAATCCTCGCGTCCGACGGCCCGGCACATCGCCTGCCAGAACTTGTCGACCGAGGACACGTGCAGGCCGATGCGCTTGCCGTCCTTGCAGGTCACGTTGTACGCCTGCGACATCGCGGGCCGCTCGAAGAGGGCAGGCACTTCGCCGGTTGCGTAATAGCTCATGATCGGCTCGATGCCGAGTCCGATCATCGCCTCGAGCAGGTTCACCTCGATCAGGTGGCCGTTGCCGGTGCGCTCGCGTTCGAGCAGCGCGGCCTGAATTCCGAGCGCCGCGTAGTAACTGGTCACCGGATCGGCGATCGCCGGTCCGATGACCCTGGAATCGTTCGCGCGCCGATGGCGGCTCGACCAGCCGGAAAGCGCCTGCCCCACGTTGTCGAACGCCGGCCTTTGCGCATACGGGCCGTCTCTTCCGAACCCGGTGATCGCGCAGTAGACGATGCGCGGATTCACCGCGCGCATCGCCTCGTAGGAAATGCCGAGCTTCTCGGCGACTCCGGGGCGATTGTTCGTAATGAAGACATCCGCCCCTTCCACGAGCCTGCACAGGACCTCGAGTCCCTCGGGCTTGGTGAAATCGATGCTGACGGAGCGCTTGTTGCGGTTGTGCGACTGGAACTGCTTGCTGTAGAGCCCCACCTTGTCGAATTGCCTGAACGGGTCCCCGCTTCCCGGCATTTCCACCTTGACGACATCCGCGCCGAGCTCGGCGAGGAGCGCCGCGGTATACGGACCCGCGATGTACATGCCGAGGTCCAGCACGCGTATGCCCTGCAGCAGCCTCATTTCCGTGCCCTCCGGCGCATCCCGCGTTTCGCCCGGCGTCTCACTGGAGCTTCAACCCCATCAGTCCCGCGATGATGTTTCGCTGAACCTGCGAGGTGCCCGCGGCGATCGTCGAACTGCGCGCATCCCGGAAATGCCGCTGCATGTCGAACTCCATGTTGTATCCGTAGGCCCCGAGAATCTGCATCCCCAGGTTGGCGACTTTGGCGTAAGTCTCGGACACGAACAGTTTCGCCATCGAGATCTCGCGCAGCGCTTCCCTGCCCTTCGCCACCATCCAGGCGGCCCGCCAAATCATGGTGCGTGCGACTTCCACCTCGGTCTGCATGTCCGCGAGCATGTGCCCGATCGCCTGGAACGTTCCGATCGGGCGGCCGAACTGCTTTCGCTCGCTTGCATATTCCAGGGCCAGATCGACGACGGCCTGGGCACCGCCGCAATAGCCGGCCGCCGCCGTGATACGTTCGATCTGCAGGCCGGAAAGCAGGCACTCCCAGCCCCGATTCTCGCCGCCGACGAGCCCCGCGGCGGAAACGTTCACGTCGTCGAAGAAGATCTCGTAGGTTCCGACGCACCGTCTTCCGAGCATGTCGAGCTTGCGAAGCTTCAGCCCGGGCGTGTCGTTCGGCACGAGGAACAACGACATTCCCCGCCGGTGATTCGCCTTGGTGTCCGTCTTCACGTAGACGTTGATGACGTTGCCGGTCGCCCCGGCGGCGGTCGCCCATACCTTCTGGCCGTTGATCACCCAGTGATCGCCATCGCGGCGCGCGCTGGAGCGCATCGCGCCGACGTCGGAGCCGGCATCGGGCTCGGACATCGAGATCGACATCTTGATCTCTCCGGACAGGAGCCTCGGGATCCAGTACCGCTTCTGCTCCTCGCTGCCCTTGCGCACGATATTCAGGCCGCAGAACACGCTCGCCCCGTAGGCCGTGAAGAAATCGAAACTCTTGCGCGACAGCTCTTCGGCGATGATGATCAGATCGATGACGCTGCCGTCCAGGCCGCCGTACGCTTCGGGAAACGGCATGCGCAGCAGTCCCAGTTCGACCCATGCGTTGTAGAGTTCGTACGGGTAGGCCTGTTCGCGGTCCAGGCGCCGGATGTATTCCGGGGTGGCGAGCTTGTCCATCAGCTTGCGCACGCTCTCGCGCAGCATGTCCTGCTCTTGCGTGAACTCGAAGTCCATCCGCGCTCCCCGCCTGTGCCGCGGACTATGCCTTCTTGACCGCCTCGTGCCCTTCCTTGCCGGGCTTGTACAGACCTTTCATGAAATCGCCGATGCCGGTTTCGACCCAGGCCCCTTTCTGCTGCAGGAACAGTTCGTTTTCCTTGGCGGCGCTGTAGTTCATCGCCGCTTCCCAGGGCATGTCCAGCGAGAACCGGTAGGCGTCCTTCGTCGAGCGCAGCGCGAACGGGTCCTTGCCCGCGATTTCCTTCGCGAGCGCCATCGTCTCGGCTTCGAGCCGGGCGAGCGGCACGGAGTAGTTCACGAAACCGATTTCGGCCGCCTTCCTGCCGTCGAACTGCCGGCCGGTCAGCCCGTAGAGCAGCGCATCGCGCGGCCGCAGCAGGTTGGCGAGCGACTTGGAGACGTGGCCTCCGGGAAACAGGCCGAAATTGATCTCCGACAGGCCGAACGTCGCCTCGTCGGCCGCAATCGCAAGGTCGCAGCACTCGACATTCGGGAATGCGCCCCCGAAGCAGTAGCCGTTCACCATCGCGATCGTCGGCTTGGGGAAATAGCGAAGCGTGCGGCCGCGCCATTCCTGCAGCACGCGGTAGATGCGGTCGTATTCGGCGGGCTTGCCCTTGAGCTCGTAGAAGAACTCCTTGAGGTCCATGCCCGCGCAGAACGCGTTGCCCGCGCCGGTAAGCACCACCACCGCGACGTCCTCGTTGTAGCGAAGCTCTTCGAGGACCTGGGGCATCTCGAGCACGAGCTGCGGATTCATCGCATTCTTCTTCTCGGGGCGGTTCAGGATCACCTTCGCGATCTTGTCCTTGATCTCGACCAGCACGGTCTTGTATGGCATTCGTTGTCCTTTCTTCATTGACTTGCAATTGCATTATTGTCCCGTATAATGGACATGTCAAGCTGATAACTGAGACTACATGTGCAACATTCTGAATATACGGTAAGATATATTCCAGATTTTCGGTTCCATGATCGGATGCTGCGCGGGTCGATAGATGACGCGTGAATCTCAAGGGGGTCCGGTTTCGACGCCGGAGACGAAGCTCGGAGCGGCGAACTCGACCGCGGATCGCGCGATCGATATCCTGCTGGTCTTCACCGAAGAGCGACCGGTGTGGTCCGCGGTCGAGATCGCCGCGCACTTCGCGATGCCGCGCAGTACCACGTACCGCTACCTGAACAGTCTGCGCGCGTATGCGCTGATCATCGAGGATGAATCCGGCGGCTACCGTCTCGGACCCCGGGTCTTCCCGCTCGCGCGCGCGGCGAAGGCCGGCAATTCGATTCTCAGCGCCGCCGGCGCCGAGCTCAGACGGTTGAACGACAGGTTCGGCGAAGCCGTATCCCTGTTCCAGCGCGTCGGCGAGGAGATCATCAGTCTCGACCACATCGAGAGCCGTCATCCCGTCCGGATCACGTTTCCGCGCGGCCAGATGCTGCCGTGGCCCGCAACCGCAAGCGCCAAGGTGCTGCTGGCGTATGCGAGCCGCACCGAGCAGGAGGCGATTCTTCAGCTCCTGGAACCCGTTCGCTACACCGGCAAGACCGTTACCGATCGCAAGGCGTTGCGGAAGATGCTGGAAAAGATCCGGGTCGACGGCTTCGCATTCAGCGACGAAGAGCGCGAAGAAGGCGTGCGGGCGGTCGCGGCGCCGATCTTCGTGCGCGGCGAGGCGCGCTACAGCATCACGCTGAGCGGGCTGTCGTTCCGCCTCACCGACGAGAAGCTCCCGGAGATCATCTCGGAGGTGAAATCGACGGCCGCCAGAATCTCCAGCGCATTGGCGACGACCGAATATTGAGCCGCAACCGAATGTCGAGCCGCGATCAGCGCGGCTTGCGCAGCAGGTCCAGACGCATCGGCATGTTGAACACCGCCGCGTCCGGACCGGCATGGCTCAGAAAGCGCGCCCGGACACTCTCGAGCTGGTCGGCGCTCAGCCGGTGATTCGAGTGGGTCGCCTGAATGACATCGCGTTCGAATTCGGCGAAATCGCGATAGACGACGGGAGCCAGGAAGAACCGCTCTTCGACCAGATCGAAGTCCCCTTCCGCCACCGCGCGCCGCAGCGCCTCGAACGCATCGATCCTCGCCTGCCGCTCGTCATGGAAGATCCTGATGATCTCGTTCAACTCTCCGGCGAACACCGGCTCGGAGATATACGCCAGGCCGCCGGGGCGCAGGACGCGGCGGATTTCCCGCAGGGCGCGATCGAGCAGCCCGCTCGATACGTGGTGCAGGGATTTGAGCATCATCACGATGTCGGCGCTGCCATCGCCGGCGGGAATCGCTTCGGCGCCGCCGAGCGCGAAGCGAAGGTTGCGAGGGCCGGCGGCGCTGCGATTCGACTCGTACTGGACCGGGTCGACGTCGAACGCCGTCATTCGCGCGCCCGGGTAGGTGCCTGCAATGGCGCGTGCGTGCTCGGCGCGCCCGCAGCCCAGCTCGATGATGTCCGCATCCTCGAGCGGAAGGCGGGCGGTGTAGACCAGGAACTCCGGGCACACGGCGCTCGATGCCGGATCGCTGAGCTTCAACGACGCCGATTCCTGCGCGCGCTTGCCGGGCCGACCCCGACGTCGTGCGATCAGGCCAGGTTCACCCAGACGGTCTTTGCCTCCGTGAACAGCTGTAGCGCCTCCTGACCCATTTCCCGGCCAAAGCCGCTTTGCTTGAAGCCTCCGAAGGGGGCTGCCGCGTTGAGCGCCCCATAGGTGTTGATCCAGACGCTCCCGGCCCGAATCAGGCGGGCCAGCCGATGGGCCTTGGTGATGTCCGAGGTCCATATTCCCGAGGCCAGCCCATAAGAGGTGTCGTTCGCCTGCGCGACGACGTCCTCGAAGGTCTTGAATGGAATCACGGTCAGGACCGGGCCGAAGATCTCCTCGCGGGCGATCTTCATGCGGTTGTCGGCGTTGTCGAAAACCGCCGGCGTCAGGAAATATCCCTTGCGATCCGGACGCTCTCCGCCGGTGAGAAGCTCGGCCCCGCCCTTCTTTCCCTCGACGATGTATTCCTGGACGCTCTTCAGATGCGAATGTGAAATCAGCGGGCCCATGCCCGTCTTCGGATCCATCGGATCACCGATCTTCCAGTCCTCCCTGACCCTGGCCAGCAGCTTCTCGACGAACCGGTCGTGAACGCTCTCTTCGACGAACAGGCGCGAGCCGGACCAGCAGATCTGCCCCTGGTTCACGCAGAACCCGCGGGCCGCAAGCGCCGCCGCATTGTCCAGGCTGGGCGCGTCGGCAAACACGATGTTGGGAGACTTTCCGCCCAGCTCGAAGGAAAGGCGCTTCAAGGTTTCGGCGCCGTCGCGCATGATTTCCCGTCCGGTGGCCGTCTCGCCGGTGAAGGAGATCTTGTCGACCAGCGGGTGGGTGACGATCGCCTTTCCCACCGTGTGGCCGGGCCCGGTGATCACGTTGAGCACCCCGGGCGGAAGCCCCGCCTCGAGCGCCAGTTCGGCGAAGCGGTACGCTGTCAGCGGCGTCCAGCTGGCCGGCTTGTGGACCAGCACGTTTCCCGCCGCCAGCGCGGGCGCGATCTTCATCAGTGACAAGACGAGCGGCGAATTCCACGGCGTGATCATGCCGACGACTCCCACCGGCTCGCGCAGCGTGTATCCCAGGCCCTGCGGACCGGCGGGCAGCGAGGTTCCGTAGATCTTGTCGGCCCAGCCCGCGTAGTAGCGCAGGATCTCGCAGGCGAACGGCAGATCCCGCGTCCTGGATTGCAGGAGGGGCTTCCCCGTGTCCAGGGTCTCCAGAAGCGCGAACTCGTCGGTCCGCTCGGTGAGAAGCGAAGCCATTTTCTCAAGGACGGCGCGGCGCGCCGAGGGTGCCAGCTTGGGCCATGGGCCGCTCTCGAAAGCGCGGCGCGCCGCCGCCACGACGCGTTCCACGTCCCGGGCATCCCCTTGCGCGATCTCGGCGATGACTTCCTCGGTGGCCGGGTTGACCGTTTCGAAATACTTGCCGGCCGCGGATTCGACCCATTGCCCGTCGATGAACAGCTTGAAAGGTTTCAGATCCATCGCGTGGTCTCCTTGGAATCGGTTGTTCGCCGGAAATCGGCTCGATTCGATCGCTCGATCGCCGTCGCAAGAGGCTCAGGCGCATCGTAACGCGCGCGTCCGGACCGCGTTGTGACGCGGCACTCGCAACCCGGCAACAAGCCGGATTGCGAAGGAGCCGACGGGCCGCGCAGCTACTCGTTCTTTATCCCCATCGCCGGGATCAGCTTGCCCCACTTCTCGTAGTCCGCGGCAATGCGCGACCGGAAGTGCTCGGAATTGCCGTAGGCGAGCACGTAGCCCTGCGCGCTCAGGCGATCGCGCAACTCCTGCGTGCCGAACGCGCGCTGCGTTTCGTCACAGAGGCGGGCGACAATCTCCGGCGGAGTGTGCGCCGGCGCCAGAATCCCGTACCAGATGTCCACATTGAACCCGTCGAGACCGCTTTCGGAGACCGTCGGCAGGTCAGGCAGCGTCGGGATGCGGTCCGCCCCCACCGTCGCGAGAGCGTGCAGCTTGCCCGCCTTGACAAAGGGCATCGCGGAGGTCACCACGGCGAACATGACGTGCACCTGGCCGGCGACCAAGTCAGTCAGCGCGGGTGATGCGCCCTTGTACGCCACGTGGACCATGTCGACGCCGGTGACCTTCTTGAAGAGCTCGCCCGCCAGGTGATGCGGCGTACCGTTGCCGGGCGAGGCAAAGCTCAGCTTTCCGGGATTCGTGCGCGCATAGGCGATCAGCTCGGCGATCGACTTGACCGGTACCGCCGGGTGCGTGACCACTACGATCGGCGAAATCGTGAGCATCGCGACCGGCCTGAAATCCCGGATGATGTCGAACGGCACGCTCTTCTGCAGCCACGGATTAATCACTTGCGCATTGTTGACGAGCAAAAGCGTGTAGCCATCGGCCGTCGCACGGGCGACAAACTCCGCCGCGATGTTGCCGCCCGCGCCGGGCCGGTTATCGATGATGACCGGCACGTGCAGCCGCTCCTGCAGCGGCTGCGCGACGCTGCGCCCAAGAATGTCGTTGCCGCCGCCGGGCGCCATCGGGATGACCAGCTTGATAGGCTTGTTCGGATAGCTCTGGCTCCATGCGCACGAGGCGCCGAGCGCAAAAAGAACCAGCAGCCAGCGGGATAAAACCCTGGCATGAATACGCATGACGATCTCCTCCTCCAGTTTTCTGCGGGATACCTTGCACGTTCCGTCCCGGGGGAGTGTGTCCGATGATTACTCGGCTTCGACCTCGTACTTGTAAACCTTGACCTGGACGCAGGAGTCCAGGGCGTTGGAGATCTTGTCAACGTGGTCCACGTCGAGCGGCAGGAGGGCATTGAAGTTGACGCCCTTGCCGCGGGAGATCGGCATGCCCGGCGCCCAGTGCCCGAAGTGACCTCCCACCCCCACCGCCTCGGGGTGAATGCACTGGGTCAGCTTGGCGGTCGCCTTGACCTTGTACACCGGCGACTCCAGCCACACGGTGTCCCCGTCGCCGATCCCTTTCGCCCTGCCGACGGACTCGTTGAGGAGAATCCTGTAGGCACTGGTGTGCTCGCAGATTTCGTCGACCCACGGGTTCTCGTTGCCGTAGCTGCCGTAGACGTAGGGGAACTTGAAGTGAACGGCGATCAGGTCGTAGTCGCCCTTGTGGATGGCGTCGTACGAGGGGCACGGCATCCACTCGGAAAGGGGCTTGTAGTCGGAGAGGTCCCAGTCCAATCCTTCCCGCTCGACCACGGCCTTGAGTTCCCGTCCCCGGTCCAGGAAGTGCTCGAGGTAGACCGGGATTCTCGCGTTGAGGAACGGATTGATGTAGGCCTCCTCGACGTCCCTGGGATGGCGGATCAGACCGTGCTCGCGGAACCAGGCCAGGTCATGGTCCTCTCCAAACCAGCAGCGCACCGTCCTGTCGATGAAATCGGTCACGGGGTAGCGCTGGCCGGGCTGCATGGCATGCTTGCCCTTCAGCCGGTAGGCGTAGTTCAGGATCCGGTACATGTCGCCGAGGATGCCGAGGCGATCGGCGATCTCCTGGCAGACCTCCTGCGGATGCCGCACACCGGGTGGAAGCTCGACGGCGGGCTGGCGCACCTGCCAGTAGAAATCGTCCTGACCGCAGGGGCCGAGCAGGTCCTGCCCCGTGCCGCTGTCGAAGTCGTAGCGTTCCAACGCCGTCGGGAACGGAAGAACGATGTCGTCGAAGAGAGTCATCTCGTTGATCTCCACCGCGAAGCCGACGATGAACTTCAGCGACTGGAGCAGGCTGTCCACTTTTTTCTGATCGCCCCAGGAGCCCAGCACGGGGTTCGTGGGCGTGTGGATCAGGACTTCGATCTTGTCCGCCTCCGACAGGCCGAAGGCCGACGGATCGTCGTGCGTGATCGGCAGCACCGTCTGGAAGTGCGACGCGAACGGAAACAATTCGGCCAGATCCATCCGCGACGGGGCCGTCGGGGTGCGACCGGGAAAGGCCTTTGCGTGGGTCGCCGCGTGCATGACCTGTCCGCCGTGCTCCAGCATGCCGTCGGCGCCCCCTTCGGGCCACCAGCGATGGGGAAACTTGCCCGCGGCGCCGGTGCTCAGGATGCCTCCGGGCACGTTGACGGCTCCAACCACGATGTTCACCAGCTTGAGGGGCCAGCAGTTGTGGAAACCGTGCTTGTGCCCCTGCGTTCCCCTGGCCCAATCCACGCACACGGGCCGCAGCGGCAGGTCGACTCCATCGATGTTTATCGTCTTGCCGACCTGCGCCGCCTCGCCGAACTCCCGCGCAATCCGCCTCACGGTCGCAGCGGGGATCGTGGTGATCTCTTCGGTCTGTTCCGGCGAGTACTTGGTCACGTGTTCCCGAAGCAGCTCGAAAGACGGCCTGGCCGGCCTTCCCTGCGCCTTGTAGCTCCCGGTGATCGCCGGATCGCGCAGACTCGGATCATGGTGGGTCTTGACCGTGCCGTCGGCCGCGTCGTAGACCTGCGGCTCGTTGGTCTTGGGATCCCGGACATAGCGCCCGTCCGCGCCGACCAGGTACGGCGCATTGGTCTTGTTCTTCAGGAACGCCTCGTCGTAGATGCCCAGCTCGTTCAACAGCACGTGCAGCATGCTGTTTCCCAATGCCGCGTCTGTACCCGGCCGGATGGGGATCCACTCGTCGGCCTTGCTTGCGGCGTGGCCGCCCACCGGGTCGACGACCACCAGTTTCATGCCCCGCGCGCGGGCGTCGGCCATGTCGCGCACGTTGTGGGTGTAGGAACTGCGCGCGGCGATGCCGAATTGCGTTCCGACCAGAATGCAGTAGTTGGCGTAGTGCAGGTCGGGTGCCTGGTGGAAGCCGCCGCCGGTGAAGAACTCCACCGGATGGATCACCTTGCCGCATACCGGCGACGTGGCGACGCTCACATAAGGGGATCCGAAGGCGATGCCCAGGTGCGTGACCCAGAAATTGCTGTCGCCGATCACCTCCCAGGCGTAGACCCAGAGTTTCTTGGGATTGGTGCGGATGCGTTCGAGCTGCGTGACGATGGTGCCGATGGCTTCATCCCAGGAGATCTCCTGCCATCCGGGGTCGACGTCGAAACCCTTTTTCGGGTTCGTGCGCTTCAACGGCACTTTCACCCGGTTCGGGTTGTACTGGTTCATGAAGACGGACTTGCCCTTGGCGCACATGTTTCCGCGGTTGACCGGATTGTCCGGGTTGCCGTCGATATTCACGACCACGCCATTCTTCACCTGCACCCGTACGCCGCATCCGACGTAGCACATGCCGCACGCCGTGGTGATCACCTTCGACTGCAAGTCCGACTGCGCCATATCCACGCTTATCCTCCTCCAAACATGGGCAGCAAGATCACGTCCACCTTGCCGCCGCCCAGCTTCGCGGAAAGCCCACCGCGTTCCTTGATTTCCTCGCCGTCCACGAAAATGAGCATGGTGTGGTGCAGCCTTCCGGGAGCGACGAATGCCTGGCAGGTGAAGGCGTCCCCGTAGGTCCGCGACAGCGACGCCAGCAGGTCGCCGACCGTGGCCTCGTCGGGCAAGCTGACTTCGAGGGACCGCTTCCCGATGACCGCGGTGATCTCCCCCATGAACGTGACCTGGACGGCGAGTCCGGAGTGGCCTGTCTCCATCGCTTCCATCGCTCAGCCCCGGCCGCCGGCGTAGCGGGCCGATACGGCGGCATATTCGCGCTTGAGATCGGCGCTGCCGCGTTTCAACTTGCTCAGATCCATTCCGCCGGAGACCAGCGCGGGAGGCACATACACTCCGACCTTCAGCACGCAGTAGCGGAACGCAAAGCAGCCTATGAGCATGCATGCGCCCGCCAGGGGCAGCGCCGAGCGCGCCCAGGCGATGATCAGCAGCGGAAGGGTCATTCCCACCAGGAACACGCCCGCCGGAAAACTCCAGCGCATGGGGGGCCGCTTGAGCAGCCGCACCGATTCCCCGGCCGCGCCGCCGGCCGCGCCCATGCCGGTCAAATGAACGACGACCATGACGAAGTCGGCGATGATCAGAACGGCCGCCCAAAGCTCGATCCCGCGCAGGTCGCCGCCCAGGAAGGCGGCGGCGATCAGGGCCAGGCCGCAGGCTCCCATGAGGGCGAACCCGAACGAGATCACCGGGAAAAGCACCGTATTCCAGAACGGGATGGAGCGGTTCTTGGCAAGGAAGAACCCGGGATAGAGGGTGATCATCAGCGCGCACAGGCCGGCGACCCATTCGAGGATGCTCGCCAGGACGCTGCCCTCGCGCCACGGCAGCCACGAAAAGACGGCAAGCCGCGGAGCGACGGAAAGAAACCCGAACAGGACGAACAGGGATACCGAAAGCGCGCCGCGGCTGAGCCACGAGGTTGCCAGCCGGGAAACGCCCCGCCATGCCCGAAACGGACTCCCGAGCTCCAGCAACAGGACGACTCCGCCGAGAACGATGGTCCCCAGCGACAGGAGCGCGTAGGCGAGGGGGAGGTTGAAGACCTCGAACAGCAGGAAAAGACCGCTTCCCGATCCGCTCAGGAACAGCCAGGTTGCCAACAGCCAGCCCCACTCCTGCTGACTTCTGAACTCCGTATTGAACCCATGTGCCATTGTGATTTCCCGGCTCCGGATCAGGTCAAGTAGAACACGTTGGGATCGGTTCCCATTTCAGCGCGCGGCTGGTAATTGGAGCGTTGCGTAATCAGCTGCGAGATTTCACTCCGCGGATCGTTCAGGTTCCCGAACACCAGCGTCCCGGCGGGACAGGTCTCGACGCAGGCCGGCTTCAGCCCCCGGTCGATGCGATCCGCGCACAGCGTGCATTTCTGGGCCGTTCCTACTTGCCATTTTTGATAGCCTTCCTGCTCATAGAGCGTCGGCGTCGCGCCGTAATATCCCCTCGCGTTCTCGGGGATGAAGCGCGCCTGGTAGGGGCAGGCCACGACGCACGAGTGGCAGCCGATGCACTTGTCCTGATCGACCAGGACGATGTTGTCGGTTTCCCGCTGGTAGCTTGCCCCGGTCGGGCAGACGGGCACGCACGCGGGATCGCTGCAATGGTTGCAGCGGGTAGGCATGAACACCTTGAACGCGAGCGGATAGGTTCCCTCTTCCTTTTCGAGCACCCGCGTCCAGAATATCCCGGGCGGAGTGCCGTTCTCCGCCTTGCAGGCCATGGTGCAACTCTGGCAGCCGATGCAGCGCTTGAGATCGACCGCCACCCCCCATCGCAGCGCGCGGCCGTTACCGGGATTCACATCCAGTGCCATTGTCCGCATCTCCTCCGCCCGACAAAGGGTGCCCTCAACCTGAGACTTCACCTCCTCCTCTCGGAAGGCGCTTCAGGATAGAATTCCGACCGCCTTCTGTATAATGAATGTTCGGGGCCAATTCATGAAATCGAGTCATGCGATTCCCGCATTGCAGCAAGCGCCCGCTCATTGCGTAGAATTCCCGGCTTCCACGTAACCGGCCGCTGCGGCCCTGAACCGGACCGCAGCCCTCGCGAAACGCCATGAGACTCCTCCCGCCGAAAACCAGCGCGCTGCGGCGGCCGGAGCCGGAGGAGCGCTACGCCGCGGCGGTGAAGGGGCTCGATTCCCGGCTGCTGCGGTACTTCCTCGCGGTGGTGGAGTGCAAGAGCTTCACGCTGGCCGCGGAGAAACTTCACTTCACGCAGCCGGCGTTGAGCAAGAGCATCCAGAAGCTCGAGGATCGGCTGGGCGTCAAGCTTCTCGATCGCCGCAAGAACCAGGTCGAGCCCACACGCTTCGGGCAGATCCTCGCAAACCGGGCGAAGCTGGTGGAATTGGAGCTCGCGCACGCCGTATCCGAAATCCAGTCCCTGAAGGGCGGACACCTGGGCACCGTGAGCGTCGGCGTGGGGCCCACGTTCGTGCACCACCTGCCCAAGGCGATTCTCGCGCTTCAGCAAAAGCGGCCGAACGTCCACGTGAGGGCAGTGGTGGGTCCGATGGACGCGATGGTCAGCGGACTGCTCTCCGGGGACCTCGACATCGTCTGCACGGTGATGGAGTTCCCCGTCTATCCGGACATCCATACCGAGCCCTTGTTCAACGACCAGCTTTCGCTGCTCGCCCGCGTCGGCCATCCGCTGGTGAGCGGCGGCAGTATCGAGCCGCACCAGCTTCTCGACTACCCGTGGATCACCTTCGCGAAGGACTTCGTGGGAGCATCGCGAATGAGCTCCTACTTTGCCGCGAATCATCTGCCGCCGCCCAATACGGCCGTCTCGGTGAGCTCTCTGGAAATCATGCTGGCGATGGTGAGACAAAGCGATTATCTCGGCTACGTGCCCGCCTCGCTTCTGCCCAGCGCGCGCGCCATGCAGATCGTCGAGGTGCCGCTGAAGAGCTCGTTCTGGCTGGTGCGGTTCGGCATGGCCTACCGGCGCACGACTCAGCCGACGCCGATCATCGGCGAGATGATCGACAGCCTGCGCGCGACGTTCGCGTCACTGCCGGTCAAGTAGCTGCCGGAACTTGCGCGGGCGAAGACAGAGTGATACCTCGTCTCGACGACGCGCCTCCGATCAGGCAAAGTACGGCTTCTATGGAGTGGAATCCGGCACGCCCGCACCCAGGGAGCGACTGCGCACCCGCATGCGGCCGCGGCCCGATTCCGTCGCCTTCATCCCATCCAACAGAGAGGCATCATGAACTTCGCGCGTTTCTGCCGGCTTAACGCCGGCAAGTTTCCCAAACGGGAATTTCTGATCGAGAGCTATCCTTCGAAGGCCGCAAGAAGGGTTCTGACGTGGCAAGACCTCGACGCCCAGACGAACAAGCTGGCCAATTACCTGATGAAGGAATGCGGCGTCAGGAAAGGGGACGTCGTCATCCAGATGGCGATGAACAGCCTCGAGTGGTACGTGGCCTACATGGCCGTGCTGAAGACGGGCGCCACGGTGACCCCGCTGAACTTCCGCTTCGCCACTTCCGACATCAGGTACGCGGCGGACGTCACGCGCTGCAAGGTCGCGATTCTCGGCGAGGCGTTCGTGCCGCAGTTCCTGCCGCTGATGAAGGAACTGGATTTCCTCAAGCACTACTTGTGCATCGGCGCCAACGTCCCCGGCGAAATGCGCTCCCTCTCGGAGATCCTGAAGTCAGGCGACGCCACGGACGTGCTGGTCGAGACCGCCGATGACGACATGGCCGAGCTGATGTTCACCTCCGGCACCACCGGCGCGCCGAAGCCCGTTTGCCACACGCACAACACCCTGTTCTTCACCGCCCTCGGAAACGCGCTCACCTATAACGAGGGCTACAACAGCGTGTACCTGGCGCCGCATCCGTTCTATCACAGCGGAACGCTTTTCCTGTCGTTCCCCTGCTACATCGCCGCGGGGAAGATCCTAATGGCCATGGAGCTCCAGCCCGAGAACTACATCAGGTCGATCGCGGACGAGAAATGCACCGGCGGCTGGAATACCGTCCCCACCTGGTCGGACCTGATCTACGCCATCAAGACCGGGAAGGTGAAGATCGAGGACTACGACTTGAGCGCCTTCCGCCATGTCGAGCTGGGCGCCCAACCCGTGCCGTTCGTGCTGATAGAGGAGACCAAGAAGATCTTCCCGAACCTACCCATCGCGAACATCTACGGCATCACTGAGGGCGGGGGCGGAGGCCTGACGAACCTGTACGACGAGTGCATCACGACGAAGCCCGGGTCCATCGGCAAGGCCACCGCGTTCATGGAAGCCAAGGTGGTCGAGCTCGGCGGCAACGACAAGGCATTGCCCGCGGGCAAGGTCGGCGAGCTGCTGCTGAAGGGCCCCCGGCTCATGAAGGAATACGCCTTCAATCCCGAGGCGACCGCGCGCACCGTGACCGACGGATGGCTGCACACGGGCGACCTTGCCTTCATCGACGAGGAAGGGTTCATCTTCTTCGCGGACCGCGCGAAGGACCTGATCATCAGGGGCGGCGAGAACATCTTCCCCGCCGAGATCGAGAATGCGCTGCGCAAGCATCCGAAGATCTACGACGTCGCGGTGATCGGTTTCCCCCATGCGCGCCTCGGCGAGATCGTCATGGCGATCATCCAGACCAAGCCCGATGCTCAATTGACGGATCAGGAGGTGGTCGATTTCTGCGAGGGCAGCGGGTTCGCCAGGTACAAGTGGCCCGAAAAGATGCTCTATACCGAGATCCCGCGAAGCGCGGCGGGCAAGATCGAGAAGCACAAGCTGCGCAAGACCTACGTGGACCCAGCGAGGGCCACGCTGGACACGGAGTTCAAGAAGAAGATGGGCAGTTAGCGGCTGGAGACGTAGGGCGGGCGAATTCAGTCCTGCTGCAGCAGCCGCGGCAACCACACCGAAATGACCGCGGGTATCCCGCTGCGGATTCTTGCCAGGCCACGTTCCAGCGCCGGCCCGACCTCGGCTGGGTCGCGCACATTCTCGCCATAGGCGCCGGCCGCTTCGGCTTCCTTCGCGAAATCGATCGGGGGATCGAAGTATCCGCCCTCGAATTGCGACTTCGCCGCGTAACCGTCAGGGTAGATGCTGGCGACGCGGTGCGTGCCCGTGCTATAGCTCCGATTCTGATAGATCACAGTCATGAACGGCGCGCCGTAATGCCTGGCTGCCCAGATCGCCGCGTTGGCCGTGCTGAACATGTAGAAGCCATCGCCGGTCAGCGCGACGACGTCGCGATCCGGCGCGGCGAGCTTGGCGCCGAACGCGGCCCCGGGCGACCAGCCGCCGCTCGTACCGGGGTTGTGAAAGTACGAACCGGCACGATCGCAGCGCAGATAGCGGGCCGTCTGATTGCGCCCCATCGACTCGTCGAACACGACGCAGTTGTCGTCCAGGACCTTGCCGATCTGATAGGAAAGCCAGATCGGATCGATGGGAACGTCGCCCGATTTGGCCAGGGCCTGGCGCTCCAGCGCCTGTGCGCGCAGGCGCGCCCGCTCCCGCCAGTGCGCCGAGCGTTCGGCGAATCGGTCCCGGTCGGCGGAGGTCATCACGCCCAGCACTGCTTCACGGATTGCACGGATCGCAAGCAGCGAGTCGCCGACCAGCCGCAAGTGCGCGGTGTACTCGAAGGTCGGAACATTCAATCGGATGGGGTCGACATCGATGACCGCCACGTAGGCGTCCGTCCCGGGAGCGTTGGGTCCCGGCTCCCAGGGTATGTTGGCCTCGAGCACCAGCAGGAAATCGGCGTCTTTCAGACTTTCGCCGTCCTGATACAGCGGATGATTCATGGGAAAACAGTGATAGGCGGGCAACGACGAATTGACCACGGGCAGCGCCGACAGCTCGCACAGTTCCACCAGCGCATCGACGGTCGCCGGATTGCGGCCCGACCCCGATACCACCACAAACGGATTTCGCGCCGCCACAAGCCGCTGCGCAATTTCACGCACCTGCGCGGGATCGAGCCCCGCCGCGCGTGGAATACCCAGCTGGTCGACCGTTGGAAAGCTGCCGCCTTGCATGGGCAACAGCGCCACTTCGCGCGGAAGGCTGAGGTAGACCGGTCCGCGCGGCTCGGTCAGCGCTACTTGCAGCGCGCGACTGACCATCAAGCCCGGGTTATCCTGAAACTCCAGCCGGTGATCCCATTTCGTGAACTGGCGGACAATGCCGTTTTGATCGTAGGTTTGCTGCAGCCAGATATGGCCGCCGCCGTCGCGCGCGCCGCGCATCGACCCCGGATAGCTCACGGGCGGCGTGCCGGCGGTCATCAGTACCGGCAACCCGCTTTGCCAGGCGGTGTGAATCGCACCGCCGTAGTTAAGGGTGCCGGCATCCACATGCACCGCGGTGGCCGCCGGCCTGCCGCTGACCGCGGCGTAGCCAAGCGCCGCGTTTAGCCCGGCATGCTCGTGGGTCATCGTGATCAGTCTGGGAGCCGCGCGGCCGTGCGCGCGTGCCTTGGCGATCGCCTCCTGATAGAACGCGATCTCCGAGCCGGAGGTGAAGAACAGAAGATCCACGCCGCCCAGCGCCATCGCCGCGATAATGGCGTCGCTTGCTTCGTCGGCCGGGACCTTCACCCATTCGAGAGATCGCGGACAGGGAAGCGCGCCCGGCTCGCTTGAGTCGTGGATGCCTTGCATGGCGTGTCGATGCATGCGCTACTCGGCCTTCACCCCGACCGCCCGTATGACCTTGCCCCATTTGTCGTAATCAGCAGCCATCGCGGACCGAAACTCGTCGGGATCCTGATAGGCGATGACGAAACCCTGCGCAAGCAGCCGCTCGCGTATCTCGGGCAACTCCAGCACCCGCCGTGTTTCACCGGACAGTTGGGCAACGACGTTTGCCGGCGTGCCTGACGGCGCGACGATCCCGAACCAGATACCAACGCTGAAACCCTCGATGCCGGTTTCGGCGACGGTGGGCAGTTCAGGCAACATCGGGATACGCCTTGCCTCCGCCGTGGCAAGCGCCCGCAACTTTCCGGCCTTGACATGGGGCATGGTCGTTGCCACCACACCGAACATCACCTGCACCTCCCCCGCGATGAGGGCGGTCACCGTCGGCGCGCCACCCTTGTAGGGCACGTGGACCATGTCGATTCCAGTCGTCTTCTTGAACAGCTCGGTCGCTAGATGATGCGGCGTGCCTACACCAGGCGACGCATAGCTGAGCCTTCCGGGGTTGGCGCGCGCATATGCGATCAGCTCGGAGATCGAATTCACCGGCAGCGAGGGGTTCGCGAGCACCAGCATCGGCAGCGTCGCGAGCATCGTCACGGGGCTGAAATCCCGAATGATGTCGAACGGCAGTTGCCCGTAGAGCCACGGGTTCATCACTTGTGCATTGGAAACCAGCAGCAGCGTGTAGCCATCGGCCGGTGCCCGGGCGACGAATTCGGTGCCGACGTTGCCGCCGGCGCCCGGCCGGTTCTCGATCACGATCGGCTGGTGCAGCCGTGCCTGCAACGTTTGCGCCACCGTTCGTCCGACGATATCGTTGCCGCCCCCGGGCGTCATCGGCACGATCAGCTTGATGGGTCTGTTCGGGTAGCCCTGGCCCCAGGCGCACGAGGCGAAGAGCACGGCAATTGCAAGCAGCGATCCTGCCAGATTCATTGCAGAGTGACGCATCGACTCCTCCTCCTCAGGGTTCCAACGGATTCGATGGAAATCAAGCTGGCCAAGGCTAGGTAGCGTGTCGATACGTGTCAATCTCGATTTGAAATCGATGGCCGAATTTGCGTCCCCGCCTGTGACTCTTCTTGCATATCGTGATCCACGTCACACGGGAACCAGCGTCGGATCCGTTCGCTGATCGATCCAGGCCGCCTCTTCCGTCGTGGATTGTCAACAATGCCTGGCACGGCGAAGCGCGCGGCAACGCACACCCGACATCGCGTTCTTCGGCACGATGCCGACAAGACAGGCCGCTTCGGCGTTTCACCAGGCGTACTCGATGCCGGTGTGCGCGAGACCGACCAGATCGATGTTGACCTTGCTGAGGTCGGTCTTGGCCGCTGCGACCGCGAGGGGAACCGGGCGGAAAAGCGGACGTTGCAAAATATGCGGCCGCATCGTATATTTAGCTCATGTGGATTCCACGCGACGTCGAAGAGCGGCTGCGGCGCTCGGTCAGGACCCGGCCGGTGGTGGTGCTGACCGGTGCGCGCCAGGCCGGCAAGACCTCCACCCTGCGGCGGCTGTTTCCGAAACACGGATTCGTTTCCCTCGACCTGCCGACGGAGGCGGAGCAAGCGGAGAAGGAACCGGACGCCTTTCTCCGCCGGCACCCCGCGCCTGTGATCATCGATGAAGTGCAATACGCGCCCGGCCTCTTCAGGCACCTCAAGGCTGCGGTGGACGCCCGCCGCAACCGGCACGGACAATACCTGTTGACGGGCTCGCAGAAGTTCACGCTCATGAAAGGCGTCTCGGAATCGCTGGCCGGGCGCTCCGACATCATCGAACTTGAGACGCTGTCGCTGTCGGAAATTTGCGGAGCGCTGCCGAAAACCGGCCTGGAAACCGCCATCGTGCGCGGAGGGTTTCCGGAGCTGCATGCCAACCCCGAAATCGATTTCGTCGCGTTCTACAACTCCTATCTGGCCACCTATCTGGAACGCGATATCCGCTCGCTCGCCAACGTCGGCAGCCTGCGTGATTTCGAGCGGTTCCTGCGCGCCTGTGCGCTGCGTTCGGCGAACCTGCTGAACAAGGCCGACCTCGCGCGCGACGTGGGCATCGCGCCATCCACGGCCAATCAGTGGATATCCATGCTGGAAGCGTCCGGGCAGGCGGTGCTGCTGGAGCCGTGGTTCTCCAATCGCACCAAGTCCATCATCAAGAGCCCCAAGCTCTACCTGGCCGACACCGGCCTGCTGTGCGCCTTGCTCAATATCCGCTCCGAGCGCGAACTGCGCCACTCGCCCTCGGCGGGCGCGGTGTGGGAGACGTTCGTGTTCGCCCAGTTGCGCCATCGCGAGCGCCGCGCCGGTCGCGCCGCGAGCCTGTTCTTCTGGCGCGACCGCACGCGCGAAGTGGACTTCGTGGCCGAGGCGGGCGGGCGCGTGGAACTGTTCGAGGCAAAGTGGACCGAATTGCCCGGTGCCGGCGACGCGGTGAATCTGGGCTTCGTGCGCGAAGTCGTGGGCAAGTCCCGGGTAGTCGGTGGCGCCGTCGTCTGCCGCGCACCGAACGGTTTTCCTCTGCCGAACGGGTTCCGGGCATTGCCGGTGCAGGACCTGGTGTAGCCGAGCGGCCCGCCCCGTCGCGCCGGGAATACCGAACTTCCCCGGGCCGCCGGGACCTCCACCGGCGAATTCTTGGCTCGCTGAAAACGCGCCTATACTCCGCCCCACAGCGGAGGACCGATGAGCTATGCGCGTGCCGCCAGCATGCGCCAATGTGGCCCTGCGACTACCGGCTGTCAACGCCGGGTGCCCGCGAGGCGTGCCGGAAGTCACCGCCGGCAATACCCTGCTGCCCGTGCAAATTCGACCGCTCTCGAGAATCGAAGACATCATTCGGGCGATCGACGTGCTGGAACGCAATCCGCTGATCGGCCGGCCCGGAATGAGCGGGAATCTTCCTGCGGGGAACCCGAAGATCCAGGAATGACGCGGACTTTTGGGGTGGGCGGGTTACCCGCGGCGACGGGTCTGGCGATCAGCCATCGCGGGTTCTTCCGTCTGCCCAACGTCATGCTGTGCAGCCGCCCCGCACGGTGGTCGAAGCCGGTACGACGCTCCCCCCGACCGCACCAACCAAGTCAGGAACCCACTCGAATCAGCGTTCGCGCTTCAAGGGACGCGAGCGCTGACAGGAGATCGGGAACCAATGGTCTAAGGGATTGAATACGGTTGCTCTCGGCGACAAGCACAGCTACAGCGATTGGAAGAACCTGAAGGTTCTGTTGGTACTGCAGGTTTTGGTCCGCGGTTACAAATACGTCAAACTGGTCGGCGGCGCGACCCAACAACTCGCCATTCTTCAGCGCGGACCAGCCCATCTCCTGGACGCTGCGAACGGCGTGTTGGGGTAGTTCGTCGCGCAGTTCAATCGGGAGGGACTCGTCAAGCAGGATGCGCATCGGGGACCAGCGCCTCCCGGGCCAGTTCTAGCGCGCCTACGGCCTGCTCCTTTGACACGGAGGGAAATGAGTGCAGGAACTGATCAAGGGAGTCGCCAGCTTCGAGGTAGTCGAACAGGTTCTTTACGGGAACTCGGGTGCCGTAGAACACCGGCACGCCACCTTGGATCTCGGGGTCACAATGAATAATTGGTTGCGCCATGAGCGATTCCTCCTGCTACCTCGCCTAATATTACCCCAGACGGCAATCCTGGAACCAGTAGGAGAGAGTACAGATCGTGGGAAAGCCGAAGAATTGCAGTAGCCATGTCTGCGCCCCCTTTGGGGTCGTGGAACACGGCCTCTATCTAATTGCACAAGTACGCGGTCGAATAGGTGGGTGGGTTATCTTCCAAGGAGCCCCGGAAGTGCTTTGCGGGCGATTCTTCCCTCATCCCCGGCCCTTCTCCCGGAGGGAGAAGGGTGTCGTGTTCTTTCGCTCGGGCAGGCTTCCCGCCCGGTTGCAGGTTACGGCATCGGGGACTTGGTGTAATCCTTTTGTCGAAGCAGCCACCGGAGGCAAGGCTTCATGTCCGAACTGGATTCTGCTTCATCGGCGCATTAGCAGGCACATCCAGTCCTTGAGAAAGCTATAGTCATGGACATCGTCGTCGGAGTGCTGCTCGTCGTCGTCGCGCTGGTCTTTGTCGGCATTTCCCTGGACGCTGCCCGAGACTCCAAACGGCGCGACTAGCTCGGCAGCGATACCGGACGCGCCGGGCGTGACGCGGCGCTGAAGGGTAGGCGAGTTATTCCCCTGGCGTCTTCGGGGCGACGCGCAGCGGTGTCACCCCAGCCCCGGCCCTCAGCTTATCCAGGTGGTCCGCCCATTGCTGCATCATCCTCTTGCGCTCGGGTGAGATGTCCACTGATGTCCACCTTTTCCGGCGCGATTCCGTCGGCAGGAGCGATGGCACGGCGGCCGCACACAAGTTGTCGTCACTTCACGACAAACGCCGTGTGGGAGCTTGCGTCACGGCGCTGATCATGTTTAAATTCGTCACGTTCAGCGATCTTGCATTTTTCTGCAATGATCGCATTTGAGGAGGCAATATGATCGGTTATCCGAATCTGCCTCAGCATTGCCCGCCAGCCGTGTTCTAACGGCCCTATCTATGACTTCTCGTTACCAGCCTGAAAAGATTAGGCAAGCCGTGGCCTATATCGCGTCGAAGCTCACTGAGCGCGGGAACATGTACAAGGTGCTCAAGGTGATGTACTTCGCTGACAAAGAGCATCTTCGGCGCTACGGTCGCATGATCTTTGGTGATCGCTACATTGCGCTCCAGCACGGGCCGGTGCCATGGAGTGCTTATCGTCGCGTTAGCAACATCCGAGACGGACTTATCTCCGCTAACTCGAAGCCTGAGCCACTCTTTAGGGTTGAGGGAGACCATACGATTATTCCTCTTCAAGATGTAGACCTAGAATGCTTCAGCGAATCGGACCTGGAGTGCCTTAACAACGAGATAGATATCTGCGCTCCGCTCTCGTTCGGCGAGTTAAAGAAACGCAGCCACGACGATGCCTATCGCAATGCCGACGAAAACGATGAAATGTCGATCGAGAGTATTGCGGCAGCGGCTGCGCAAACACCAGAGGAGCGCGAACTCTTACTTAGCCACATTGCTGAAGCGTAGTCATCGTGGCGCTCGGCGACTTTCTGTCAGATGACCAGAAAGCGGAATACGTTCGTACAAGGTTCGTTTCAGGTCGAATTATTCACGCAGTACTGAATGTTCACTCCGGCCGGAAACAGAAGTTCATGGTAGTCGCGCACGTTGGAGGTGACACCATGGGGCTCATTATCAATTCAGAGATAAACGCATTTAAGCAGTCTCGATTTCACCTACTCGAATGCCAGGTGCCAATTGATCGGGCCTCCCATCCGTTTCTCGAGCACGACTCATTTGTCGATTGTTCGCAAACCCATTACGAAGACACCGAGCAGTTGCGTTCCCAGTTTCTGGCTGACATAACCAACATCAAGGACCTGCTATCAGCAGAGGTTAGGATAAGAATCATCCGGGCTGTCCAGAATAGCTACGTACTGGAAAGGTCCGAAAAGCAGAAGCTGATCGAGGCGCTTTCGGCATAAGTATCGAGCGCTTCAAAGGGCAAGAAGTAGAGGCCCGATATGCGGTAAGCAACAATGGGAGCAGAGTCCATGAATCAATTAGGCGGCGCCGTGCGCGTAAGCTTTAGGGCTTTCGGTACTTGTTGTTCTTCGCCGGACGGCCCTTGACCCGCAATAGAACGGTGTCTAGAAGTTCGGCTTTCTCTTCGTTGCTGAGATCGGCATAGGTGTCAATGACGCGCACAGGCGTTCCCGCCCGTCTGTATTCAGCGACGCACTCTTCAATGCGCCGCTGACGCAAAAGCACCTGCGCCGCGGCCGCGCCGGGTTGCTGCGCGTGGCGTACCGCTTGATCGAGGGCTCCCATCAAGCGGTTTACCTGCTGTTCGGACGCCTTCCCCTGTTCTTCAAGACTCTTTTTGTAATAGACGTGTGTGAAGAACCAAGAGAACAGCCCCGAGAGCGCCGCACCAGCGATGAAGATCCAAAGAGCACTATCCACGATGTTTAGCAGGCCGTCTGTGGCCGCAAGTGCACTACGCGTTGGCCTTTACAAACGCGTCCATTCGACGATTTATCTCATCGAGCCGCTTCGACGTTTCTTCATACGCATCCAACTCTTTCTCGGAGGGGTTGCCCCCGGCGCCCTTCGCTACCCGAGCGAACCCACGCGTAACAGCGGCATATGCAGCGAATTGCTCGTCTCGTGCAGCCTCGAACTCTTTGCACAAAGCCTCCCACTTCTCGTATGCGTCTTTGTCTTTCATCGTCCCTCCGATTTGGTGGTAGGTAGCACCCAGTTGAGCTGCGGTGATGCGCGCCGCTCGACTCCGACAAACGTTCATCATCCTACATGGGATCGATCGACTTCGAACCTACGACAGGAACCATCCAAGTCTGGTCCTGCTGTGTGATCAGTCTCGCTCGATCTGAAGTCGGCTACAGGAACGTCGTCCTCGTCGATATGCCTATTGTAGGAGCGGCCAGCAGCACCATCTGACCAGATGCTCAGCGCCCTGAGGGCATCCGTGCTGGGCCGGTTGTCGCTAACAAAGCCCTCCCTACTGGTGTTGTCACGGATGAACTTGTAGCGAGCGGTCAGCATTGCGGCACTCTCCAAGAACTTGCGGAAAGAATGTCAACCAAACCAATTCCGCTGACACTCTTTTAGCCCCCGTTGCGGTAGCGCGAACGGCCTACAAGTACAACGCTACTCTCTGAGGGCGTCGAGGGCAAATTGTGCAGCGCTCTAGCTCTCGACGGCGGCGTCGGCCTAGAAGCAGTCCTTATGTCTTTCGCGCAGATAGGTCCCGGAGTCGCGCCCAACTATCCGCGCACCAACGCGCCATCTGTGATTCTTCAGGAATGGTCTCTTGGATAATTGTGGATGCGGCATCTAGATTGTCAACAATTCCCTGGTAGTAGGGACGATACTTGGCCATGATCAGGTCAATTTCACCTCGGGGCAGCACGGTTATTGACAGAGACTGTCCGGTGGCGCCAACTGTCTGAAGGCGAGCAAGGTAGCCCGCATCAATCGCGGCCTCGAATTCATAGCGTGCTTGCACAAACGCGTTCATTGTGTTCGCTAGTTCGGCAGCGAAGTAGATCCTATATACGGCAAAAGCCTTGTCCCTTGGGGAAGTCCCTGGCTGGAAATTACCTTGCCCGAATAGCGCCTCGTTCCTGTAATTATTCATCCACGTTTGGTCCTCCGAAATGAATTCGGCAAACCGTTCAATTTGTGTGCGGCGCACTTCACGTCGTTTGGCTGCCGAGTTTAGATCGAAGGCGACAAAGTGTCCGGCGATCGCGCCGACAAACGCCAGCAAACCGGTGAGTATTGGAATCCAAACAGACATATAGCCCCCTCCAATTTCTTAGCACCCTAGCACGACGCTCGCGATTTTGATCAGCAACGCGCTGCGCGGCTCGAAAAATGCGCTGGAGCAGGGGATTCAAAACCCCTGACTCGCGTCGATTTGCGATTGTCTAGGACGCGAACGCCGCTTTGCGCTATGCGAGCATCCCCCCGCCGCTCGCGCAGCGCTCTGAGGGGTGATTTCGATGGTGCTCGACGGCGCCATGAGCGAAACCAGCCCCGATTGATGGGATTATCGATGGGCTCTTGAAGAAATCGCTTGAAGAACCGCATGAATGCTAGCGGTCTGGCGGAGAGGGTGGGATTCGAACCCACGATACGCTTGCGCGTATTCCAGTTTTCGAGACTGGCCTGTTCAACCACTCCAGCACCTCTCCGGTGGGGCGCATTCTACCATTCGTGAGAACCGCTCGCAGCCACGATATGATGCATTTTTTGCCCGGGAATTCGAAATGGCAGCCGACCCTGCACAGGTGGTGCGCGACTATCTCGCCGCGATGGAGCGGCGCGACCTCGCCGCGGCGAAGTCGATGCTCGCGCCGGGCTTCGGCATGGAGTTTCCCGGCGACCGGCGCATGTCGACGCTCGAGGAGCTGGTCGAATCGGCGAAGCGCCGCTACCGGAGCGCACTGAAGGACTACGAGCGCTTCGACGTCGCGGGCGGACCGGACGGAACATCGGTCGTGTACTGCTTCGGCAGGCTGCGCGGGGAACTGCTTTCCGGCGAGCCCTATTCGGGCATCCGCTTCATCGACCGTTTCACCGTCGCCGGCGGCAAGCTCGTCGACCAGATGGTGTGGAACGACATGGCCGAGGTGCTAGGCGGGAAACTGAAGGGCTGAGCTGCGTCTGCGCCACTGCGCCCGCCGGGGATCTTGTGCTTTGCAGGATGGTCATATGGAATGACTCACCTGTCCGTCCGAGGAATTGCGCCATGCCCAAGTTCAACATCGCCCACGCCAAAGCCCGCTTCTCGGAGCTGGTTCAAAAGGCCATGCTCGGAGAAGAGGTCATCATCATCAAGGACAACAAGCCGGTGCTCAGGCTGGTGCCGCTGGACAAGCCGCGTCAGCCGCGCAAACTCGGCTCCGGCAAAGGGCAGATCCTCTACATCGCGCCGGACTTCGACGCCGCACCGGAGGGTTTCAAGGACTTCGCGTGATGCGCGTTCTCCTCGACACGCACGTGTTCCTGTGGTGGGTTGAGGGCGACCGCGCGCTGCCGACAAGAACCCGCAAGAAACTCACAGCGCAGGCCATCGAAGAGCCACTCCCCATCATCAGCGCGGACCCGGTATTCCGGAAGTACGGCGTGAAGCGCGTCTGGTAGCGTACGCACGAGCCTCAAACCACGAGCACGATCTTGCCGCGCGCGTGACCGGTCGCGGAGAGCGCGTAGGCTTCGGGCGCCTGGGCAAGGGGAAGGCTCGGGCCGACCTGCGGGCTGATGACGCCCGCGGTGGCCCATTCGAGGAGCTTCGCCAGCCGCGCGCCCGTCGCCCGGATGTCGGCGCGCACCGCCCGCACGTCCGTGCGCGGCGGCTGCGGATCGACGGGCGCGGCGGCGAGGTAGACGAGCACGCCGCCGGGCTTGAGCGCCGCGAAGGAGCGCCGGTGCACCTCGCCCCCCAGCGTGTCGAGCACGGCGTCGCAGTCGCGCGCGACCGTCTCGAAGCGCTCGCGCGCGTAGTCGATCGCGCGCTGCGCGCCGAGCGAGCGGCAGTACTCCAGGTTCGCGCTGCCGCAGGTCGCGAAGACCCTGGCGCCGAGGCGGCCTCGCGATCCAGATCGCGCGCCGCCTC
>Ga0209514_10002300_pt1 | contig 30000 bp, 21 predicted proteins | sample Subgrocontami58m_FD_187452 | JGI IMG/M metagenome (GOLD analysis project Ga0209514, IMG submission 187452) | Subsurface groundwater microbial communities from S. Glens Falls, New York, USA - GMW37 contaminated, 5.8 m (SPAdes) (version 3) | ecosystem: Environmental > Aquatic > Deep subsurface >...
AGTCTGTCGTCGAATCGCGCGACGATATGAAGGCCGGAAGGCAGATGCAGAAAGACGTTCCCCTCGTTACGCTGGATGACTTCAGGGAGGCGGACGCCATCGCCTTCGGGACGCCGACAAGGTTTGGAAATGTATCCGCACAACTGAAAAACCAGATAGACCAGCTTACCTCGCTCTGGTTAGAGGGAAAACTGGAAGGCAAGCCTGCCAGCGTATTCGTCTCTACCGCAAGCCTTCACGGAGGACAGGAGACGACGATCCACACCATGATGGCCACCCTGTTGCATCTTGGGATGATTATCGTGGGCGTGCCTTATTCAGTCAAAGAGCTGTTCACGACGCAGGCGGGCGGTTCTCCATACGGACCAGGCCATATCGCAGGACCCGACAGCAAGCGGGATATTGACCCGCAGGAGGCCGCAATCTGCCGCGCCCTGGGCCGCCGCCTCGCCGAGGTTGGAATTCGGTTACAAAACAGGTAGCCGGTGGCATGATTACGTTTCATTGCAGGGGTTTAAAGCAGAGAGTGCATTACAATATGTGGTTCAATCTGCAGGATTGAACCAGCCTTGAGCGAAAATATTTTTACCAGCGGAATGTAGGGCAAACCTTTCGGTTTGCCTTTGTGCAATAAACGCAAGGCTAAAGCCTCGCCCGACATGTCTCTTCCGACTCGTTCGGGGATGGGGATTCGACAGCTTACTTTTGTCGTCCAACTATATGCCGGACACTCGGTCGCTTGTCCGTTTGCCATGAACAGCCAAGGTACGTGGTGTGGTGGACTCTTCCTATACCCTTTCGTACGGATAAAAAAGCTTTTTGTATTCATCCTGCGCAAATCGGTCTGTCATCCCGGCGATGTAGTCACAGACTGCCTGATACAGACCCGCCTCCTCTATCCACCGCTGATACTCAGTGGGCAGTTGCCTGGGATTGTTGATAAACGCCAGAAAAAGTTCTTCCAGAAACCGCTTTGCCTTGTCTGACATGCGCGCCACCCGGTAGTGCTGATACACGTTTTTGAATAGAAACCTTTGAAGCTTCTTTTTCTGTTCGGACAGCGCCGGGGAAAAGGATACGAGCAGTTCCGGGTGATTTCTCACATCGGCAACGGTGGTAATGCCTTCCCGTTTAAGCCTGGACAGGGTGTTTTCCAGCAGGTCGGTGACTTCCACGTTTATCAGGGTTCTGATCGTCTGCGCGATTAAAATGCCGCGGTCGCTAATTACATATTTTTGTTTTACCTTTTTTTGCGTTTCGCGCCACAGGTCAACTGTTTGCAAGTCCTCGTCGGTAATAAGTCCTGCTTTTAAGCTGTCATCCAGGTCGTGGTTGTCGTAGGCGATGGAGTCGGCCTTGTCCACGATCTGCGCCTCCAGCAGGGGGCGTTCGTGGGCGTTGTATTCCGTTGTGATGGGTGTGTGATCGTAGGGCGAAGTGTGTTTTACAATGGATTCCTTGAGCTCCCACGACAGGTTCAATCCGGGAAAATTCGGGTACTTTTGCTCAAGGATGTCAACGACGCGCAGTCCGTGCAGATTGTGTTCAAAGCCCCCGTGTCCCGCCATCAGTTTTTTTAAGGCATCCTCGCCCGAATGTCCAAAGGGCGTGTGACCCAGGTCGTGGGCGAGCGCAATGGCCTCTGCGATGTCTTCGTTGAGGTTCAGGGCGCGGGCGATGCTCCGGGCGATCTGCGCGACCTCGATGGTGTGGGTCAGCCTGGTCCGGTAATAATCGCCTTCGTGATTGACAAAGACCTGTGTCTTGTATTCCAACCGTCGAAAGGCAGTTGAGTGGATAATGCGGTCACGGTCTCTCTGGTAAATACTGCGGTACTGGTGCTCTTCCTCCGGGTACTTCCTCCCTTTCGAATCCTTGCTTTTCATGGCATAGGGGGCAAGCTCCCGTTCTTCCCTGTTTTCGATTTCTTTGCTTGTTAGCATAAGTGTTTTTTGTATAAGGTTAGTTTTTTGTAACAATTTAGCTTTTTGAAAAACCCGTACATTCATATAAAACTAACATAAAACGGAATACGTAGCGCGGGTGGTTTATCCCCCGCCCAATGCCGACCACACTTGTCCTCGACTGTGATCGGGGAAGGGATCGGCGCTACATTTTTCAAAAAGCTAAATTGTTACAGTTTTTTGAATTCCTTGTAAAGGTCTTCCAGGGATTGCGGGATGACCTTTATATCGGAAACCACCGGCATAAAGTTTGTGTCGCCGTTCCAGCGGGGCACGATATGGAGGTGGAAATGGCCGATAAGTCCCGCGCCGGCAGACTTTCCCAGGTTGACGCCGAGATTGAAACCTTCCGGCTTCATTATTTTCGTGAGGAGTTCCTTCATGTCCCTTGCCAGTTCCATTATTTCCAGCATTTCCTGACTCGTCAGGTCGGAGATGTCCGCCTTGTGCGCGTTGGGCGTAACCATGAGATGTCCGCTGTTGTATGGATATTTGTTCAGGATGCAAAAGCACGACTTCCTTCTGTGGATTACGAGGTGTTTTTCGTCCTGATTATCCCCGACTGCGTTACAGAGAAAGCATCCGTCTTCTTTTGGATGTTCCTGGATATAGGCAATGCGCCAGGGCGCCCAGAGATTTTCCATTGTTTGATTACCTTAAAAAATGTAGCGCCGATCCCTTCCCCGATCACAGTCGAGGACAAGTGTGGTCGGCATTTTGCTCAAAACCTGAAATCCAAAATCAGAAATCGCAACGATGACATCAACTGCATCCGGTGCACGTTGGGGCTGTGCAGGTGCCGCAGTTGCCGGAACCGCCCCCAGAGGCGGCGTCGCTTCCACTGCTCCCGGCAGACATGCCAAACAAGGAAAATATCTTGTGGATGCGGTCTCCCTGGCAGGACGGGCAAAACAACTTTTTCCGTTCCCGCGAGCTTCGAAAGTATTCATCAAATTTTGTGTTGCACTGGTCACATTGAAATTCATATATTGGCATAAGAAAACTCCATTCGTTTCACCGCAAAGGCGCTAAGATTTATGTACAGGATTTCAATCTTTCGTGATTCCCCTCTGGAAAGAGGAGATAGAGGGCATAGGGTTAAGTTAAGCAATGGTTGCATAAAAAGTAGCGCAGGCTTCCAGCCTGCATGAAGCAAAATAAAAGAAAGCTGGCAGGCTGGAAGCCTGCGCTACAGATTTGCTCACTCAGGGCTATATTAACAAAGTGATATTTTTAGAGTCCTTAACTTAACACGTATGGGACAAAGGGGTGTGTAAGTTTTCCGTAACGCACCCCCAGCCCCTCTTTCTAAAGGGGAGATTAAAAGTTGCTGCCAAAGGCAGCCGAATTAATGTTCAGGAGTTTCAATGTTTTTGGTAGGAGCAAACTCCTGTTGGCGAACGGGCGCTTATGCGCTGTGTCTGCACCCTCGATCGTCGTCGGGAGACGGTTCCTACCAATCGGGCGGGTTCAGGTTTGCAACCTGAACCTTGTAGTTTGAACAAATGATACCCAGTTGAACAGTCACGACGCCCAGAAATACATAAACCTCCAGATTCAAGTTACAAACTTGAACCCGCAGAGAGATTTCCTCAACACACCCCCGGCCCCTCTTTTTAGAGGGGAGTTTAAAGGTCAACGTAGGGTGGGCGTCGCCCACCAATACCAAGCGCGGGTGGTTTATCCCCCGCCGGTGGCCGACCACATGGGATCGGCGCTACAAAAAGGCCGTTTTATTTTGCCCTGCAAAACAAAACCTCGGGCGGGTTCAGGTTTGCAACCTGAACCTTGTAGTTTGAACAAACGATACCCAGTTGAACAGTCACATCGCCCAGAAATACATAAACCTCCAGGTTCAAGTTGCAAACTTGAACCCGCGAAGGAAGGCAACCGTAGGGTGACCCTTTAGGGTTGCCATCCCTGGCTCGATGTTCGGACAGTTGCAAGGCTAAAGCCTTGCCCTACGTATTAAACAGATAATAGCTGCCGAATGCCTAATTTAGTGTTCAGAAATTTCAATCTTGTAGGGGCTGAAAATTTTCAGCCCCTACTACGGTGAAACGTTTTATCCAGAACAAAGTCGCCGTATGCCTGATTTAAAAGATCGAAAAAAATTTAACGCACAAAGCTTACGCACATTTCTTTAAGTCTTCCTTTGCGTCTTTGCGGTTGTTTACGGTAAATAAGCCAGGGGGTTAACAGGTTTGTCTTTCACGTATATCTTGAAATTGATTTCAGAGGAAGCTCCCGTTTGGTCAGGGATTGCTATGGGCTGTCCCTGCTCTACGTAACTGCCTTCTCCCACCATAGGACTGCTGTGGCACCCGTATATCGTGCGGACGCCTCCATCGTGTTTGATTACCATGACGTGGGCGCCGTCATCTGCGTCCGTAACGGCCTCGACAGCGCCTTTTTTGGCGGCAACTATTTTCTGTCCCGGTTGTGGCATAATATAAATTCCCATGTTTTTAACGCCGTTCTTCATCTCCCCGAATTGCGATACGACCTGTCCCTTTACCGGCCAGATAAAACCTTTGGAAGACATTCCCCCCGGCGTGTAGCTCGTCCGCGTATTGGCTGAGTACGATGCAGAAGGGGCGTAGGATTTCCCCGAAGCGGATATAATCAGTTTTTGTCCAACCTTCAGGTCTTTTACGTTTGTTATCTGATTTGCACGCAGGATGGATTCGACAGACACTCCGTAGCTTTTCGATATGCGCCACAGGGTGTCGCCCTTTTTTACAACATGGGTTGTCTTTTCACCGGAAATGCCGTTCTTGCGGGGTGCAGTAGAAACGGCAGGCTGATAAGCCGCGCCGGGTTTTTGGCCTTCGATGGTTTTGATTTCTCTTTCGAGTTGCGCCGGCGCCTTGGGTTGCAAGGCGCAGCCGCCCAGGAACAGCGAAACAGATACGATACCAACGGCAGTTAAATTTATGATAAAATGGGTATTCAATATTTTTTGAATAAGCAATTGAGAAACACACTCCTGCCCCTCACAAGAGGGGCGTCTGTAAGTCCCCTTCCTTGGGGGATTGTAAAAACAAATTTAAGGTAGGTTGGGTTGAGCAAGGCGAAACCCAACGATACCATTTGTAACATTTAAAGAATGTTGGGTTTCGTTCCTCAACCCAACCTACTCAGCCTGAACCCGCAGAGAGATTTCCTCAACACGCCCCACGGCCCCTCTTTTTAGAGGGGAGTTTAAAGGTCAACGTAGGGTGGGCGTCGCCCACCAATACCAAGCGCGGGTGGTTTATCCCCCGCCGGTGGCCGACCACATGGGATCGGCGCTACAAAAAGGCCGTTTTGTTTTGCCTTGCAAAACAAAACCTAATTTGTGTCATGTCAGCAAATACGCGGGGTTAATTTTATCAGCGCCTGTGGGTAAATTCAAGTTTTTAAATATTCGGGGCGGGTCTGCCGATGAAGTAACCCTGTCCATAATCAACGCCGAATTCCCTGAGAATTGTTATTACTTGACTGTTTTCAACAAATTCGGCGATTGTTTTAACTCCCATACCCCTTGCAACGGTTGCCATAGCCCGCACAAAGAGCCGATCGGTCATATTCTCGTTGAGTTTCCTGATAAATGAGCCGTCTATTTTGATATAGTCTACCTGCATTTCTTTGAGGTATTTGAAGGATGTGAAACCCACGCCAAAGTCGTCCAGGGAGAAACAGCAGCCAATTGACCGTAATTCTCCGATGAATTTGACTGCCCTGTCAAAATCGCGGACTGCCGAGGTCTCCGTGATTTCGAAGATCAGACTTTTTGGGTCAGCCCCGGTTTCCGTTATTGCAGACCGCAGGAAATCCAGGAGGGATTTATCATCAAGGTCTTTGCCCGATAGGTTCATGCTGAACGAATAGTTTCTACCCTGCTTTCGCAACAGGGACTGCGCAAACAGGGCTTTTCTTATGATGATACGGTCTATGGCCGTAATCAGTCCCATGTTCTCGGCCGCGTCAACAAACGAGCCGGGGAGGATAATTTCTCCGTGTACGCCTCGTTTCCTTGCAAGCGCCTCGTAGTGGTGCACCTGATTGTCTCTCAGGTCTAAAATGGGCTGGAACCAGGGTTCAAAGCGGTTTTCCTCAATGGCCTTCTGGATACGCCCCTTCCACTCCATCCGCGAATGCAGTTTTTCCATCATGAGGTCTTCTGCACAGTAGAGATGAACCGTGTTGTGTCCCATTTCTTTCGCGTGATAGACGGAGGCGTCTGCCTTCGTAATAAGCTCCTTTGTTGTGTTTCCATCCCTTGGATAAACGACCATGCCGATGCTTGCGGTTAAGTACCCGGATATCTCCGGGAATTTGAACATCACCAGCCTCTTTCTGATTTCTTCGGCAGCCTCCATGCCCTCCCGTTCATTCCTGCCGGGGAGGAATAGCGCGAATTCATCGCCGCCCAAGCGGCTTAAAATGCTTTTTCCTGCTGCTTTGTTTGCATATTGACCGTCTATCTCTGAAAGTGTGGAGTCGAGAAACTTGGCTATGTGCACCAACACAGTGTCCCCGGTGCTGTGCCCGTGGGTATCATTGATTAACCGGAATCCATCAATATCAATCAGGAGAAGCGTTCCCGGCTGGTTAGAGGTCTTCGCCCCCGTTATCCACTCCCCAAGCAGCTCCACAAAACGGGCGCGGTTAATAAGACTCGTCAGTTCGTCGTACGAAACAAGGTACTCAATCCTTTCCTCCGCCCGCATTTTGTCCGTAATATCTTCCTGCACTGCAAGGAAGTGGGTGATTTGTCCATTCTCATTTCTGATAGGGGTGATTAGTCCGCTGCCCCAGTAATAGTGTCCGTTTTTCTTTCTGTTTTTAAATATGCCGCGCCACGTCTTGCCGGTAGTAATGGCATTCCATAATTCCTCATATACCGTGTGGGCGGTTTCTCCGGATGCAAGGATGTGCGGGTTCTGCCCCAGCGCTTCTTTTTTGGTGTATCCTGTGACCTGTTCAAACATCGGGTTTACGTATTCAATATTTCCTTTCACGTCGGTAATAAATACGGTGTTGATGCTCTGATCAATAGCCGTAAAGAGCTTTTTGATTTCTTCCTCCGCCTGTTTGAATTCGGTAACGTCCTGCACCGTTCCATTCATTTGAATCGCCTTGCCGCCGGCGTCAAAAACAACTTCGGCTTGTTCGTGGACAATGCGCTCAGAACCGTCAGGCAGGACTATGCGGTGGTTAATGCTATACGGCGCTTTTCCCTGCAATGCCAAATCCACCGATTTCCTGACGAATTCACGGTCGTCGGGATGCACGGCATTCATGAATGCCTCATACGTGGCGCCAAACGCCTGATGCGCGATGCCGAAGATGCGATAAATTTCTTCAGACCACCATAGGTCGTTTTTTGCGATGCTCCATTCCCAGTTTCCCAGGTGTGCGATGCGTTGAGCGTTGGTAAGGCGGGTTTCACTTCGTCTCATAGCCTGTTCCATCTGTACCCGTGTAGAGACGTCACGTACAACGCAGATTGCATACATCCCTTCATTGGTATGCAACGGGCTCAGCATTATATCTACCGAGAATTCACTTCCATCCTTACGTCTGGCAGAAACACCGAGACATCCACCCATGTGCTTGATGCTGGATTCGGCGAAATATCTATCGCGGTATTTCGAGTGCTTTTCCCTGAAACTCTCCGGCACCAGGGCGTCTATCGTGGTATTGATAAGTTCATCCTGGTTGTAGCCAAACAGGGCTTCCCCTTGTTTGTTCATTTGTACAATGTGCCCTTCGCGGTTCACAATGAAAATGCCGTCCGGGTTGCTCTCAAAAAGCGTCTTAAACAGGGTTTCGCTTTTTTGAAGGGCGGAAGCTGCGTGTTTTTTCCAGGTAATATCGCGGCTTATAGAGAGCGCTGCGGTAACGGTATTGTGTGCATCGCGAAGCGGGACAAGGTGGGCTTCGATACAGCGGCGTGCGCCTTTTAACCCGATGATTTCATGCTCCAATATCCCAGATTCGCCCCGGAATACCCGTGCTACGAGTGATTTAAATGCCTCGCGGTGTTCCAGGACTATGACAGGATAGAAAGGCCTGCCAATTACCTGCTCTGGGGAATCCGCCTCTGCCATTGCCAATCCTGACGCGTTTATATCCAGAAGGACGCCCTGGGAGTCCAGGAGTTTGACGCATTCCGGTTCTGCGTCAATAATTGCTCGCAGGTGCTTTTCGCTTTTAGCGAGTATTTCCTCGGAATGTTTGCGGCTGAAAACTTCCCTTTCGAGTTCTTTTACCTTTTCTTCAAGCTTTGCGGTGACAATCCGGCTGTAGTTTCTGAGGAATACGTCTTCGTCTTCGATGGGTATTTCCTTAACTACGGGGTTTTTATCCTGGATATTATTTATTATGCTGTGAATCTCTTCCCAGAAAATCTCAGGTCTGTGGGGTTTTGTAATAAAAGCGCTTGCGCCGAGAGTGAGTGCGAGTTCCCGGTCTTTGCTCCCCGAATAGATACCTGAATACACGACAACCGGGATGGATTTCAGATCGTTGTTGCTTTTGATATTTCGCAGGAACTGAAATCCGTCCATGCGCGGCATCATCGTGTCCGTAATGATCAGGTTTGGTTTGTCTGACGTGATTTTGTCAATGCCCTCCTGGCCATCGTTTGCTTCAATAGCCGTGTGGCCTTGCATTTCGATCATCCTTTTCAGGATATCTCTGACGTCGCCGTTGTCATCAACGATGAGTATTTTCATGTTATCTTTTATTTTGCTTATGAATTGAATCTTTTCGGACGATAGGTCTGCGATCCGCGTCCGGTATGTTTTTACTGGTGTTGAAGTCGGTTAAGCGGTGTTCGCTGGTAGGGAAATTATCTCCCAGGTAGGATTGGCGCGCGATGGGATTGCTCAGGATTTCCTGGGTGGTGCCGCTGGCGACAACCGTGCCTTCGTTGATAATGTACGAACGGGTCGTTATGCTCAGCGCCTCGCGGACGTTGTGGTCGGTGATGAGCAGGCCGATCCCCTTGTTTTTGAGTTTCAAGACGATGTCCTGCACTTCGTTGACGGCGATGGGGTCAACGCCGGTAAACGGTTCGTCCAGGAGTATCATCGTGGGAGAACTGGCGAGGGCGCGGGCGATTTCAAGCCGCCTTCTTTCGCCGCCGGAAAGGGTGTAAGCCTTGCTTTTTGACAGCGATTTCAGGTTGAATTCCTCAAGCAGTTCGATCAGTCGTTTATATTTATCGCTGGAGTTATGCCGGTGGGTTTCCAGGATGGCGAGGATATTCTCTTCCACCGTCAGACGCTGAAATACCGACGGCTCCTGGCACAGATAGCCCATGCCTTTTCTGGCGCGCTGGTAGATGGGGAGTCCGGTGATGTCCTCGTTCTGGAAGATCACCCGTCCGCTGTCGGGGCGGATAGCGCCGATGATCATGCTAAAAGAGGTGCTCTTCCCGGCGCCGTTTTGGCCGAGCAGTCCCACAATCTCCCCGTCGTTGACCTCGAAACTGACCTGTTTTACGACGGTGCGTTTCCCGAATGATTTTGTTAGCCCTTCTGCTCTTAATAAATTCATAAATAAAAATCTCCCATAACCACAGAGTCACAGAGTCACATCCATCCCCCTTGTTTCCACGCACCTCTTACATCTTGTTCCCACGCTCTGCGTGGGAACACACGCCCTGACGCTCTGCGTCTCGTCACGACGTGATAAAATCTATCTTCAGGCCAGACTATCATCTTTCAAATAATTCCTTGCGCTTGAATAAACCCAATTCGAAGGATCGTCAACGTATCCTCTCCTCACCGGGTTGTAGTGGATGTACTCTATCTTTTGTCGCAGCATTTCTTCCGAATGTATCAATTGCGGATGAAATCCCTCCTGCCATACCTGATAGGCGCTGTCGTTTTTAAAGCGCTTCTTTTCTTCCTTAAGTTGTGTAAGCAACCACGCATTGTTTTTGCTTTCTGCAAAATCAATAATCCTTCGCGCCGTGTACGATTTAAATCGCATCATGTTGTTGCTTAAATCCTCTGAGCTAACAATCATGTGCAAGTGGTTTTCGAGAATAACGTAGGAAAAAATCTTTAAAGAACCCGACTTTCTCAGAAAACGAAGGCTCTCAACTATAATATCAAACATCACCGGCGAGGTAAAGATTGCAATCCAGTTAACAACGGTACAAGTCACGAAGTAAGGGCTCGTGTCATGAAAATATTTATATCGGCTTCTCATATTCTCATCGTCTTGACGCAGAGCGTCACTTGTGGCATTCCCACGCAGAGCGTGGGAACGAGCAAAAAGAAAACCACAGAGGCACAGAGACACATCCATCTTGTTCTCACGTACATCTCCCACATCCATCTTGTTCCCATGCTCTGCGTGGGAACACCGTCTCTGACGCTCTGCGTCCCGTTACGGTGTGATAAAATCAATACTGCCCATCAACTTCTTGTTTTTTCTGCCGTCTCTGCGGTGAGTATCACTTTATAAACTTCATATTATTCAACGGCCAGAATACAAAAAATGCCTTGCCGACGATGTTCTTTTCCGGAACAAATTTCCAAACGCGGCTGTCGTTGCTGTTCCTGCTGTTGTCACCCAGCATGAAATAGTCCTTTTCGCCCAGTTGTACGGGCTGAGTTGTGCCCCAGGTGCCGGCGGAAAGATGGGTATAGAAAATGTCGTGGAATATTTCGATATTTTCAAAGGTCGCATGCACCTGGCTGCCGCCCAGGCGAATTATGCTCGTATCAAACGGGCGTTCTTCCGGCGGCTTCCCGTCGTCATTGTCGAATACGAACGTCTTTTTGCCGTCTATCGAAAGCGATATGATATTATCTACATGCGAAAATGCTATCCGGTTTTTTTGACCGGTTTGCAAGTGTATGTCCTCTTCCATGACGACGCTTTCGCCCTTCTTTAGGTAGCCTTTTGTGTTTGCGTCATTTGTTGGAATAACGGCGGTAAAGGTCTCGCTGTTTTTTTCCAGAACGATTTCCAGACATTTTGAACCTTTTGCAACGGTCGCGTCGAAACGAATCTTTATATCCCCCATTTCGCTGTTGCCAGACCGGTTGTTGTAGCCGTTCTGGTCTGAAATCCTGCGTCCAAAGGTTACGAAAGAAGGATGTGTGTTGTTATCGGACACGTTGTTCAGGACGAGCGATTCTTTATTGACCGTCCAGGCGCTGCTGTCGGCTACCCACGTTGGGGTTGTATCTTCTTTTGTCTGGTACCGGCTGTTATAGACTGGCAGCCACAGGGTTTCCTGGATGGAGTCGGGTTTTCTCTGTATCTTGTCGTTGATATAAATGTCGCCGTTAACGATCTGCAGCTTTTCTCCGGGCAGACCGACGAGCCGCTTGATATAGTTCTTCTTTTTCTTCGAAAACCTTGTTGTGCCGCACCGCGGACAGCGCAGTCCGTCATGCCATTCAGCGTCGGGCAGTTGCGCCGCGCAATTTTTGCAGGTGAGGTCATACAAAGGATAAACGAACACCATGACGTCCCATCGTTGCGGGTCTTTGAATTTGTACCAGAATTTGTTGACCAGAATCCTGTTTCCGCCGTGAATTACCCGCTTCGACATGTCCGACCAGGCAAGTGATATCCGGCATTTCGGGCACGTCCCTTTCTTCCACAGCCATGCAGGCCAGTTGTAGCGAATCCTGTTGTTGCAGGTGTCGCAATAGAGAGAGGTGCTTGTCTCAAACTGGCAATTGGGGCAGGTGGCGCTTTCGCTCTGACGGTCGGCATAAAAAAACCAGCCGCAATTTGAGCAGTTCACATTCTTGTGTTCGCCCAGCAGGGTGGGCGCCATCGAGCCGGTGGGTATTTTAAACGCCTCCACCACAAAATAGCGGATGGCGAACGCCAGCGCTATGGCAATGGCTATGGATTCGAAATTTTCACGAAATTTGCCCTTGCGTTTTTTTGTGGTTTTGTCCGGCGTCAGGATAGGTAGCTTTTCTTTATTGTCGGTCACTCTGCACCTCGTTTAGTGTGAAAAATATTAATAAGCTCCTTTTGCTATTTCAGATTAACTCCTTGAATTCTTCATCAGATAAGCCAGCATCTTTTATTATTGATTTCAATGTATAATGTATATGGGTTTATTCTTTTATGGCGAGGTATGGTTATTCTGCGTTTACCATCTGACATACCAATATGTTTTCCCTGCTTCACAATCGTGAAACCGGCTTTGGAAAAAGCATTTACCGCACGATCGGAAGAAATATCAGTAAATAGCATCAGGCATTTACCTCTACCTCATAGATAGCGCCTTTGTTTTCGTCTGCAACCATCGTCAAATAGGTGTGAATGGCGTCTTTAATGTTTTCCAGAGACTCTTCCAGCGTATCTCCCTGGCTGTGGCAGCCAGGGAAGATTGGACAATGCACATCATATCCAAATTCACTTTTATGCACCACTACCGGGTACTTCATTTGTTATCCTCTTTTCTATGCTAAATTAGCGGGGATAGTTTGCACCATGTATACAGAGCGAAGCGTCTCTTCGCCCTACAGGCAAATCATTCATCAACGGAAAGCACAGACAAGAATGCCTTTTGGGGGATTTCGACGTTTCCGACGGATTTCATCCTCTTTTTGCCTTCCTTCTGTTTTTCCAGAAGTTTTCGTTTCCGGGTAATATCGCCGCCGTAACACTTGGCGGTTACGTTTTTCGCGATGGGGCGGATGGATTCCCTGGCAATAATCCTGCTTCCAATCGCCGCCTGCAATACGACCTCAAACAGATGCCGCGCAATCTCATTCTTCAGCTTTTTCACCAGTTTTCTGCCTTTTAAGTCGGCGTCTTTCCGGTGCACGATCGTCGAAAGGGCGTCCACGCGTTTGCTTGACACGAGGATGTCCAATTTCACAAGGTCTCCCGCCTCATATCCAATGAGATCATAGTCCAGCGTTCCATAACCCCTCGTCGCCGACTTCATCTTGTCAAAGAAGTCAAAGATAATTTCCGCCAGCGGCAGTTCATAGACAAGGATCGCGCGTTTTTCGCTGAGATATTCGGTACCCTTGTATCGTCCCCTGCGTCCTTCCGCAAGCTGCATGATGGCGCCCAGATATTCGGTGGGCAGGATGAAGCTTGCGCGCACCACGGGTTCCCGGAATTCCTCGATCTCGTTTACCGGCGGGACATTTTCAGGGTTGTCTACCCTGATGACCTCTTTATTCGTTTTTACGATCTCGTAGGTTACGTTAGGTGCGGTCTGCACGATGTTGATGTTGCTTTCGCGCTCCAGACGTTCCTGTACGATTTCCATGTGCAGGAGTCCAAGAAACCCGCACCTGAATCCGAATCCAAGCGCCTGGGAGGTCTCCGGCTCAAAGGTGAACGACGAATCGTTCAGGCTCAGCCGTTCCAGCGCCTCGCGCAGGAGATGAAAGTCCGAGTTGTTTGCCGGATAAATTCCACAGTACACCATCGGCACGGGCGGACGATAGCCAGGCAGCGCCTCAGCCGTTCTGTCCTTATTGTGAGTGACGGTATCTCCTACCTTGACGTCGTGGAGTGATTTGATATTGGCGATGCAGTATCCCACTTCTCCCGCGGAGAGGCGGTCTTTTACTACCATCTTGGGTTTGAAGACGCCTACCTCTTCCACCTTGAAAGAGCGGTTTGTCTTCATCATGTATATCTCGTCGCCCACCTTAACGGAACCGTCGAAGATACGCAGGTAAACAACGACGCCGCGATACTCATCATATACCGAGTCAAAAATCAGTGACCGCAGTGGCGCGTTCTGATTGCCTTTTGGCGGTGGAACGCGTTGGATAACGGCGTCAAATATTTCGTCAATGCCCTTACCCGTCTTGGCGCTTACCATGAGCGCGTCTGCCGGACTGACGCCCAGGGTTTTCTCCATTTCGTTCAGCACGTCCTCTGGGCGTGAATTGGGCAGGTCTATCTTGCTGACGACGGGGATAATTGTCAGGTTGTGCTCTATGGCGAGGTATGCGTTGGCGACCGTCTGCGCCTCTACGCCCTGGGAGGCGTCCACCAGCAGGAGCGCGCCTTCGCATGCGCCCAGGCTCCTGGATACTTCGTAGCTGAAGTCCACGTGGCCGGGCGTATCAATCAGGTTGAGGTTGTATTCCTTGCCGTTCCGTTCAAGCCGCAAGGCGACCGCGCTGGCCTTGATGGTGATGCCGCGTTCGCGTTCCAGATCCATGTCATCAAGCATCTGGTTGCGGAATTCCCTCGACGTAATCGTGTGCGTCATTTGCAGCAGACGATCCGCCAGGGTAGATTTTCCGTGGTCAATATGCGCAATTATACAGAAGTTTCTAATTGTTTCAGTAGACATCCTGCCGCTCCTATAATCCCTGCATCATTTCCAAGCTCTGAAAAAACGATTTTCGTTTCTTTGGCTGATGCCTCAAAAGCCTTCTCCTTGATTATCTGTTTGATAGGGTTCAGTAACAAATCTCCGGAACCTATCATTCCACCTGTCAATACAATTACTTCCGGATTTAACACGTGCATAATATTTACCAGGGCGATGCCCAGATACTGCCCGGTTTCCCTGATGATATTCAGCGAAGCCCCGTCGCCCCCGAAGGCGGCGTCGTTGATTGCCTTTGCCGTGATTTCTTTACAGTCCTTTAACGATGACGATGTCCCGTTCTGCAATGACTCCTTAAAACGCCGTACCATGGCCGTAGCCGAGGCGTACGCCTCAATACACCCGTAATTGCCGCAACTGCATTTCGGCCCGTCCAGTTTGATCACCATGTGGCCGATTTCGGCGGCCACGTTATTGACGCCGCGCCAGAGCTTGTTGTTAATAACGATGCCCCCGCCGATGCCTGTTCCGAGGGTAATCATGACGAGGGACTCGGCGTCCTTGCCGGCGCCCACCCATTTTTCGCCCCAGGCGGCGGCGTTGGCGTCATTTTCCAGCACGCAGGGCACACCGTACTTCTCGGTTATCATACGCTTGATAGGGATATTGCGCCAGAGCGGCAGATTGGGGGAAAACAGGATTGTTTCGCCCTTTTTGTCCACGAGTCCCGGCGACCCCAGCCCGACGCCTATAATATTGGCAGGGGCAGGTTTAAAACCTGCCCCTATCTTATCTATCAGTTCAAATATTTGATTTAATATGGTCTGCGGGTCGGCATGGTTGTTGGTCTTTATTGAAAGCCGGTGGTGAATCTTTCCGGATTTGTCAACAATGCCCGCCTTCAGGTTTGTCCCGCCCAGATCAATACCGATAACGTAATCGTCCAAGGTTGATAATCCTTTATGTATGTCTGACGCTCATTATATAAAGAGAAAATTTTAACAAATGCCCTATGTTAAGTCAAATTATATACCTGGCGCAGGACAGCCGGAGCGGTGAAGATAGGGCTGATGACGTCTGACGAGTGACAAGTGACGTTTTCCCCGTCACCCGTTACTCGTCACCCCCTCCTGATTTATTGGTTGAAGATGAAATTGTGGTTGAATTTGGAGCGGTAGAATACTTAAATAGGAAATATTACACACGGGCGGGTTCGTATTTAAAGCGACGGGTACTGGGAGACGATAGGTTATGAAAATTGCCATTACGGGTTTGACGGGTTTTCTGGGTCACTACGTAGCGAAAAGGCTCTTCGGCAGAGACGTTCACATCCAGTCTCTTATACGGGACGGCAGCAAGGCGCTGCACCTCCAGGATTATCAGCAAAAAATCACCTTTCATAACGGCGACTTAACGAATAAGGAAGACTTAAAACAATTTGTGCAGGGCGCCGAGGTGGTTATCCACATGGCGTATGAGCGACAGGGCGCTTCTTTTCGTGAGGCGGCAAATAAGGACATCAAGCGATTTGTGGAGGCGAACCTCCTGGGTAGTGTTGAGTTGCTGGACGCATCGAAACGGGCGGGCGTCAGGCAATTCATCTTTATCAGTTCCTGCGCGGTATACGGGCAGATTTTTCCCAACATGCGGCTGAACGAGCTGCACCCCCTGATGCCTGATTCGAATTATGGCGCGTACAAGGCGTCGGTGGAGGCGTTTTGTCATTCGTACTTTTTGTCAAATGCATTTGCCACAACCATCTTCCGCCCCGTGGGCATCTACGGTATAAACCCGCATCTGGCGCATTCTGCCTGGTATAACATCATAAAGGACGTCAAACATGGGTGTAACGTTGAGGTGGCTGAAGGTGGAAAGGTCGTTCATGTTGAAGACGTTGCCCAGGCAATAGACATGGTGATAGGTTATAAAGAATCCGCAGGAAAAATTTATAACCTGGTGGACTTTTATGTGGACAACATGACTATAGCACGTATGGCCAAAGAACTCTGCGGGTCGCGATCAAATATCAGCGGCACACCGAAACAGCCTGTCAACACGATAGACAATACCCAGTCCAAATCACTGGGGGTGCAGTATGCAGGGATGGATGGCTTAAGGCGGTATGTACAGACGCTGATTGATAGGGTTTAGCTAGGTATCAGGTCTCGTCTTCCATGGAACGGAGGCTTCGCCTCGCCAGGGGTACAGGGATTTCAACGTTGTGTTTGTAGAGCGAAGCGCCGCTTCGCTCGAATGAAGCAATCGCTTCGTTCTACAACACAACGTTGCGGCAAGACAGTTTGAAGGTGAAGTAGGGCAAACCTTCAGGTTTGCCTTTGTGCAATAAACGCAAGGCTAAAGCCTCGCCCTACATAATCTCTTCAGACTCGTTCGGGTTACGAATTATGCAGTTGCTCAGAGATTTAATAATTGAGGAAATAAACAAAAAAGGCAAGATTACCTTCGCCAGGTTTATGTACATGGCGTTGTATCATCCGGAATACGGCTATTATAACGCAGATAGAGAGCGGGTCGGACGGTTCGGGGATTACTACACAAGCCCCACGGTACACAGGATTTTCGGGGAACTTATTGCAAAACAACTGGACGAGATGTGGCGGATTATGGGGAAGGGGGCGTTCACGGTTGTAGAGGCGGGGGCAGGCAGGGGATGGTTGTGCGGTGATATTGTCCGCTGCGTAAGGGAAGACCATTCGGAACTCTATGAGAAATTGCACTACATTATTGTTGAATCAAATCCTTACGCACAGGGGAAACAAAGGTCGCTCCTGAATTCTCTGGGCATAGCAGACGACAAGGTGTCATGGCATACGTATTCCGGGGCGCGTGGATTTTCATTTGACGGCGTCCAGGGGTGTTTCCTGTCGAACGAGTTTGTTGACGCCTTGCCTGTGCACCGTGTAACGGTAAAAAATAAGGTTTTAAAAGAAATGTACGTGGGTTATAATGCCGCAGGCTTTTTTGAAATTGACGACGAGGTATCCACTGAGGCGTTAAACAAATATTTTGAGGTTATTCAAACACATCCGGAAGAAGGACAAGGATACGAAGTAAATCTGGACGTCGGAGATTGGCTCAGGCATGTTTCAGAAAAACTACGCAAGGGGTTCGTTATTACCATTGATTACGGGGACATGTCCGACGGGATATACAGAGAAAACGGCGGCGACGGAACGCTGCGGTGTTTTTACAAACATACGGTTAACCGTGATTTTTATGAACGACCGGGCGAACAGGACATAACCGCCCACGTGGACTTTACAAACCTGATGAATGGAGGCAGGCGCGTCGGATTAGAGGTTACTGGTTTTGCAAAACAGTCACACTTCCTCATTGCCCTGGGCGTGCTGGAAAAGCTCAATAACAGAGCCGGCGACGTGGAGACGATACTGAAGGTAAAAAACCTCTTCCACCCGGAGGGTATGGGTAATATCTTTAAGGTGTTCATTCAGCACAAGAACGTTGAGCGTCCGCAATTAACCGGCTTACGGCCGTTGCATGTGTTGACGATGTAGGTTTTTTTTCGGGTAGCAGTTTGGCTTTTTGAAAAATTCCTGCAATGGTGGATTACCGTACCTGTAGGGGTAATTCATGAATTACCCCTACACACGATCACTAAGGAATTTTCTTCCATGCATGTTTTTAAAAAACTAAACTGCTATTTCTTTGGGAATGTTGTGGTGAGTTATTTTGCAAAGTGTTTGTTTTGAAGGGGGGCTGTATGAAAAAGGATCATACGTCAGAACCTGGCGCCATTATGGAAATCCTCATGGAGGCGATCAAGAGGGAACAGGAGTCGTACGATTATTACTACCGTGCGTCGTTGCAGGCGGCAAAACCTGCAACCCGAAAGATGTTGTTGTGCCTGGCTGAATGGGAAAAGGGTCATATCGAAGAGATTACCAACCACGTTATGGAACTGAAGGCGCAGAAGGAGATTGATCGGGCTATTACCGGTGGTTCGTAAAATGGAGAAAACAATGGATATCAAACGGGAAGATTTATTGAATATGTACTATTATCTGAAGCTGACGCGGCGGCTGGAAGACCGCGTCACGTCGCTCTATCATCAGGGAAAAATACTGGGCGGCGCATGGACGAGCAACGGCACAGAGGCCGTTTCCGTGGGATATGGCTATGCACTCGGGAAGACCGACATCGCAGCCCCGTATTTCAGGGATATGGGGGTCTTTCTGATCCGCGGCATCTCTGCAAAACGGATTATGGCTCAATACATGGGCAAAAAGACGGGCGTTACCGGCGGCAAGGAGGGAAACGTGCATGTCGGCGATTTGGATTTCGGCGTCTTCGGTTTCCCCAGCCATCTGGCGGATAATTACCCGGTGGGCGCCGGAGCTGCGCTTGCGTTCAGGATGCGGGGAGAAAAGAGGGTTGTCGCCGCATGCACCGGAGACGGCGGGACGAGCCGGGGTGATTTCCATGAGGGAATGAATTTCGCCTCAGCCAGGAAATTACCCATTGTATTCTTCTGCAACAACAATCAATACGCCTACTCTACGCCCGTGCGATCGCAGATGAACATTAAGGACGTTGTTGAACGCGCCCTGGCGTACGGCATACCGGGCAGGATTGTTGACGGGAACAACGTCGTTGAGGTGTATAAGGCAGCAAAGGAGGCCTACGAAGTTGCGCGAAACGGCGGCGGCCCTACCTTTATCGAATGCAAGACCATGAGGATGCATGGTCATTCAGAGCACGACAGCGCCAAGTATGTACCCCGGGAACTGCTGGAATCGTGGAAGGGGAAAGACCCCATTCTCAATATGGAAAAATATTTATGGGAAAACGCTATTGCGGGAAAAGAGGAACTGGACGGCATTGATGCGCGCGTAAGGAAAGAGATTGAGGAAGCGGAGTCGTTTGCGGAACAGAGTCCATATCCGGAGCCGGAAGACGGTTTAAAAGGCCTTTATGCAACCCCCATAGAAGAGGAGCAAGGTGTATGAGAGAGATTACCTATCTTGATGCGATAAAAGAGGCGTTGGACGAGGAAATGCAGCGCGACGACGCCGTGTTCGTTTTGGGGGAAGACGTCGGGGTTTACGGCGGCGCGTTTCGGGTGACGGAAGGGTTTTATGAGAAGTACGGCGAGTGGCGCGTGCTGGATACGCCGTTGTCGGAGTCGGGTTTTACCGGCGCTGCTATTGGCGCTGCGCTGGTTGGCATGCGGCCCGTTGTTGAAATGCAGTTTGCCGATTTTATTTCCTGCGCCTTTGATCAAATTGTTAATGTCGCCGCAAAGAATCATTACCGCTGGGGCGCTGCCACCCCCATCGTGGTGCGTGCGCCGTACGGCGGGAACATCCACGGCGGGGCGTTTCATTCGCAGTGCATTGAAGGGTTCTTTTTCAACGTGCCCGGATTAAAGATCGTTGCGCCCTCTACTGCCTATGACGCCAAGGGCTTGTTAAAAGCGGCAATCAGGGACAACGACCCCGTCATTTATTGCGAACATAAATATCTCTACCGGAGGATCAAGGACGCCGTTCCTGACGAAGACTACGTTGTGCCCATCGGAAAGGCGAGAATTGCCCTGGAAGGAACTGACGTATCGGTTATTACCTACGGCGCGATGGTGCACACCGCCCTTGAGGCTGCGAATATGCTGAAGGAGAATGGCGTGTCCTGCGAGATTGTTGACTTGAGAACCATACTCCCGTTGGATAAAAAGGCGATATTTGACACCGTAAAAAAGACAAACAAGGTGGTCGTATTACACGAACAGACGAAGACGGGCGGAATCGGGGCAGAGGTCGCGTCCCTGATTAGCGAATATTGTTTTGATCACCTGGACGGCCCGATTATCCGCGTAGCCGCCCAGGATACGCCAATGCCGTACAGCGCGCAGATGGAAGAGGCGTTCATTCCCCAGCCCAAAGACGTCGTTGCGGCTGTGGAGAAGCTGATGCGTTATTAATGAGGAGATTGATATATGTTAATTGATATAATTCTGCCGCAAATGGGCGAAAGCGTCGCAGAAGGAACCATTCTCAAATGGCTTGTGCGCGAGGGCGACAGGGTTGAAAAGGAACAGCCTATCGTCGAGATCAGTACGGACAAGATTGATACCGAGGTGCCGTCGCCGGTCGGCGGCATTGTAAAAAAGATACTGTATCCGGAAGGAAAGACGCTGCCGGTGCAGACGGTAATCGCCCAGATTGAGGCCGTTGAGGCAAAGGAAGCCGTTGGTGGAACTGTAGGGGCGTACGGCCGTACGCCCTCCATTGAAACCGGAAAGAAAGCTGAAACTATCAGCGCCGCAAAGGAAGCCGGGGAGATTGATGAAACAGAAAAGCGGTACTCGCCATTGGTAAGAAGACTGGCCAAGGAATACAACATTAACCTGGAAGAGGTAAAGGGTACGGGCGAAGGCGGACGGGTTACCAAAAAAGATATTACGGAGTATGTGGCTTTGAAACCCGGCATTTCTGCGCCGCTTGCGGCGGAGGCGGAAAAGAAGATTTTGGAAAGAGAAACACTGATTCCGTTAAGCGCTAAAAGAAAAATTACGGCGGAGAGAATGGTGCAGAGCAAGCACGCGGCCGCCCACGTGACGACGGTGTTTGAGGTTGATATGACGAAGGTTGTCCGGTATCGGGAACTCAACAAAAATGCGATGAAGAGGGAAGGGATACATCTTACCTATCTTCCGTTTATAACGCAGGCGACCGTCCGTGCGCTTCAGGAACACCCCATCCTGAACGCCTCATGGACGGACAAAGGCATCGTGCAGAAGAATTATATCAATATCGGGATTGCCGTATCTCTTGAAGACGGGCTGATAGTGCCCGTGATAAAGGACGCCGGGGGAAAAGACCTGTTATCCCTGGCGCGCGAGATCCAGGACATTGCAGCGCGAGCGCGGAACAAAAAATTGAATCTGGATGACGTGCAGGGTGGAACGTTCACCATAACGAATTACGGTTTAAATGGCAGCCTGTTTGGAACGCCGGTCATATTGCAGCCGCAGGTGGCGATATTAGGCGTTGGCGCGGTTGTTAAAAGGCCGGTTGTCATAGACGATGCGATTGCCATCCGGTCTATGATGTATCTCAGTCTTTCGTTTGATCATCGGGTGATGGACGGCGCGCACGCTGACGCATTTCTCCACAGGATAAAGGAGATATTGGAAGGGTGGGAGGTCTCCGTGTATGAAAAGAAGACGTCTTCCCCGCCGACGGGCTATGGCGGGGTATGGTAGTTAACCACGGAGGAATTATGCTGCCTTCGGTAGCCGCTTTTATGCTCCCATTATTGGTAGGACAAGCGTCCCCGCTTGTCATCATGCTGAAAATTTTCAGCCCCTACGGTGAAACGTTTTATCCAGGAAAAAGTTGCCGAAGGCCTAATTTATATATTTATGACCATATCCCCGGTATGGGCTGTTTGCAATCTCCGCACTTATTATCCTTGATATGGTTCTCCAATATTGAAAAACCCGCCCGCCTGATTACGATGCGCCTGCAATGCGGGCAGTAGGTGTTTTCCCCTTCATGGCCGGGCACGTTGCCCACATAGGGAAAATGAAGCCCCGCATCAAGGGCAATCTTTCTGGCCATTTCCAGGGTTTTCACGGGCGTTGGCGGCAGGTTCCTGATTTTGTAGGTGGGATGAAAACGGGTGAAATGGACAGGCACGTCCGCCCCGAGATGCTGCCTAATCCAGGCGCACATCTCTTTAAATTCCTTTTCGCTGTCGTTGAGCGTGGGTATCACCAGCATGACAATCTCAAACCACATCCCCAACTTCTTTAGGGTCGCCAGGGTATCCAAAACGGGTTTCAACTCGCCGGTGCAGGTCTCCCGGTAAAATTTTTCTGTAAAACTTTTCAGGTCAATCTTCACTGCGCTCAGGTGACGGCACAGCTCCGTCAAGGGTTTTTCCTGAATATAGCCGTTTGATATCATAACGCTCCGGAGGCCGTACTCATTGCCCAACCGGGCAGTGTCAAACATATATTCATAAAAGACCACCGGCTCGGAATAGGTATAGGCTATCGTTTTGCTCCCGCTCGCCCTGGCGTCATTTACCACATCTTCGGGCGTTAATCTGATACTTTCAATCTGCTCAGGCCGGTACTGAGATATCTGCCAGTTCTGGCAAAATTTGCACTCAATATTACACCCCGCCGTTGCAAGGGAGTACGCCTTTGTGCCGGGAAGGAAGTGGAAAAGCGGTTTCTTCTCAACGGGGTCGGCATTGAGGGCGCAGACGCGCGAATGAACCAGGGTGTAGTACGTACCGCCCCGGTTTTCCCGTACGCCGCAGTAGCCGCGCTCCATATCGGCGATGGTGCATTTTCGCGGACAGAGTTCGCATTCCACCCGGAGGTCTTCCAGCTTCTTGTAGTGCATGGCCTCTTTGACGGGAAATCCCTGATTTATCCCTTTGAGCGCCTCAGGGGTATATACGTCCTCAGCCCACGTTGTCAGCCTGTTTCCAAGACAAAGACCGCACGCACCGAGCACGCCGGCTTTTATTAACGACCTTCGGGTAACCATAAAAACACCTTTCGGCAATATTTCAGAAGCTAGAAGTTAGATGCAAGATGTCAGAAGCAAGAAACCAGAATCAAGATGCGAAAATTGGAACGTGTGCAAAATCCTGTGCGGGCTACAGGGTGACATGGATTATTCCCCTCTTGGGAGGGGTTAGGGGTGGGTTCCTTTCCCCTTTCCCCTTTCCCCATTTTCATGAGGACAAGTTCCACGAGGACAAAGGTCGTGAAATCTCAGTGAATATTTCACGAATTCCCGCCTTACCCACCCCTTATCCCCTCCCAGGAGGGGACTTTCTAAGTTCAAAAAAGTAAATAAAAATACCTTGCACCCTACATTTTATGTTTTCAATTTCACCGGCGATTACCCGCAGCGCCGCTACCAACTTATTGGTTCAGGTTGCAAACCTGAACCCGCAGTTGCAAACCTGAACCCGCCGGAAAATTTCGCTGTTTTCGCGTCTTTTCGTGGGCAACTTTGAAATTCCTGTAGATTGAATTATATTGCCGCTGCATCTGCAAGTCAAGGAACGGGGCGGGATAAATATTTTTCCATTTTTGCCGATAATAATTTCAGGTGAAGAGTCTCTTCATGAAACATCCATGAGCCGTTGGCTCACAAAGGGGGATGAAAATTTAATAACTGTCATGCCCGAATGCTTCTATCGGGCATCCAGTGTTTTTTGCGATACTGGCTAAAACAAAAAGACTCTGGATTCCCGCTTAAAGACCGCGGGAATGACAATCTTAATCAAAGAGGTATTTTCAGGTGAAAATTTCCTATTGACTCCGTTGACCGAATTCAGTATTTTATTTTCGTAGGAGTTAATTATCCAAAAAGTATGTAAATAGCGGTAACCACCACTGATTGTGTGTTCGCGGATAGGTAGTCTGCAGTAATCAACGTCAGTCCTATAGAGTAATTAATCCTATTTCACTCTATGAAAGAAAGGTGGACTCATTATGGGCTATGTGCTGGCAGTTGTAATCTCAACAATTGTAATTGTATCAAATATCTGTTGCGTAAAGGTATTTGCGGACACTTCGTATGCCGACCTGTTTCTGACAGACAGGGGCTACCGGCCTGTCGAAGACGCATGGTCAATAAAATCCTCCCTGTCATTCCCCGCTGATGGAAGCAATGTCTCCGATAACCAGCCATACCGCGAGTGGTGCATCAACACCTTCGAGAACGGCGAGCGTATCTACGAGGCATATAAGGAAATAGCCTTTGGGATAAACTATCGCGCCGAACCGGTAAAGACGGACTACTGGCAGACACCCATTGAAACACGGCGGTACAAGCAGGGGGATTGCGAAGACTCCGTGTTTTTGTTTTTTTCCCGGCTGTCCGAGGCCGATATAGACGGCGACATTGTATGGGGCTGGGTTGTGAATAAAGAGAACACGATTGCCTTTGCCCACGTGTGGTATCAGTTGTTTGACAAGCACGGCAGGCCTTACATTGTGGAGGGATTTTCGAGGGAATGGAACGGCATTATTCCGGTGGAAATGATTGCAGAGGGTGAGAAACGGATACCCACGTTCGTGCTGAGGCACAACCAGGTAAATCGCGTAGTAGAGGAGATGCTTCCCGGATTTGACGCATCAATTGAAGGAGACCCATTCCCCTGGACTATTTACCAGCATACCTCCCCGCTTACGAAGGAAATCTTCCAGAAGTTACAGGTAATGTTTAGCAGGTACAAAGAACAGATGTGTCAGACGTCCGACAACGTTCACGATATGTAGCTTAATTACTGCTTGTTCCCAAACTCTGTTTGGGGACACACTTGATCACAAACCCTGTTTCTCGCAAAGCAAGAGCTTTGCAGAAAATTGCGATCCCAAGCTGGAGCTTGGGATCGAGAAAATAAAGCTGGGGCTTGGGAACGAGAAATACCCTCTGGAAAATATTTTTACCAGCGGCAGGTTTGCCTTCGTGCAATAAACGCAAGGCTAAAGCCTCGCCCTATATATCTCTTCCGACTCGTTCGGCTCAGGCTCTATCCAGCACCTCCCGAACCTTCCTTAAAAGCTCAACGGGCGAAACGGGTTTTACCAGGTAGTCGAACTTCCCTTCACGAATGCCTATCTTGCCGATAACGTCGTCGTCGTAACCGGTAATAAAAAGCACCTTCATATCAGGCGCCGTCTTTCTTATTGCCTCGTATGCCTCCTTGCCGTTTTTCTTCGGCATGATTAAATCAGAGACCAGGAGTCTTATCCCGCCTTTATGCCCCGTGAATTTCACAATCGCATCTTCCCCGTCAACCGCCTCTATTACCCGGTAACCGGCGCGCTCCAATACCATCCTGACTATCTCCCTGACCTCAGGGTCGTCCTCTGCCAGAAGCACGGTATCCGAGCCCCCATTAGGGAAACGGGTGAGTATTTTTTCATCTTCCGCTTCTCCCCGTTCCGCCTCTGATTCAATAACCGGCAGGTAGATGTGAAACGTAGCGCCCCTGCCCGGTTCGCTGTCAACGTTGATATAGCCGCCGTGCTGCTTTACGATGCCATACACACTTGAGAGCCCAAGACCCGTCCCTTTTCCCACCTCTTTCGTCGTAAAAAACGGCTCAAATACCCGCAACCTCGTGTTCTCTTCCATACCTATACCCGTATCGCTCACCACTATATGCACGTATTTCCCCGCTATGCCGTAACCGCGCAGTTTGATGAACGAGTCGTCCATTTCCATCACCTCTGTGCATATCTTTAAATGGCCACCGTCCGGCATGGCGTCCCGCGCATTGGTTGCCAGATTCATCAGCGACTGTTCTATCTGCCCGACGTCGGCCATCACGGTCGTATCCGCATTGGTAAGCGCCGTTGTGAGGACGATATCCTCCCGGATGAGCTGCTGCAGGAGGGACCTTGACTGCCTGACAATTTCATTGATATTTACCGGTCTCAGGTCGGCGAGTTGTTTTCTGCTAAACGCAAGGAGCGCCTGGGTTAAATCCGCCGCCGTCCGCGATGACTTGATAATTTTCGTGGTGTAATCCCTGAACGGGCTGTCTCCCTCTATTTCAGAATTCAGCAGGCTTGCAAATCCCATAATCACGGTGAGGAGGTTGTTAAAGTTATGCGCAACGCCGCCCGCCAGCTTCCCAATAGAGGCCAGGTTCTGGGAACGGTAGAGCTGTTCCCTGAGTATCTCATGTTCCGACTCCATCCGCTTGCGTTCGGTGATATCATCCTTAAATGCGATGAAATTGGTAATGACGCCTTCGCCGTTTCTTAACGGTGAGATGTGGGCAAGTTCCCAATAGAATTCCCCGTTCTTTTTCTTGTTACAAAATTCACCCTGCCATTCGCCGCCGGCAGTAATTGCGTCCCATAACTGCCTAAAAACCTCAGGCGGCGTCTTGCCTGATTTTAAAATACGCGGATTTTTCCCGATAGCCTCTTCTGATGTATAACCTGTCAATTGCGTAAATCTTGGATTGACATATTGTATGTTGCCGTTTGTGTCGGTGATGACAACTGTGGTTGGGCTTTGTTCAACGGCGATGGACAGTTTCCGAAGCTGTTCTTCCATCCTCTTACGTTCTGTAATGTCCGTAATAACTGAAATAAAACCAGCAAGCCTTCCCCCTGCATCACGCTTGTACGTCCAATTTACCAGTACATCAACGAGACCGCCGTCCTTCGTCAGATTCCTTCCGAAATAGGGCGCCGGTTCAGGCTGATCTTTTATAAGCGTGAAGAAATATTCCTTGAGCGATTCTCTGTCCGATTCGTTGGCAACTATGTCCCAAATTTTTTTACCAATCAACTCACCCTGTGGATATCTCAAAATAGTATGGTGTGCTTTATTGCTATAGGTGATTGCCCCCGAAAGGTCGTTTTCCTGAATCCCATTAGGCACAGATTCAATAAGACCTCTATACTTTTCCTCCGATTCCTTCAATAACTCTTCCGTTTTTCTGATATCGGTAATGTCCAGAACTGTTCCACTCATTTGAGTCGGCTTACCGTCCGTATCGTATGCCACCTCTCCTTGTGAATAAAGAACACGTTCTGAACCCTCCGGTCTTACGATACGATACTCAATGCTATAAGGCATTCCCTCATAAATTGTCTTATGAACAGATGATTGCACAAATCCCCTGTCATCAGGATGAACTGCATTTAAAACTTTCTCATACGTTGGAATGAATTCCTTCGATTCCACCCCAAAAATGCGGTAAGTCTCTTCAGACCACCACACCTCGTTCTTCACTATATACCTTACCCAACTTCCCAGGTGAGCAATTCTTTGAGCAGTGGCAAGGTTGGCTTCGCTTTTCCTCAGCAGCTCTTCAGCCTGAATGCGTTTGATAATCAAACCTATCTGTGACAACGTGCTTAAAATGAGCTTAACAAGATGGTCGTTTCCTTCATCCGCCTTTAAACTGTAAAATACAAAGACAGAGACCACCTCATTATCGGCAATAACCGGGAACGCAATCCCTGTCCTGAACCCGACCTCACCGGCAATTGTTGCGCGCAGATACTGCGGGTCATGCGCCACGTCCCGTATCCAGACAGACTGTCTTTCCGCCCATGCACGGCCGGGGAGTCCGCTGCCGTGAGCGAAGGTAAACCCGCAGGAGTACTCGCTGAATTTTTCCAGACCATCAATGCTGCCGTAAAACGCATGATCGCGTTCCAGTCGCGCGCCATCCTCGCTCGGCATCCACGCCTCCCCGTAAATCCAGCCGGTATAGTTGCATATCTTTTGTATGGCAACCACCAGCGCATCGTGTAAATTCCCGGAGGCGCTCACGGCAATGGCCAGCGACTGAAGCAGATATATTTCCCTTGTGCGCTCAGAAACCTTATCCTCAAGCTCCCTGCCGTAATTTATCTGGCGTTCCCGGCTTTCCTTTAACCCTGCCGCCATGGCGTTAAAGCAGGCATACAGTTGACCTACCTCGTCCTTCGATGTGGTTTCCAGTTTTATCCCGAAATTTCCTTTCCCTATTTCAAGGGCGGCGTTCCTAAGCCTGACAATCGGCTTCGTCATCAGTCTTGCAAAGACCATTAAAATCGGAATAAGGGACATCCCGGATAGTAACGAAATGGCCGCCATTTTGTTTCTTAATTCAACGGCGGGTTGTAATGCAATTTTTAAAGGAATGCGCACTATCAGCGCCCAGTTATTCCCTTTAAAATCAAGAAAACCACGCTCAGGCGTAACGACATAAAAAGACCTTTCTCCCGCATATCGGGAGACGAAACAATATTCCTTTCCCGCAAGGCGATTATTGACAACCTCCAGGTCCGCGGGTTTATCTTTCAATATTCCCTTTCTGTTATAATTGGAGTACATCAGCAAACCCTTGCTATCCACAAGGTCGAACTGCGCATGCGCATCGGGATTTAATTCTCCGAGGATATCATGCAATTTATTTAAGGGTATCTTTGCATTGATAACTCCGACTTTTTGGCCTTCCGGATTTTTAACAACCTGCATAAGACAAATAACCGGGACTTGCAGCGTTTCTGACACATAGACAGCCAGGGCAGCGTCTTTGCCTTTTAAAATTTCATCCCAGCAATGATTCAGACGTTGCTGCTTGCCAATATCCAATCCATACGTATCTGCCAACTTGATTCTGTTCATGTCGCAAAACGATAACGTGATGTATGCCTTATAATGATCTCTGTATTCACGGAGTTGCTTTGTGGTATCCTTTTTCGTAAAACAGGTATGGGTAAATACCGGAGACATTGCCAGCGTCTTTATGTCAGCAACCTTTTCAAACAACATCCTGTCCAGTTTGTCCAGGGTGTTAATTGATTGTTCCTGATACCGGCAGATGATCTGTTTTTCCAGGATTTTGACGTTCGCTAGGTAAACACAATAGGACGCTATAAGTCCCACAGCCAATACGATGCCGGTTACGATGGATGTCAGCTTCGTTGCAAATTTCATTTGTTGTAATGTTCCCCCGGAGTCGTTTGTAAACGTTTTACATGCTCAACAAAGTGCGGCTCGATAATCTTGCGCACATCCTGTTTTTGTGATATCTGGCCGCTGGTAATATAGAAATCCGTTATCGCGCCAAATGCACGGAGCAGGGAAATCTCTTTGTCTGACGTCGTCATTGCTTCTCTGTTTTCATCAAGGTCAGGCAAATGAACCCCGTTAATGCCGGATGCCATTTCTTCCGGTGTTATCCCTTCCGCCCTTGCCATAATCTCTATCGCCTCTTTCCTGTTAGAGAAAAGAAAATCCCGCGCCTCGGCGAGTGATTTTACGATACGCTGTATATCATCGGGTCTTTCCTCCACAATCTTTTCGTGGAATGCGAGCACGTCCGTTATCACGCCTGGTATGTCTCCGGCAGTGAAGAGCGCCTTATATCCCCTTTTTATCGCCCTCGTCTTTATGGGCTCCCAGGTATGCCCGGCGTCTATTTTCCCGCTTTCCAGGGCATTAAGTACCTCCAAAGCGGGTAAATTTTCAAACTGTACGTCCGTTTCCTCTATTCCCGCCTTCTGTAACGCCCTTAAAACGAAGAGATGCGAAAAAGAGTTCACCCCTTCGAAGCTTATTCTTTTGCCCTTGAGGTCGGAAATTGAATGTAATTCAGGCCTCCCGATAATCACGTCTCCGGAGGTAGAATAGTCAGTTATGTATACAACTTTAACGGGAATTCCTTCGGCATTGATAACAACCACGTCCGTAAAGACGTCAAAAAAGCCATCGGCGTCGCCGTTTTTGAATAACTCCCTCGATTCACTAATAACATTTTTAAATGTCAGCTCCACCTCTACGTTGTTTTTGCTGAAAAATCCCTTTTCCTGCGCAATAAACGCATACGCATAACCGGGCCATAAATTCATGCTTATTTTTATTGGCCGTTGCCGTTCAACCCTTGTGCAGCCGGTGGAGACAAGCGAGATTAACAAAATCCAGGTGGTAAATAAAAGAATGGTTTTTTTCATGGCGGTGTTTTTTAAAGTCTGGCCTCCGGTGGCTATTTTATTGATAGGCGAGGGCAACTCATGAATGCCCCTGCACAGTTGAAATTTTTGGACATTCAAAGTGGAGCGCGGAGACTCTTCGCTCTACAAACACAACCACGCGGGTTAACGTTTCCACGCGGGTTCAAGTTTGCAACTTGAACCTGAAGGTTTATGCGTCTATCGGCGCTGTGGCTGTCCAATCAGGTATCGCTCAATCAAACCCAAGGTTCAGGTTGAAAACCTGA
>Ga0209514_10002309_pt1 | contig 29896 bp, 28 predicted proteins | sample Subgrocontami58m_FD_187452 | JGI IMG/M metagenome (GOLD analysis project Ga0209514, IMG submission 187452) | Subsurface groundwater microbial communities from S. Glens Falls, New York, USA - GMW37 contaminated, 5.8 m (SPAdes) (version 3) | ecosystem: Environmental > Aquatic > Deep subsurface >...
GGAGCCACAAAGGTAGCTGAGGCAGATGAGGCCACCCAGGCGGTGAAGCGTTTCGCGCCACAGGAGGCGCGTTCCTCTCAAGAAGTCCGAGAGCCCGAATCAGAATGGGATGCGGTGCCGGCGTTTTTGCGGCGGAAGCTCAAATAAGTGCGCATATACAATATATTTCTATAGGACAGTATCGGAAAATCCGCCTCGAGCGGTTTTTGTTTCACCCCGTTAGAGATGCGGCACAATATCTGGTATGTAAGACAGATTTGCCCCCATATTCATTTCGAGATCAATCTACCATACCCACTAAATCTCTAACGGGGTTCACGGACATTTTTGCAGGCGCGACCTTCACTAGGAAATTTCTCTTCTTGGTTGTCAATGAATTTCGGGTTATCCACAGAAATTCTTTGACCGTGTGTGAATGTGCGTGCGTATAATGGAGATAGGATTTTAAGGAAGTGACCGAGAATTCTCTTTCGCCCGAGGACGGAAACCGAGGGGGGTGGAAGAGAATTTTTATCTTTAACTACTGAATCCTTTTCCGAGTCATCTCTGGGCGTACGGACGCTTAGGGGTTAGCGGAAAAGATACTCATTTTTTCTATGCCGGGAGCAGCAAAACAGAGTCAAGTTGAACGAGCGCGCCAAAACCGCAAACGGGCCTTGCCGTTGAAGCGGCGCTTCACAAAAGCGGGCGTTCATCCCTTTGATGAGATTGAATGGCGAATGCACAAGGTTCTTGTACGAGGGTCAAACGGGTCAAAGGAGGAACGGGAACTTGAATTTCCGGCGTTTTGGTCTGATAACGCGGCTTCGATCGCGGGATCAAAATATTTCCGGGGGAGAATCGGTTCGCCCGAGCGCGAAACATCGGTGCGGTCTATGATTACACGTGTTGTTTCTGTCATCCGCGCGTGGGGCCGTGACTCTGGATATTTTTCAACCGAGGACGAGGCCGTGGTTTTTGCAGACGAGCTCACGCATATACTTCTCCATCAAAAAGCGGCGTTCAATTCTCCCGTATGGTTTAACGTCGGCGTTGAAGATCCGCCGCAGTGCTCAGCGTGCCAACCCTATCGCGCTCTTGTAAGTACGCCAGCAGGATTTTACCCGATCGGGAAAATCGTGGAAGAAAATCTTATTGGTTTGCCGGTTTATGATTCGCGGGGCATCACTCAAGTCGTCGCGGTAAAAAATAACGGCATTAAAAAAGTATATAAAGTGGCGTTGCGAAACGGGACGTATATAGAAGCAACCGGCGATCATCAGGTTCGAGCTCTACACGAACGAAGAACTACACCGCAGTGGTTCCGCGTTGATGAACTCAAAACCGGCATGCGGCTTCATCTCTACCCTCATCGTGAAATTTCAGAAAGACAGATCAACTCGTCTCTCTTCTCCGGTACAAATAGTTATTCGGAGATTGGTGGTCAGACGCTTACCCGAACAATTTCTCCGGTTGGTGTTGGAACTTCCAGTTTAGAAATCAGTGAAGCGGCGCTTGCGGGGTGGTTGCAAGCCGATGGGTTTGTCGGACAATATCATACGGGTACCAATAATTCTTTGACGATTGAGTTTATTGCAGTGACGGAAGAAGAAAGACAATGGATCGAAAATCATCTCAACGTCGTATTTCCAAATGTTCATAGAAAAGTACGTATTACAAAAACAAAGGCAGGAACACCTATTACGAGAGTTCGGCTGTATGGAGAGATTTTGCGATCCTTCGTGGATACATACGAACTTTTGGCAAGAAGAGATGCAATCCGGGTACCGGCTATACTTTGGAGAAGTTCCCCGGCCGTTATCGGGGCGTATGTAAGAAGCGTTTTTCAGAGCGAGGGATTTGTTCGTATTAATAATACATCGATTCATGTGGCTATTGATACGATAAGCGAGGGGTGGATGCACGATATCCAATTATTGCTTTATGGTCTTGGTATTTATTCCCGTATTCGCCACAAAAAAGAACCAAGGGTTAATCGCATGGATCTTTATGAGGTGGATATTAGTGTTGGAAGCGAACGCAGGAAATTTGCAGATCGGATCGGGTTTATCAGCGCGTCAAAACAAGCAAAACTCCTGCGATCTCTAGAAGTACCAAATCAAAAAAATATCCCTGACCTTCGCGAGGAAGAGGTTGTTGAAATAAAAGATTTAGGAGAAGAGGTTGTATATGATATTCAGACATCAAGCGGCGAATATCTCAGTAATAATGTTGCTGTCCATAATTGCTTCATCCTTGCGGTGGATGACAATATGGAATCGATTCTTGACTGGATCTATACCGAAGGAATGATTTTCAAGCGGGGATCCGGGGCAGGCGTAAATCTTTCTCCGCTTCGCTCGTCCATGGAAACGCTTTCAAGAGGCGGAGTATCATCGGGTCCGGTTTCGTTCATGCGTGGAGCGGATTCTGTCGCGGGTATGATTGCGTCAGGCGGCTCGACCAGGCGCGCGGCCAAGATGGTGGTCTTGAATATTGATCACCCGGACATCTTGCGCTTTATTCGCTGCAAGGCCGAGGAGGAGAAGAAAGTCCACGCGCTCATGGAAATGGGGTATGACATGTATGACTTGAATAACCCCGCGTGGAATTCAATCCAGTACCAGAACGCGAACAATTCCGTTCGCGTGACCGATGAGTTCATGGAGGCGGTTGAGCGGGACGAGACATTTGCGACAAAATTCGTCGGGACCAACAAACCCGCCCAGGAATATCGCGCGCATGATCTTATGCATGCGATTGCCCAGGCCGCGTGGGAATCCGGGGACCCGGGAATGCAGTACGATACGATCATAAACAAATGGCACACGTGTCCCAATACCGGAAGGATAAACGCGTCAAATCCGTGCGCAGAATATATGCATCTCGACAATTCCGCGTGCAATCTCGCATCAATCAACGTCATAAAGTACTTAAATCCCGACGGCTCGTTCAATGTCCGCGATTTTATCCATACCGTTGATGTCTTGATACTTGCCCAAGATATTTTAGTCGGCGGTTCAAGTTACCCGACAGAAAAAATTGGGGAAAACGCCCGAAATTATCGCGAGCTCGGGCTCGGGTACGCGAATTTGGGCGCGCTTTTGATGACTTGGGGATTTCCGTATGATTCCGATGAAGCGCGCCACACCGCGTCCGCGATCACCGCCCTTATGACGGGCGAGGCATATCGCTATTCTGCGGAGATCGCGAAAAAGATGGGAGCTTACGCCGGGTATGCAATCAATAAGGAACCCCAGCTTCGTGTGGTTTCCATGCACCGCGCAGAGTTTGACCGCGTGCGTGAAGATCGCGTTAAGGACACCGCAATCTATAAAGCCGCCGAGAAAGCGTGGGACGACGCGGTCTTTTTGGGGAAAAAATACGGCGTCAGGAATTCGCAGGTGACCGTGATCGCGCCCACGGGAACGATTGCGCTCATGATGGACTGCGCGACAACCGGGATCGAGCCCGAATTCGCGCTCGTCAAAACAAAAAATCTTGTTGGCGGCGGCACGATGCGGTTCGTGAACACCGCGGTTCCCGACGCGTTGAAAAATCTTGGTTACTCCGATGCGGAGCGCGATCTCATTGTCGCGCACATCGAATCACAAGGGACGATTGAGGGGGCGCCCGCCCTGAAAGACGAGCACGTGGCGGTATTTGATTGCGCGGTGCGACCGGCAAACGGCGCGCGGTCAATCCACTGGCAAGGGCACGTCAAAATGGTCGCCGCGGTCCAGCCCTTTATTTCCGGCGCGATTTCAAAAACATTCAACATGTCCGCGGACACGAGCGTGGATGAAATAATGAAAGCGTACATCATGGGATGGAAACTCGGTCTTAAAGCGTTTGCGGTGTATCGCGACGGCTCCAAAGCGGCACAGCCCTTGGTCACCGCGAGCGGCAAGGGCGGAGCGAAAAAAGAGCAAAAACCGTTTCGCCGTAAGCTTCCCGCGACGCGGCCTTCGGAAACGCATAAGTTTTCCATCGCCGGCCATGAGGGGTATCTCACCTACAGCATGTATGAAAATCGCGACCTTGCGGAAATCTTCATTACCATGTCAAAGCAAGGTTCGACCCTGGCGGGGCTCTTGGATGCATTCGCGATTTCGGTTTCGATTGCGCTCCAGCACGGCGTTCCTCTAAAAACGCTCGCGCGAAAGTTTGTCTACGGCAGGTTTGAGCCCGCAGGATTTACCGAAAATTCAGACATCCAAGTTGCGACGTCAATTACCGATTATATTTTCCGGTATCTCTCGCTTCGGTTTTTGTCCTCGTCAGATCTTGACGATATCGGGGTAAAAGGCGCGCCAAAAGAAGTTCCCGCCGCAGTTGAAATAAAAGAGATGAAGGCGGTTGTGGCTTCAGAAGTGATGGTAAAAGCCCCTGTTGTTGCAGAAGCCATTGGGTCAAAAGTCGTGTTCGCGGACTCGGTATGCCGCGAATGCGGAGGAATGCTTGTGCAGACCGGCTCCTGTAAAACGTGCTTTCAGTGCGGGACGAGTACGGGTGGATGCTGATTGTAACGGCAGTTATCTTTGAAAACACGCACGGCTCCTCCAGCGAGGAGCCGTGTCGAGTATTCGGCCGGCAACCCCGCCCGAGGCGGGGACCATGCTTGCCGGCCTCATAATGGTTTTTAACGATAACTGCCGTTTTTGATGTAGAATGGAATAAAGGAAGGTATGCTCTATATTTTTACGGGAAACGGAAAAGGGAAGACAACGTCCGCTCTCGGGGTTGCCCTGCGCGCTGTCGGAGAAGGGAAGCGCGTTTTAATGGTGCAATTTATCAAGGGGCCGTGGAAATCAGGCGAGGATGGTGTTGAAATTTTGAAAAAGGGAGACCCTAAAGCTCGCGCGGCGAGCTCGGGTTCACCAAACTTTCGTTTGGTGAAAATGGGCAAGGGATTTGTGGGAATTTTGGGAGACACGCTTCCGCGCGAGGAGCATGAAAAAGCCGCCGAAGACGCGCTTGAGTATGCAAAATCAGAAGTTGAAACAAAAAAATGGGATATTCTTATCCTCGATGAGGTAAATAATGCGGTTTTCCTCAACCTCATCTCAAAAGAAAAAATCCTTGAATTCATCGAGTGGTCAAAAGATAAACTTGAGCATCTTATTTTAACTGGCCGCGACGCGGCTCCGGAAATCATTGAGTGCGCGGATTTAGTAACAGAAATGCAAGATATAAAGCATCCGTACGAAAAGGGTATGAAAGGGAAGAGGGGACTTGAGTATTGACGAAGTTCACTTCTGTTGGTACGTTGTCGGTGAAAGTACAGATACGGGGTGCAACAATGCGGCGTTCTGGCTATGTTGTAGAGCGGACGATTGATGTCGAAATCTTTGAGCGACTAGTAAGGGAGATAGTAGATGATCTGAACCGACGGCTTTTCAGGGAATTTCTGATCACTTGGGCGATTCGTCTTGGCACGCCAGTTCTTTTTTTGTTCATCGTGTTGGGGGTTTGGCATTTCCGGAGCGAGATTTTGCATTTTTTGAGTCAATCCTTCTATCAACTCATTTGTCGATAACCGCGCAAATCCTTGCGCGGAATTTTTGTTGTTATAAATTCTGGTTTAAAAATTTACCCTAACTTGTTACAGTATCGTTATGACCAAGGCGCGGATTTTTTTCTTCATTTTGTTGTCGTTCGCCGGAGGAATCGCAGGGCGGTCGTTCATTGAAATTCCGTATACAGTTCTTTTGCCGGTTTTTATTATCGGGTTCCTCGCGATTCTGTCAGGGCTTCTGCGGGAGAAAAGACCGTTGTGGGCGGCAGGACTCATGATTCTTGCGGTTCTCGTCGGAATTGTTCGCTACGATTATTATGATTATTCCCAGCCGGCACTCGGCGAGCTCTACGAGAAATCATTCCGCATGGAGGGGTATGTGTTTCGCGAGCCCTCGCGAAGCGACAAGGCGTTGAATTTCTCGTTTCGCGTTGAGTCGCTTGAGGGAATTGCGCTCGATCGGCCGTTTCTCGCGCGTGTAACAACGCGCCGGTATCCGGAGTATGGAATCGGGGATACCCTCGTTGTTCGCGGCGTTATTAAGGAGCCCGAAAATTTGAACGGCTTTGATTATGCGGCCTACTTAAAAAAAGACGGCATATTCGCGGTTGTTTCGTTTCCGGTTATCGAGGAAAAAGCGGGACGGAAGGGAAATCCGATTGTTCTTTTTTTGTCGAGCGTGAAGCGCGCGTTTGAAGGAAAAATTGATGCGGCTCTTCCGGAGCCCCACGGCGCGCTTGCGCGCGGGCTTTTATTGGGCGAGCGCGAATCAATTCCGGATGATTTGAAGCAAGCGTTCAATCGCGCGGGCGTCACCCACATTGTCGCGCTCTCCGGCTACAACATCACGATTGTCGGCTCATTTTTTCTGTCGTTTTTGATTTTTCTTACGATTCCGTTTTATCGGGCGTTTTGGATTGCAACGTCGGGAATTATCCTTTTTGTTATACTTACGGGTGCGTCGCCCTCGGTCACGCGTGCGGGGATCATGGGGGTATTGGTGCTCATCGCCCAGCGGGAAGGACGGATGTACAGAATGAAAAATGCACTCGCCTTCGCCGGAGCCCTCATGCTTTTTCACAATCCCTATGTTTTTCGATTTGATGCCGCGTTCGAGCTTTCGTTTCTTGCGACTGTAGGCCTTATGGTGATCTCGCCTCGGATAGAAGAGCGGATCGTGGAGCGTTTTCATCGGCTTCGCGCGCGCATTCGGGGCGCCGAGGAGCTCCGTCGGGAAGGATCGAACATTATTTTCCGGACACTCGCCGAAACCATTGGCGCGCAGGCCGCGGTACTCCCGCTTCTTATTATTCTTTTTGGGCGCGTATCTCTCATAAGCCCGATATCGAACGTTGCGATTGTTCTCGCGGTTCCATACGCGATGGCGGCCTCCTTCATAACCGGCGTTCTCGGATTTTTCTCAGCAGCACTTTCGAATATATCGGCGTTTGTCTCATGGGCGATTCTTGAATATATGATTCGCGCGATTGAATTTTTTGCGGGATTTCCGTACGCGTCAGTTGAAATTCCGCCTGGCGTAGCCCCGTTTATTGCTTTCGGGTCTCTACTTGCGATTCTTTTTTATTTCTTTATGCGCTTTTATGGAACGGACAGAACGACTCGTTAAAATCGGCGGCGTGTTGGTTCTTGCGGCGTCAGTCGCTTTCGTGTGGTATGCGGTATTTATATATCAGGCGCGTGCGAACCCGAGAATGACGTTTTTTGACGTGGGGCAAGGAGACGCGATTTTTCTTGAGATGCCGAACGGGAATCAAGTGCTTATCGACGGCGGGCCCGGAGACCGCGTGCTCGCAAAGCTCGGGCGCGCGATGCCATTCTGGGATCGTTCGATTGATGTGATTGTTCTTACGCATCCGCACCTCGACCACGTGGAGGGGCTGATTGATGTTTTAAAGCGCTATCGCGTCGGCATGGTCGTTACAAGCGGCGCGGAATACAAAACGCCGGAATTCGAGGAGTGGCAGAAGATTATTCGCGAGAAAAATATCCCGCTTCATATTGCGCGCGCGGGCGAGCGATTCAATCTCGGCGGGGGAGGCGCGCTCGACATATTTCTTCCGCTTGCGGATTTCTCGGGGAGTTCTCCGAAGGAAATCCACGACGCCATGGTCGCAGTAAAATTTTCCTTTGGGAAAAATTCCGTACTCCTCATGGGCGACGCGGAGCGCGAGTTTGAGTATAAACTTGTCTTTTTCGGGTTTCCGGTTGATTCCGATATTCTCAAGGTCGGGCACCACGGCTCCAGAACGTCTTCGGCCGAAGAATTTGTCCGCGCGGTAAGCCCTGACATTTCCGTGATTGAGGTCGGGAAAAAGAACCGTTACGGCCACCCGCACGAAGAGACGATTAGCACGCTCAGCCGGTTCGGTGGTAGAATAATGAGAACCGGCGAATCGGGCGATATCCGGATGAAATTTACCGGGCGGGAATTTATTGTCGAATAGCGTCCGCATTCAGAATTTATCCAGCACCTTCCAGAACATTCTACGCCCTTGGCGCAGGGATGAATGGCGAGATAAGTCCTTCCAGCAAGGGTTTAATACCCTGCGGTGAAGGTGCTGGATTTATAATTCATCATTCACTCTATATGTACGAACCAAAAAATTACGATCATTTGATTGGAACCCCGGGATTTAGCGAGGTGCTTTTGAAAAATCATTTTACGCTCTATCAGGGCTACGTAAAAAATACAAATGCGCTTATCGAGGCGTTTGCCGATCTTGAGAAAAGCGATAAAGCGGCCACTCCCGCGTATGCGGAGTTGAAGCGGCGATTCCCGTGGGAATTTAACGGTATGCGGCTCCATGAGTATTATTTCGAGAATATGACGAGTACGGGCGGCGCGCTTGATTCTGCATCAGCGCTCTACAAAAAAGTTGTCGAGGTCTATGGTAGCTTTGAGACGTGGGGAAAAAATTTCAAAGCGGTCGGCGCGATGCGCGGAATCGGCTGGGCGATTCTCTATGAAGATAGCGCAACGGGAAATCTTTTTAATATCTGGGTGAATGAACACGATTTCGGCCATCTCACGGGCGCAAAGCCCATTCTCGTTCTCGATGTGTTCGAGCACGCCTATGTTCTTGATTATGGTCTGAAGCGTACGGACTATATCGAGGCGTTTTTCAAAGCGATTGATTGGGGGATAGTTCTCGGCAGGTTCGGAAAATAGTGATCATTTGTAACAATGGCGCGGGGCTGACCCGCGCCTTGAGTTTTTAAAGAGTGTTTGCTACAGTACGAAAGTATGAAAGGAATTTCTTTCCCGGTATTTAAAACAAAAAGCGAAGGGATTTCGCAGAAATTTTCTCTCGAAGATCCGGCCGAGCGCCGGAAGTATTTTGACGCAAAAGCCGGGCCCGAGATAGAGAAACTCCGCGGCTATCTTCGCGATAATACGTTTGTGGGGTTTTTGCTCGGGCCGAAAAATTCCGGCAAGGGGACGTATTCGAAACTTTTCATGGAGGCCGTGGGCGGGGATTGGGTAGCGCATATTTCCGTGGGCGACATTGTGCGAAGCGTCCATAAAGACATTGAGGCGGGAAAGGAAAAAGAACTTGTGGATTTTTTGCGAGCGCGTTACCGCGGATTCATCACGATCGAAAAAGCCATTGACGTGATTCTTGGGCGCGATACGAAAACGCTTCTTCCCACTGAAGTGATTCTCGCGCTCGTTGAGCGCGAGATCAATCGGATCGGCAGGAAGGCCGTTTTCATCGACGGGTTTCCGAGAAATCTCGACCAGGTCTCCTATTCTTTATTTTTTCGTGCGCTTATCGGATATCGCGAGGATCCGGATTTTTTTGTGTTTATCGACGTGCCCGAGGCGGTGATTGACGAGCGGATGCGCTACCGCGTGATTTGTCCCGTCTGCCAGACGCCGCGCTCGACAAAGCTTTTGCGGACGCGCGAGGTTGGCTATGATGAGGCAAAAAAAACGTTTTATCTTGTCTGCGATAGTGAATCGTGCGAGGGCGCGAGAATGATTTCAAAGGAAGGCGATGAATTGGGGATTGAGGCGATCCGCGATCGTATCGAAATCGATGCAAAAGTCATAAAAACACTTCTTGATCTCCAAGGCGTTCCAAAAGTATTTTTACGAAATTCCGTTCCGGTTGATTCGGCGAAAGAATATGTGGATGACTATGAGATTACGCCCGAGTACCGCTACGAGTGGGATGCGAGCGCAAAAAAAGTGAATATCATTGAAGAACCCTGGACCGTAAAGAACGATGAAGGGGTGCCGTCGTACAGTTTACATCCGGCGCCGGTTGCGGTTTCACTCATCAAGCAAACCGCCCGCGTTCTTGGTCTTTAAGCAGGCATGGAGGAAAAGAAATTGTTCAAGGTTGTCATTACCGCAATCGTCGTCAAGGACGGGCGGTATTTAGTTTTGAAGCGCTCGCCCAATGAAAAAAAATTTCCGTCGCGTTGGACAGTTCCCGGCGGGAAGCTGACAACCGAAGATTATATTCATCTGCCAAAAGACACGCCGGACTATTGGTACAATGTCCTTGAGCGCACGCTCCGGCGGGAAGTGAAGGAGGAAGCGGGGATCGAGATTAAAAATATTCGCTACGTGACTTCGCTTGCGGATGCCAGGGAGGATGACGATCCATCGCTTGTTATTTCGTGTCTTGCCCAGTGGGCGTCGGGCGACGTCCGACTCGACCAGAGCATGGTTCAATATCAATGGGTTACGCTCGAAGAAGCGAAATCCATTGATTGTATTGAAGGGATTTTCGAGGAAATCCAGATCGCTGATCAAGTTCTAAAGGGTGGGAGCGCGCGTGAATGGAGTAGAGAATAATTTTGCCATAACAAAAACCTCGCTTGGAAGGGACGGTATCTTTAGACTTACTTGTAATGGCGGGGTGTCGCACAGGAGCGCTTTTTACGCTTCCGATTTAGAACAGTTCCCTATAAGTGTTTTGATCTAAAGCCTAATCCCTCAAGCGAGGTTCCATCCCTATTATATATCCGTTTCTATGTCACGACTACAAACCCTTTCATAGTCGTCTTTTGAGTATTCCCATTGGCAATTTTTCCGGATAAATCCAGCACCTTCACCCAGTACCTTTTCACCTGACGGGCTTCTATAAGAAATGAGTGGATGTAAAAGTAGTGCCCTTATTACACATTATACGGACCCCGTTTGTAGAAAAGGTGCTTGGCAAGAGACCGTAGGGTATTCTGGAAGGTGCTGGATAAAGCAGGATTCCGGGGAAAAGCAGTGGAAAAAGCAGTGGATATCATCGGGATTCGCGGTTTATGATGGCGGGATAAATCCGATGTTTTGTACTTGACAGATTTTTGTGAGAGGTCTCCTTGACCAAAGAAGAGGCATGCGCTATGTATAAGTGTAGTACGGTTCGGGGGCATCACTCACATTATCAGAGGGGAGACTCTATGACGTTCGCTAGGGGTGATCTAGTAACGTTGGATCCCGACAAGGTCAGGGAACGTGCGGCCGCACGCCCTGCCTGCCTGGAGAACGCGCGTAAGCTCGCGCTGGCTGATGCGGGCGTCACGTTCCGCATCACGGAGATCAAGGGGGGCGCAGGTTCTGCCTCGCGTTTCCTTGTCGATCCGATCGTCGAGGATCCGACCCCGGAGCAGAAGGCGGTACTCAAGCAGTACGGAGCCATCGCCGAGGTTGGCGAGCTCCTGTGTCGCCAGGCAGTAGTCACCGCCCGCTAAGGAGACGGGCGTAGTCGGATAGACGAGCAGTAGGTCCGCCCCCGGACCAAGGCAACGGATCGCGCGATCCGTTGCGCAACATCCCCCCGCGGACGCAAGTCCAAGGGGGGCAAAAATTTTTCAAAATAGTTTTTAAAAAAAGAACGGGCATTGCCCGTTTTTATGTGTGAGAACTTCTCGGATCGATGATGAATACTTCGAGTATTTCCATATCGCCGCTGGACTTCATCTCCGTTATCGCGATTCTGATGCGCTTTTCGAATTTCGGTACGATCCGCGGTATTTCTGTCTTTGCTTTTCTTGCCCATTCTTGCGCCTGAATAAGGGATCCTGCCGTGATTGCCTCTTCAGAAAGGGCGAGGCGCAGGATGATCTCCGTCCGTCGTTCCTCTGCCGCGAAATTCACTTTTCCGGAGGATACGGGTACGTCGATTTCGGGGCGTTCGCCCTCGCGAAGTGCTTCTTCGTATGGGGCGTTCGGAGATGTATCGATATGACCGAAAATCGTTCCGAGAAGCTTCACAAGAATGCGGACTATCGGTGCGAATACGGCCATTCGATCCACCTCCTTTCCCTGTGTAAGGTGCTATGAGTTCATTATAGGATAGGGGAGGGACGAAAAAAACGCAAATATATGGAATTCAAAATCCGAGATTGATAAGATGATTTTTTAAGGCCTTATACAAACTATTTTTATCACCCGAGTGTACATGCATAGCCCACATCAGAAACAACGGCTCATATAACCTTGCCCTTTCCAGAAAATCTTTCTTTTCTTTCTTTGTAAACGTATGGGTGAACGAATTGAAATAGGTGTGTAAGGAAAGACGATTGTTAAATGCAAATTCCCAAGCAGGATCGCCCGCAAGAGACCACTCCCAATCGACAACGCCAGTTACGTTCCCTCCTCGAACTAAAATATTGCCGGGGTTCGACAAATCTCCATGAACTAAAAAAGATTTTTTGATTGCAAATCTCTTTTTATTTTTCTCGAAATGTTTTTTTACTGCGTTCGCAAGATTTGAATTCTGTTCCGCACGCACAACGCTTTTAAACCAAAGAGCAAATTCGCTTTCTAAAAACTGCAACCAACTCTTATACTTCCCTCTCGGTATTCCTCCTCGGTTCTCTATCCATCCATATCCTATAACAGGAATTTGGTGCACACGAGCAATAGTTTCCTCAATATTTTGCTCTAATTTTTTTGACCACGCTTCCCATATATCGATGAAGAGATTTTTTTGTAAAACCCGTTTTCCCGTGGCTCTTCCTGGAAGAAATTTCTGTACAATAAAATAGGTATCGCGACCGAGAGTACCAGAGAGGACCACCGAGGATGTTGGAAGTTCAGGAAAAGAGTCCAATAGTTTTCCAATGACTAATATTTTTTCCCAGATCTTTTGCCTCTTTTGCTCTTGGTGAATCGTATGTATATGGATGACTAACTTTCCGCGATTTGAGTCAGCAAAGTAGACATGGCTCATAAATCCAGCAGTATGGTGTTTCTCAAGAGAGTTCTTCTTTAGTACGATTCCCTTTTTCTTCAGACGAGCAAAGATTTTTTGAAAATTGGAATTCATTTTTATCCTTTCACCTTATCAAATTCAGGCAAAAAAATCGAGGGAATGAAACATTGCAAAAAAACACTTTTTTCCATACTCTGACAGTAGCTTTGCTACCAAGGAGGAGTCACATGGCAAAGAAACAGTTCTTTAACATAATGGAAAGACAGAGGATTGCTCTTACGTTTCGCGACGTCCGGCTAAAGACCGGGCACTGTAGCTTCCGCCCAAACGAGATTTCGCTCGAAACACGGTTTTCGAGGAATGTGGGTCTTCATATCCCAATCGTCTCTGCGGCAATGGATACGGTAACTGAATCCGAAATGGCTATCGCCCTTGCAAAGCTTGGCGGTCTTGGCGTGATTCACTACAATCTTTCACCGGAAGATCAAGCAGCAGAAGCAAAACGCGTCTGGCACCATCTAAATGGCCGCATCGAGCGCCCGAGGACAGTTCGCGCGAACGCAACCATACTTGAGGTGGAACGCGAGCGAAAAGACCATGGTTGGACATTCCATAGTTTCCCGGTACTTGATACCGAAGACCGGGTTGTTGGACTCCTTACGCGAAACGACTTTGACTTTTGCGAACGCAAAAGTTCTCGCGTGAGCGAAGTCATGACGAAAGACCTTGTTACTGCGCGCCCAGGAACCACGATCGACCAGGCATACAAAATAATGAGGCGAGAAAAGAAAAAGGTTCTCCCGCTCGTAGATAAAGGGAGGCGTCTCGTTGGAATGTATATCTTCTCTGACGTTCAACGGATCAAAACCGGCAGCTCGTCGATGTATAATCTTGACGAACATGGGCATCTTCGATGCGCGGCAGCGGTTGGCATTGACGACGATGCCTTTGAACGTATCGAGCTTCTCTCTAAATACGTTTCCGTGATTCTTATAAACAAGGCGCACGCGGACTTTTCGGACTATATTCGTACACTCCGAGAAATCAAAAAGAAAAGCTGGCCTTTTGATGTAGCGACCGGAAACGTCTCAGAACCTGGTTCAGCAAAACGACTCGTGAATGCGGGAAGCGACTGTATCCTTGTTGGCCAAGGTGGCGGCTCGATTTGTACGACTCGGCCTGTTGCGGGTGTCGGATGCCCGCAAGTTACCGCCGTCTACAATTGCGCACGGGCAATCGAAGGATCGGGCGTACCTATTTGCGCAGACGGCGGCATTGTGTTCTCTGGAGACATTCCCATTGCAATCGGCGCCGGTGCACATTCAGTCATGCTCGGATTTGCACTCGCAGGAACCAAAGAATCTCCCGGCGAAATTAAAACGCAAGAGGTTACTGTCCGCGGAGCATCGGGAGAGACCATTCGCCAAACCATTCAGGTAAAAGTATATCGCGGTATGGGCTCACTCGAAGCCATGCAAGAGCGTGAGGGATCGAGTGCACGATATCGTCAAGCAGAACTTGCCGTAAAAGTGCCTGAAGGCATAAAAGGCGTTGTTCCCTATAAAGGTGAAGTGGCTACTCAGGTCTATTATCTCGTCGGAGGACTTCGCGCCGGCATGGCCTATGTAGGAGCGCGTACAATTCTGAAACTCATCAAGAAAGCCGATTTCCACCGAATCACGAACGCCGGCATGGCAGAATCCAATCCGCATGATGTCATAATGCTTTCCGAGCCGCCGAATTTTCAAAGGAGCGGCACATGATCCTTTTACAATTATCTTATCAGATCCCCGCGCGGCTTCTTGACGGCGTTTCAACTCTTGCAATCGTCTGCACTCAATGGGGCGATACGGGCAAAGGGAAGTTTGTTGATTTCTTTGCAGAATGGGCGGATATCATCGCGCGCGGTACTGGCGGCGCAAACGCCGGACACACAATCGTGATCGGCGGAAAGACCTACGTCTTTCACCTGATTCCGTCAGGGATTCTTTACGACAGCGCTGGCAAGATAAATGTCATCGGAAACGGTGTTGCGTTTGATCCTCGTATACTCATTGAGGAACTCGCCATCCTCGCCCAAGAGGGCTTGAGTTTCAACAATCTTTTGATTGCACACAATGCCCGCCTCGTTCTTCCACAGCACATTCTTATGGACCGACTACGAGAGAATTCTCTCGACGGCAGTAGAATCGGAACAACGGGAAGAGGAATCGGACCGGCATATGTGGATCACTACGCACGCGTCGGTCTTACCGTGAATGACATGCTAAACGTTGATTCTCTTCGGCGGAAACTCGAACGAAACCTCGCGGAAAAAAGGAAACTCCTCACTCATTATGATCCGCTGCTCATTCAACAAATCATGGATCATCCCCATCTTGGAGCCGGAGCATTTTTCCACCCCTCCAAATTTTTCGATGACGATGCAATCGTTGAACAGTATCTGATGTACGGCGAAACACTTCGGCTTCTCATCAAAGATACCGATCAAATACTCCACGATGCAGTCGGGAAAAAGCGCATACTCTTGGAAGGAGCGCAAGGAACCCTTCTTTCCATTGATTACGGGACGTATCCATTTGTAACCGCGTCCGATTGTTCGGTACAGGGACTCGCGCGAGGAGTAGGAATCCGTGAACGGCACGTTGATCGCGCCTTCGGAATCGTAAAGGCATTCTACATGACTCGCGTCGGCGAAGGACCATTCCCTACGGAAATCGGGGGCGAACAATCTGCCAAATGGTGCAATGATCCTTTAACGACAAAAGACCGCGAAGCCGAACTATATCCCGATGCATCGGTCAATAGCAGCGATCCTTTTGAGCAAGGAATAGGCATCCGCCGTGCAGGATATGAGTACGGCAGAACAACACGCCGCCCGCGTCGTACCGGCTGGCTCGATTTACCGCTTCTTCGCTACTCGCTCCGCTACAGCGGTCGCGATGCAATCCTTACTAAACTCGACGTGCTGGACAACTGCGAAATGATTCAAATCTGTACTTCATATCGATACGATGGACCTCCCTATAGTATCGGCGAACAACAACTCGTTCCCGGTACCATGCTTCGAATTGCAATTCCACATGTCGAAGTCATGCGCTACTGCGTCCCACAATACCGATCTTTTAGAGGATGGTGCAGAAACACGAGCGATGCAAAGGCGTTTCGTGAACTGCCAATTCAACTGCGAGAGCTCATTCTCTTTGTCGCACGCGAAGCAGATCTTAATATCGTCCTACTCTCGGTAGGACCTGATCGCGAACAAACAATTGCGATGGAAACAAACTAGACCCAGTGGGTGATTCGCCCACTGGTTTTTTATTTGTCGTATATGTAAAAAGCAAGATTTTGATACCGAAGTCGGACTTCAGAAGTTTCAATATAGTTCTGACAGCTCAACGGGAACTCCCGTTGAGCTGTCAGAAGTAGATTATATACTGGCCGTTTCGAGCTAGAACCATGGGCGGTCAAACCCTGCCTGACTGATTTATCTCATTTTACACTATCTACCCGACTGGTCTCGAGCGCCTTTAAATTAGTGTATTTTTCCTTCTAACCTATTCCTTCTTTCCAAAATAGATTCTCGCACACCCTTACTATAGGATTCATTATCTTTATCGGTTGGCAAATCAGGAATTTTTTCAAAAGCCAAATCATAATATTTTTTAGCTTCCGTGTAGTTGCCGAGGCTCTCGTATGAAGTTCCCATGTTGAGATAGAGAGACGGATAATAACTTTTAACTTTTTTTGAGATGCACCATTTGCTTGACTCAAAGATTCCATATTCCATTTTAAAGTATCCTCTGGGCTATTTTGATGTCGAGCAACGAAATGTGCGGCAATACACTTTTCGTGATTATCTGAAGAGGTTTTCCATGCTTTAGTGAACAATTCTTGAGCGCGTTTAATCTTGCCCTCTCGCTCCAGTTTCATTCCTTCACTGACAAATTTGATGATTCGATTATTTTCATCCATAATTTTTTGATGCGTCTCGAACGGGATAACCTATCTCAAGCTGTCCGTGCTTATGATATTGAACTTGGAGGCCCCGACGAGAAAATGTCGGGAGAATTTTTTTAGTTCATTACTCGTATCGGGCCACTGGGAATGGTTCGATCCCGCTTACCACAGGTCGAACCCATCCTACAACTTTATCCCGCACTAAATTTTTTATATCGGGGCGCCGAGAATCGGACTCGGGCTGCAAGACCCCCAGCCTTGCGTACTACCATTATACTACGCCCCGTTTTCTTATCGTACGTTTCTATGTACCCACGTTATTATTTTTGACGCAAGTTCCTGTTCATGTTTCTGAAATCCGTGGCCTGCGCCTTTTATCATGATACCAGAAAACGATTTTGCTTGCCCGCCTGAATTTTGTTTGGAAGAATTTGGGCGGGTCGAAACTGCGTTTTTGCGAAATGCTTCGATGATATTTTTTACCGGGCGGTCGCGATGTTCGTCTTGTGATCCGATAATGACCGCTACTGTTACGCGAACGCTTTTGAGTTCTTTCCAGCTTGCCTTTGGATTGTGATAGGGGAATACGTCTTCCGCGTGTCCCGCTTCAAATAAACTCAAGTATCGGCCTGCAGAGTATATTCCATATTCCTGGGGAAGGAGAACGTCTTTGTTTTTTGCTTGTTTCGCGATTTTGATTGCGCGAGACATTTTTTTCGCGTCTCCTGTTTTCCACGCTGACATATCGCTTATGGTGCCGGCAAGTATAATTCCCTTCACCGCGGGATTTTTTCTTTTATATTGGTAGTAGAGCGCTTTATTTGCGCCGGTCGAATGCCCCGCAAGGATTATTTTTTTATATCCGAGTTTTTTTGCAAATCGAATCATTGCGTCTATATCGCGAACGCACTCTTCGAATTTTTCAAATGCGCCGCCGATGAATTTTTGTTTCGGTCCCCGCGAGATAATATCATGCCCGCGCGTATTGAATTTAAAATACGCGATTTTGTTTTTCGCGCATAAAGACGAAAGCTCTTTCATGAGCGTCTGACCAGACGAGAATCTCGAGGTAAGACCATGGAGCCAGATAAGGGCGGTATTTCCTTTCTTTTTCGGAGGGACAACAACACCTTCGAGCCCAATGCCGTCAGCTGTTTTTATGCGAGTGAGGAGAACGGGAATCATAATACAAAATTCTAAATTACAAGCAACAAATCACAAACAATTTCAAAATTCTAATGTTTTAAACTCTAAGCGTGTTTTGAATTTAGGATTTTGGTATTAGGATTTGTTTGGAATTTGTGATTTGGGGTTTGGTGCTTTCTCAGCGTATCTTTTCGCCAGCTCGACAATAAATCGAACGCCGACGCCGGACGCGCCTTTTGAGAGAAATTCCGATTCGATGGTAGTCATTTTCGGGGCGATGTCTACGTGCGCCCAGTCGGCTTCCCCGGTGAATTGCTCCAGGAATTTTGCTCCGTGGATTGCGCCGCCGTAGCGGTCGCTTTTGCCCATGTTTGAAAGGTCTCCGAATGTTCCTTTGATATCCGCGAGGTATTCGTCCCACAAGGGAAACGGCCATACATAGTCACCGGACTTTGTTCCGACCTCCACGAGAAGATCCTCGGTTTCTTTCTTTTTTGCAAATACCGCGGACATATAGTTTCCGACTGCAACGTGCGCCGCACCGGTCAAGGTCGCAAAGTCAACCATAAGCCCGGGCTTAAAATGTTTCCATCCATAGAAAAGTGCGTCCGATAAAATAACGCGGCCTTCGGCATCGGTGTTTAAAATCTCAATTGTTTTTCCGGACATGGTTTTTAAGAGGTCTCCGGGACGGTAGCTTGATCCGGACGGCATGTTTTCAACTGCGGGAACTATTCCTACTGCATTAATTGGAAGCTTGAGGCGCGCGATTGCGGCGACACCGTGAATTACCGCAGCGCCCCCGGACATATCCATATGCATTTCATATATATATTGGTCGGGTTTGATGTTGAGGCCGCCCGTGTCGAATGTCACTCCTTTTCCGACAAGCACAAGAGGTTTTTGGCTTTTACTGCCGCCGTGGTACTCCATAATAATGAATCGCGGCGGCTCTGCTGACCCTTGCGCAACGCCCAAAACCCCGCCCATGCCGAGTACTTTCATTTTTTTCTCGTCAAAAATCGTTACGGGAATGTTCCATTCTTTTCCGGCGCGTTGGGCCTCGGCGGCAAGCAGTTTTGGTGTCATATCGCCCCCGGGAGTATTTGCAAGATCCCGCGCGCGGTTTGTTTCCTCTCCGATGATTACTCCTTCGGCGATTTTTTGTTGTACATCGCGAATAAGTTTTTTTTCAACCGCGAGCGTAATCGTTCGCATCTTCGGCCAGCCGCCTTTCGGCGTTTCTTTATAGCGATTGAAGTCGTAGTCCGCGAGAATCGCGTTTGACGAAAAAAGAAATGCGCGCTCGCCCTCGTCGCCGAATGCGTCCGTAAGCGGAACAGAAAACTCTTCGATTTTTTCCCGCTTCGCGTACTGCACCATTCGCCGCGCCACGAGAAATTTTTTCCGTGCGTTCCATGCCTTGCGCTCGCCGAGGCCGAAGAAGGCGATCCGCGTTATTGTTCCTTTGGGTGACCACATGCGTTTTGTTTCGCCGTCTTCGGCCTTGAATTCGGCCGCGATGAATTTCTTTACCAGTGTGCGGGTCGGCGCCGGAAGAAAAGCAAAAAAAGCCGCTTTTTCAAGCGATTCGCCTTTGAAAACCGGGAGAAAAATATTTTTCGCCCGCCGCAGCGCATTCATTTCGACTGCCGTGATTCGCATAGGCGTTATGTTCGGTGTATTTTTTTAATGCATTTGACGCAGGCCTTGATTCGTTTTCCGTATTCATTCCGGACCCATTGAAGATTCGGGTATTTCCGAACGGTCGCCGTGGGATTATAATGACTCCGGAGGAATGCGTGTTTTCCGGCGCTCACAGAACCTTTCTCGCAGATCGTACATGCTTTCATGGAATTGTAGTAGAATTGTTATTGTGTAGGAGGTTTTTATACTCGGATAATCTACCATAGAATAATGGAAAGTGCAATAGGATTTACATTCCAAATAGCGATTCTTATTTTTTCCGTTGTGATACACGAGGTGTCGCACGGATACGCCGCGCTTTTGCTGGGCGACCGGACCGCGCTCTACGCCGGGCGCCTTACGTTGAATCCGATAAAGCATATTGATCCGTTTGGTTCGATTATTCTTCCGGCGATTTCGATTTTTTTGGGCGGGCCATTGTTCGGCTGGGCAAAGCCCGTGCCGTATAATCCGTATAATCTCCGGGCACAGGACTGGGGGCCGGCTATTGTCGGCTTTGCGGGGCCCGGGTCAAATCTTCTGCTCGCGGTCGCCTCCGGGCTTCTTGTCCGTTTTTCTGCCTCCGCCGCAGAGGGGAGCGTGTTTTTTTCAAATCTTGCCGTGATCGCGTCATACGTCGCTGTCGCGAATTTATTTTTGTTCGTATTTAATTTAATTCCCATTCCTCCCCTTGACGGATCAAAAGTTCTTTTTGCCGTTTTGCCGTACCGGTGGGAGGGCGTGAAGGCAATTCTCGAGCGATACGGATTTTTCATTCTTCTCATTTTTATTTTTGTTCTTGCGGGGTGGCTTCTTCCGGTTGTTTCGTTTGTGTTTCGCATAATCGCGGGTCCTGGGGTTTTGTGATCACGGTGGCATAAAACCAGTCGAAATTGTAGTGATGGGGCAGTTAGCCAAAGTTAGGAGTTTTTGGTAAAATATATTCGAGAATTATTAGAAGGATTCACTACAACCAACTTTGTCGGAATTGACTTTTCCGCGCGGCGTACTCGCCGCGCGGGTACTCATCCAATCTTTTTTAAATTTTCTATTCTATCTATGCCAGAGAAACATCATAAAGAAAATCCTGGAAGTGAAGATTCGCCTCAAGAGCGGTTTCGTAAAAAACAGGAAGAATTCAAGGAGCGACTCCGTAAACAGAACGAAGAGCTACACGCACGACTTAAAAAAATGAAGGAGGAGCAACGGGCGCAGTGGGAAAAAATAAAGGAAGAAGCTAAAAAAAGAACCGGCGGAGATCAATCTAGCGCAGGACAGGGCGAAAAAAAGCCGCAAAGCGGCGACGGCAAATTTGAAAAAGAATGGGAACAGGATGCTGCTTCTCCCGAGACGAGTCCTTTTATATTAAATCTTCTTGCTGAAGCGCGCGAAAAAGCATCGGCATATCCTGGCAATCTTTTGTTTAATAGAACGGAGAGGTCGCGCTATACCACGGATATGATGCATAAGGATACTTTAAAACTTCTTTCGAGTACTCGGTCTCTTTCCGGGCTTCATGATGTTTTTACCGGGCGCATTATGGAAGAAGCTAAAATAAGAAATTTTCGCGCTACCGAGCAAAGACATCGAGAGTTCATACGGACGTGGTATATGAAAGGTCTAGATCTTTTTCGGGATGAATTTTTTCGGTATAGGCAGCGATTATTGAATCTTCAGGAAGAAATGCGACGTGTTGTGCTTGAGAATGCGACCCGAGGGGGCGGCCGTGTGAGCGAGCCCCAGCAGCCCGGAGGGGGGCGACAACGGCCAAGTGGCAATGAGGGCCCTCGCCCGGGCGCGCCAGACCATGGACAAGAAAGTGACGCCATCCAGAGGGTTATGAACGAATTTAAAATAAACCGAGCAGAGTATGATTTGATTATCGGAAGGATTGGATCAATGCCAATTCCACAATTTATGGGTCTCATAGAGCGCGTATTCGGTTCGCGGGATCGGGAGGCCGTTGATACCGCATATAGAATGCTTGCTAAAAAACTTCATCCCGACAAAGGCAAGACAAATAGGGGCGAGCGCTTCAAGGTTTTGAATGCGCTCTATAATGAATATAGAAAGCGTGTGGGAAAATAAAATATCGTCCGCCATCTGGCGGACGATATTTTATTTTCAAATCATACTCTTCTGGGCTATTCTCCAACGGGATATTTCGGCTCAAGACCGACGTTTTTCCGCATCATGTTTATTTTTCTTTCCAAGTCCTCAACCTCTTTTTTTGTTTCTTCGGGGGTCTTATTTGGATCCGGCCGCATTAATTCAAATTGCCGGTTTCGTTCAAACTGTTCAATCGCCATGATGTAGAGGATGATAGTTTTACGTTTTCCCGGACTCTCCGCGTTCTCGATCTGCTTGACATAGTGATCGGCGGTTTCGCTCATCTCTTCTTTTACCCGTTCTGTCGTGGCGACCACCACACGAAACCAATCTTTCATTTCTTCTTTTACTCCGGGGCCCCTTAGCCAAGGAGGCAGATCGTTTTCGGAGTCAGGAGGCGTTTCAAATGGTTGTTCTGGGCTCATATAGATCAAAAATGAGTCAAATAAATGCGCTTTTTTCGATCATACCATTTTTTCGTTGTCGATGTATAGTAGGAGTTATATGGCAGAGGAGTTTAGAAAATCTCAATCTAAAGAGGGGTCGTCTCATCGAGATAATCGCACTGAGACGCGGGAGTTTCTTTATGAGCGCCTGGAAGCAAAGATCGCGATTCTCCGGAAGCTTTGGAGTGTCGCACAAGTTCTTTCTGCGCCGGAGGCGAGAGAGTATTCAGGGCGGATAATAACAGAGAAATTGTTTTTGTCGAAGATTTTTTCCGATGCGCGGGATAAATTTCCTCTCGCCGTGAGAGAATTTAAAGAATATGATCAGATAAGGAAATCTCTTGCGTTACTTCAAGAGAAAATGGATAAGCTCGGATTTGAAAAAGGAAGTGATAAATATGGAGAGAAATTTGATGCGCTGATTGCAAAACGAGAAGAACTGTTAGGAGATGATGATTTCCGTTTTCTCCTTTCAATGCGCGATGGTATAACGACCCTGTTGAGAAAAAGAGATGAAATTCGAACGGTACTAAAAAATATTGAAGGGAACGATAAAGATCCCAAAGCTCTTTGGGAAGTTCTCCCCGAGCCGTATCGTGAACAACTCAAGGGGAAGCCGATAGAGCTTCTTTCTAATCGTTTTTCGATTAGCGTTGTCTTGGAAGAAAAAGAATATGAGGAACTTTTTCATGATTCTTCGTTGGGGCGTCATATCCACGATTCAATCTGGAGTTTTGTGAAAAGAGATTCCCGTCCGATTGAACCAACGCGGGCTCATGAGGATTTCCATTCATTTGCGGAGGGATTTTCACTCGGGAGCGCCAATCTTTTCTCACCTGAAAAAATGCGGGCAGCAATTCAGTCGATTATCACAATAAAAAGCCGTGGCGCACCGCCCGGAATAGTCAATAATTTCCTCACGAATTTAAGACGCCGAATCATTGGGTTTAAGGATTATGGGTATGATGAATTTCTGGCAGAGCTTGCGTCACTTCCATATAGGAAAATACCTTCGGATACTTTTGCGACTAATGTCCATGAAGCGCGGCAGATTCTTGAAGAATTCAGGGGTAAGGACCCCGACATTGACCCTATCATCGATGAGGGTTTGAAGTATCTTGATATCGAAGAATTTAGAAATCAGATCCATGGCATATATAAGCGGGTGGAGGCGTCTGATCCAAAGCGCATTCCTGATTTAATCTTTGCGTTCAGTCTCATACCCCCCTCTCAATTCCGGCATATCGAGCGGCTTGTTGACCGGTGGGAAAAACAGAGCGGAATGGCCGTTGAATGAAGATATTACTATAGTATACTGAAGACAATTATAGGTTAAGTAATTTTTTATGTCAGAATCACGACGAGAGCATATAGAAGGCGCGAAAAAACAATCCGCTGCTTTTGATGAGGGTATTGAAGAAAAGGGAGATAAAAAGAAAGGACCGGAGGCACATACGGATGAACACATGGATAAAATCGACAGAGCATTGGGTGAGCTTATTGATATTGTAGCTCGCGGCCCCGAAGCAAAAAAGGAGGCATTGCGGATCGCGATTGAACAGATGCGGATGATCGGCGAGCAGATGCGGCAAATTCGCGATATGCGCAATTTGAATGAGCTGAAACGGGAAATGATCAAGCAATGGAAAGAGCTTGAGAAAGCCGCCGGGGGAGACCGCGAACTTCTTGAACAAATTCAGGATTGGGGAAAAAGGTTTGTTGAAGAGAAGGTTATTTATTATGATCTTATTGGGGATATCAAAAATGAGGTTATTGAAAAATCCCAAGACATACAAGAGAAATGGAACAAGTTTAATGCGCTTATGGGAAGATTTGGCTTCAGTTTTAGTTTGGAGATAAAGTATGATCTACAACCGTTCTTGGCTGATCCAGGGACATATTTCGATCTTTTTATTAATTCGTTGAATAAACCAACTACCGGTTTTGAAGAAACGTTCGATGAAAAAGCCTTGCAGGGCGCACTTGCGGGTATTACAACTGTTATACAAAGAGCAAATGCTAGGGCTTTTTCTTCGAGTAAGCTGGATATACAATATTCTGATATAGACAGAGACAGGGGGCATTTAAAAGAAGCCGCGGGAGAACTGGAACAAGTCGGTAATGAAATATCAGCGACAGTAAAAGATATCATGAAGTCCTTTATTATTATCAAGAAAATTCGCGATACCCATTTCCTTCCGCTTTACAATGAACGGAAAAGTATGGGCGACGGAAGTGACGTGGAGAAAGCCGCTTAGCCCATTAATTACTAATTGAAATCTATGAGTGAAGAAACTTCAGGGATAAAAGATTCTAGTGCGATCTCAAAGGAAACGATTGAAAGGGAACGTCTTGGGCGGTTTTTTGAGGGAATTCTGGGTATTGAAGAATTACTGATTTTTTATACAGATTTTGATGCTTGGGCGAGTCGCTATGACCATTATGACGATGAGAATGATCCTCCCTATTCTCCAGAAAAAAAGGAAGAAATATACAAGAAATTTGAAACGCTTTGGGATGCATTGATTGAACGTATGGCTGTCGATGATAATGTATATGATGCGGCGATACAAATTCTTGATTCGGAAAATGGAGATGATCCCGAAATTCAAAAAGGCCTGAAAGATAAAATCATATATGCACTAGTTTTATTTTTGCGAAAGAAAGTTAAAGAATCTCAAAACGCATGAACGAAAGACCGCGCAGGGAACAAAAAGGCGATAGGGACGAAATGCCTTTGGCCGAACAGATTCGGCTGTTACAGAGCGAAGAATACACGACCGATTTTGATGCGCTTCGGGCGCGTTTGGATGGAATACAAAAAGAAGGGTCTCGTACAGTACCAGCATGGAGAAAGATAGAAGCGCCTTCCGGAGATATAAAGCCAGTTCCGTTTCCTGAAATTCCTTATGCCGATAAAGATGTTGACCCCGGTTTTTCTAGATCTACCGTCGAATTGTTTAAAGCGAATGAATTTATAAAAGAGATAGGTCTGTTTTGCAAAAAATATGGACTTACGTCCCCATATTTTACCACTGCTGCGCAAGCGCTTAAACATATTGAATTCGAGAGGAAGAAAATTCTAAGAATTTCCCGTTAGGCAGAAAGAGAGAGGTAAAGCGATTCTCGGAATTTTACCTGCTGCTACTGGTTGACTTTCGCTCGATATATTGGTATTATTGTTTTTATATTTTCGTATTCGCACATGCCGACAATCAATCAACTGATTAAGCACGGAAGAAAGTTCCGCGCGTATAAATCGAAGTCACCTGCCTTGGGCAGGGGTTTTAATGTTTTGGAGAATCGTCCGGTGCCGTATGCGTCTCCGTTTAAGCGGGGCGTGTGCATCAAAGTAACGACGATGACCCCGAAAAAGCCGAATTCCGCGCTTCGGAAAGTCGCCCGCGTCCGTTTGACGAATGGCATGGAAGTGACCGCGTATATTCCCGGCGAGGGACATGCGCTCCAAGAGCACTCGGTTGTTTTGATCCGCGGAGGCCGGGTAAAGGATTTGCCGGGCGTTCGATACCACATTGTCCGTGGCATTCTTGATACGACGGGCGTTGAGGGAAGGAAACAACAAAGGTCAAAATATGGAGCAAAGCGACCGAAGAAATAGAAAACAGCTCCGACGCTCCGCCCGCTGGCGGAGGTCGGAGCCCCGACCGTAACTCCGACGGTACCGTCGGAGAATGCGTCGGGGCAAAGGTCAAAATATGGAGCGAAGAGGCCGAAGTAATTAATCAGCGAATATCGAATCTGTTTCGAATAGACGAATGGATTCGACGCCGCTTAAAGTATTCGTATATTCGTATAAATTCGTTATTCGTTGATTCCATGAGACGCAAACGAAAATTTCAACGGGATATTCTTCCGGATCCGAAGTATTCAAACGTCGCAATCGCGAAGTTTATTAACTATGTCATGAAAGGCGGGAAGAAGTCGGTTGCGCAAAAAGTCGTGTATCGGACATTCGATCTTATCGAGAAAAAGTATAATCAAGATCCGCTTGTTGTTTTTGACACGGCGATGAGAAACGTAGGCCCCCTTCTTGAAGTCCGTTCCCGCCGGATCGGAGGCGCGACATATCAGGTGCCGCGCGAAGTCCGGGGCGAGCGGAGAATGGCGCTCACGTATCGCTGGATTTTGGACGCCGCACGTTCAAAAAAAGGAAAGCCGATGCACGAAAAACTTGCGGAGGAGTTGGTACTCGCCGCAAAAAACGAGGGCTCCGCTATAAAGAAAAAAATAGACACTCATAGAATGGCGGATGCGAACAAGGCGTTTGCCCACTTCGCTTGGTAGATTTGCTCGTCAATATACTTTTGAGACACGTCTCGGCCGCTCCTGCGGCGGCCTCGCTAAGGGTCGCGCGAAGTTTTCTCCGCCAAAGGCGGAGAATCCAAGCAACTTCGCGCTCTCATTGTCTCAAAAGCATATTGAACTCGCTTTGGAATTTTTCTGAATTTTCTTAATGTATGGTTCGTGAATATCCATTAGAGAGAACGAGAAATATAGGAATCATAGCTCACATTGACGCGGGTAAGACTACCGTGAGTGAGCGGGTTTTGTTTTATACGGGTGTGTCGCATAAAATCGGCGAAGTGCACGAGGGCGATACGATCATGGATTGGATGGAGCAGGAGCGCGAGCGCGGGATTACGATTACGTCTGCCGCAACTACGTGCTTTTGGGTACCGACACATATCATGGAGAAACTCCGACGCTTCGACGGCGCGTCGAAGGTCGGAGCCCCGACCCCAAAGGCGTCGGGGGACAATGAATACCGGATCAATCTGATTGATACGCCGGGACACATTGATTTTACGGTTGAGGTGAAGCGTTCGCTTCGGGTCTTGGACGGCGCGGTTGTGGTATTTGACGGCGTTGCGGGCGTAGAGCCGCAATCAGAGACCAACTGGAGATACGCCGACGACTACCACGTGCCGCGCGTGTGTTTTATCAACAAACTCGACCGGACAGGGGCGTCTTTTGAGCGCTCGCTTGCCTCGATTCACGAGCGTCTGACGCCGAATGCGGTCGCTATTCAGTATCCGGTGGGCTCGGAACAGGACTTCGAAGGGGTTATTGATCTTTTGAATATGAAAGTTGCCCGTTTCGAAGGCGATAAGGGTGAGAATGTTGTGTGGGAAGATGTTCCGGAATCGGTGAGCGCGATCGCAGAAGAATGGCGGCATACTATGGTGGAAAAAATCGCTGAGACCGATGACGCGCTCACCCACAAATATCTCCAGGAAAAAGAAATTTCTGTTTCCGAGCTTAAGGCGGCACTTCGCGCGGCTACGCTCTCGTACAAATTAGTTCCGGTGCTTACCGGGTCAGCCCTGAAAAACAAAGGAGTTCAGCTCGTGCTTGATGCAGTCGTTGATTATCTCCCGTCTCCCGTTGATCTTCCGCCGATAAAAGGAATTGACCAAAAGACAGGTGCGGAAATAACGCGCGAGGCAAAAGACGACGCGCCGTTTAGCGCGCTTGCGTTCAAGCTCCAGACCGATCCCTACGTTGGCCAGCTCACATTTTTCCGCGTGTATTCCGGGACATTGAGCGCCGGAAGCTACGTTTTAAATTCGACAAAGGACTCGCAGGAGCGGGTGGGGCGCATTTTGCGTATGCACGCAAACACGCGCGAGGAACTAAAAGAGATTCAGGCGGGAAATATCGGCGCGATCGTCGGCCTCAAAAATACGCATACCGGGGATACTCTGTGCGATCCCGAGCATCCGATTATTCTTGAGCGAATCATATTCCCCGAGCCCGTCGTGTCGTTGAAAATCGAGCCCAAAACAAAAGCGGACCAGGAAAAAATGGGTATGGCATTAAAGCGCCTATCGGAAGAAGATCCGACGTTTCGCATCAAAGGAGATCTAGAAACCGGAGAAACCATTATTTCCGGCATGGGCGAATTGCATTTGGAAATTTTGGTGGAGCGCATGAAGCGCGAATTTTCCGTTGAAGCGAACGTCGGCCGGCCCCAGGTTGCATACAAGGAGACAATAAAAAAGACAGCTGAAGCCGAGGGGAAATTTATCCGCCAGTCGGGCGGTCGCGGCCAGTACGGCCACGTGTGGTTGAGGGTTAAACCTGTTCTGCGTGGAAAGGGTTTTGAATTCGTGAACGAAATTAGAGGGGGGCTCGTTCCCCAAGAGTACATTCCCGCTGTTGAAAAAGGCGTGAAAGAGGCCATGGAAAAAGGCATTTTTGCGGGATACCCCATGGTTGATATGGAAGTCGCGGTCTATGACGGCTCGTACCACGAGGTTGACTCGTCCGAAGCCGCTTTCAAAATCGCGGCCTCTATTGCGCTTCAGGAAGCGGCAAGGCGCGCACAAGTCGTTATTCTTGAGCCGATCATGCGCGTGGAAACCGTAACACCGGAGCAGTTCATGGGGGAAGTTACCGGTGACCTCAATGCAAAGCGCGCGCGAATCGAGGAAATGGAAGACCGCTCCATGGGGATCAAAGTCATGAAGGCAAAAGTGCCTTTGTCCGAAATGTTCGGGTATGTCACCACGCTTCGCTCGCTCACTCAGGGACGTGCCTCGTTTACCATGGAGTTCGACCACTACGAAGAAGTGCCGGGAAATATTGCAGAGTTGATAAAGGAAGGGAAGAAGTGATCGCTCACCAATATACGTTTGAAACACACTCGGCCGCTCCAGCGGCGGCCTCGCTAAGGGTCGAATGAGGTGTCGATCCGCCAGCTGGCGGATCGAACCAATCCACCTCATTCTCCCATTGTTTCAAACGCATATTGGATTCGCTGGGGCATGGAACGAAAGATAATTGTTTCAAAAGCTGGTTTCCTCGCTTGCAGTATAATATGTAGAAGCGGTTTGAAACCACGTAGATGCGTCCTTTTATTGTCTCAAAAGATATATTCCTCGCTCAGGCATGAAAAAAAACGGCGCAGGGCCGTTTGAGCAATGGACTATTGAGGAGATATCGGAGATACCCTTTCGGGGAAAGAAAGAACGAATTCTACAACAAGGTGGTCGTGAGTATCCTTGGGGTTTTGATCGTCTTGTGGGGAGAATATAACCGAACAAGTCAGACGTCCCTCTTTTCGGATATAGTCAGCTAGTTCTTCCTGCCGATGTTTCCAATCATAGCAGATCCCTGGCCCGAGAATACGCTTCAGTTCCATGTCGCTTACTATCACAGATGAATGAATGGACTTCTCGCCCCGTACGATACCCTCAACACTATTTCCGGTTGTAGTAATCACATCGGATTGCATAAATCCCTCCTGTGAGTACTTTTTATACAGTATCATATCGGCATATTTTTTCAATAGAGATTAATGTATTGACTCTTTTCGCTTGAAAAGGTAATACATATGTATGGATTTCTCGAAAATAAAACAGCTTGTAAGGCAAAGTGGCGATAAATTCATATTCCTCGAAGACGGGGAGCCGGAAATCGTTGTTTTATCTTTCCACGAATACCAAAAGCTTTTGCGGGGCGGAGTATCCCAACCAATGATGTCCATGCGGCATCCCGAAGGAGGATATCGCGCAATGCCAGCGCGCACATATAACCCCGAATACCTTGAGTCCATGGGAAATGAGCTTGAAGAGACCGAGTTTATGCCGGGAGAGGCCGATCGCGGGCATTCCCTTCCGGTCCGGCCCGAAGACATCCGGCTCGAAGACCTTCCGATTTAAGGCCTATTGACGGATGTCTTTTCGTTTGGTATGATAGATTTTGTATCGTGTATATATTTTATTTATAAATGAGCGGCACATGGGAGGTGTTATGCGAGAATGCTCGCGCAAACTGCTTCGCCCGAGGAGGAGAATACTCGCTCGGACACGCGGTTTGCGAGAGGGAATCGTCAAGCCCCTCAA
>Ga0209514_10002319_pt1 | contig 29824 bp, 26 predicted proteins | sample Subgrocontami58m_FD_187452 | JGI IMG/M metagenome (GOLD analysis project Ga0209514, IMG submission 187452) | Subsurface groundwater microbial communities from S. Glens Falls, New York, USA - GMW37 contaminated, 5.8 m (SPAdes) (version 3) | ecosystem: Environmental > Aquatic > Deep subsurface >...
CTTTATGCCAATCTTCACCATATTCACTACCTCCGCGTAAACAAGCCGATGCATATACAACTCCGCTTTCAAGTAAAGGAATTCTTGCAACACTAAATCCAGGTAATGTTGATATATTAAATCCGCCGTAAGCGTATAACAGTGTTGGATTGTTACCGTCTAGTTTCAATCCTTTTTTATGAACGATAAACATAGGGACTTTTGTACCATCTTTACTCTTGTAAAAAATTTCTTTTGTTTCGTAAGCAGATGGCTCAAACTTTACCGCAGCTTTTCTGAATAATTCTGACTTATTGTTTTTCACATCGTACTTATAAATTGTAGGTGGATATGTAAATGAAGTGAAAGTATAAAATGTTTCGAATTCGTCTTTCTTCCCGCCAAAACCTCCGCAAGTTCCAACAGCCGGTAAATTTACATCATATAAATATTTTCCATTTGTATCGAAGACTGAAACTTTGCTTGTTGCATCTTTTAAATATGTTACAAATAATTTACCACCAACAAGAGAAACACCTTGCATAACTTCTTTAGTTTCCGGAATAATTGTTTCCCAATTTTCCTTTGCGGGATTTTTTGGATCAACTAAAATGAGCTTATTGTTTGGTGCTTGATAGTTTGTTGATATTAAAAATTTTTCACCAAGATTATCAACAACTCCGTATTCTGCTTCAAATTTATCAAAGATCGGTTCAATTCTAGAAACATAGGTTAAATCTTTGTAGTAGAGCATGTTTTCAGAAGCGGTTCCTTGCGATACATAAATAATTAAAAACTTTTCATCATCAGTTACACCGGCACCAAATCCATATTTTGGATTTTGTTTATCTTCCATCACTAAAATATCATCCGACTGAGGTGATCCAAGTTTATGATAGTAAAGTTTTTGAAATTCTACTTTTTGTTTTAATTCATCTCCGGCTTTAGGCTCGTCGTAACGGCTATAGTAAAAACCGTCTTTGTACCAGGAAGTACCACTGAACTTAGACCATTTGATATAATCGGAAGTTAATTTTTTTGTCTGAACATCCATTACATAAAATTCACGCCAATCGGAACCACCGCGGGAAATTCCGTAGCACAAATATTTATCATCTTTAGAAAAAGCTAAACTCCCAAGACTAATTGAACCATCTGTGGAAAGTTTATTAGGATCAAGTAAAACTTCCGGAGTTCCGCTCAAACCTTTTTGAATATAAATTACACTTTGTTCTTGAAGGCCATCATTTTTTGAAAAGGTGTAGTATTCGCCGTGCTTTGATGGTGCAGAATACTTTTCATAATTCCACAAATCGGTGAGTCTTTTTCTTAATTCATCACGGAAAGGAATTTTGGAAAGATAATCGTGCGTAACTTTATTCTCAGCTTCAACCCAATCAGCAGTCTCTTTAGAATTATTATCTTCAAGCCATCTGTAGGGATCTGAAACTTTTGTTCCGCTGTAATCATCAACATGATCTACTTTTTTTGTTGTCGGATATTTGATTTGAGCTTGGATAGAAATAGATAAGAATAATATTAGAACAAAGAACTTTGTTACAATTGTCATTTTTTTTCTCCTTTAAAGATGAAATGCTTTTTCTTTATTAATTCTAAATTAGAATTCAAAATTTACAATTCCAACTTAAAGACTGTTAATTTTTTTACTAGATCATAGGTAAAAAATTTTACTTTGTAGATAAACTCATTTATCTCTAATGAAAATGAAAATCTTAGGAAACGCCATTCCCGAGCTAAAATGATAGTGTTTTACATGTTTTAGCTTCCTTGCTTCAGAAGGCAAACGTGTCTATTTTTCTTATGTCAATTTTCCAGAATATGGAAGTTGGGTTAGCGATTTGAGTTCTGATTTTAATATATAAATCCAATAATTCATCACAGTATTGAATTTCAATTCGGTAACTCATCAATATTAATAACAAAAATCCTAATAGAGGTTAGTTTATGAGTAGCGACAAAGCTTTTAATCCTTTCGAGATGGCACAGACACAATTTGACAAGGTTGCAGAAATATTAAATCTCGATGATGCAACAAGACAATTATTAAGAAATCCATTAAGAGAATTTCACTTCAGCATTCCTGTGAGGATGGATGACGGAACAACAAAAGTATTTAGAGGATTCAGAGTCCAGCATAATGATGCACGCGGTCCGTGTAAAGGCGGAATTCGTTTTCACCCGCAAGAAACCATTGATACTGTTAAAGCTCTTTCAATGTGGATGACATGGAAATGTGCAGTTGTAAATATTCCATTAGGCGGTGGAAAGGGAGGAGTCATTTGCGATCCTCATAATCTTAGCATGAAAGAACAAGAACAAATTTGCCGCGGGTGGATCCGTCAAATGGCAAAAAATATTGGTCCTCTTAATGATGTTCCTGCACCCGATGTTATGACGAATGCACAGCACATGTTATGGATGCTTGATGAATTCGAAGTAATTCACGGTGCAAAATATCCGGGTTTCATTACAGGTAAACCGGTTGGAATGGGCGGCTCTCTTGGTAGAACGGAAGCTACAGGATACGGAGTTATTTTTACTCTTCGTGAAGCGCTGAAAGAACTTAGTGTTCGTCCGCAAGATACAAGTGCAGCAGTGCAAGGATTTGGCAACGTAGCTCAATTTGCTATTGAGCTTTATCTTCAAATGGGCGGAAAAGTTGTGTGCGTTTCCAGTTGGGATCAAAATGATCAATGTTCTTATACAATTAAACGTGCAAGCGGAGTTGATCCGAAAGAACTTTTGAAAATTACGGATAAGTTCGGCGGTATTAATAAAGCAGAAGCAAAAAAACTTGGTTACGAAATTCTTGATGGTGATGCTTGGATTGAACAAGAAGTTGATATTCTTATTCCTGCTGCTTTGGAAAATCAAATTCGTCAAGACAATGTGAATAAGATCAGTAAAAAAGTAAAAATTATTGCTGAAGGTGCAAATGGTCCAACCACACCTGAAGCTGATAAAGTCATTCAAGAAAGAGGAATTTTTGTTATTCCGGATTTCTTGGCTAACGCCGGCGGTGTTACTTGCAGTTATTTCGAACAAGTTCAATGCAACATGAATTATTATTGGGAAAAAGATGAAGTGCTTGGTAAGTTGGATGTTAAGATGACTGCCGCTTTCCATGCTGTTAGCGATCTGGCAAAGAAAAGAAAACTTTATATGAGAGATGCCGCTTATGTTATTTCAGTAAACCGTGTTGCACAGGCATGTAAAGATCGTGGTTGGGTATAATAAGCAAATAGCTTTTAGCTCGCCTCGCTTTCGCGAGAGCGAAGCAGGCAATTAGCCATTAGCGTTTAGCCGGGAATTGTGAGACATGATCAATCAATTTCCGGCTTTTTAATCTTCACTGAGTTTTGAATGCTATCAAACACAAATAACAATAACAAATTTTTACCACGATTCGACCGTAATTTTTTTGAATCAAGTGAATATTATTCCTGGATTGGTGAAGGATCATTCGGTGGTAAAGCAAGCGGACTTGCCTTAGCAAATAAAATCATAAAAGAAAAAATTGATCATAACATTTTCCCGGAAGTTGAGTTAAATATTCCGCGATTGATTGTTTTACGTACAAAAATTTTCGATTTATTTATGGAGCGGAATAAACTTTGCACGATAGCTTATTCAAATCAATCCGACGACGATATAATACTTGCTTTTCTCCAGGCAGATCTTCCAACTGAAATTCTCGGTGACTTACGATCCCTTATCGAAAGTGTGCATGTACCTTTAGCTATTCGCTCATCCAGTATGTTGGAAGATGCAAAGTATGAACCTTTTGCCGGTATTTATGTAACAAAGATGATTCCAAATAATCAGCCAAGCACGGATACAAGATTTTTAAAACTCACAGAAGCAATTAAATTTGTATTTGCGTCTACATTTCTTAAAGCATCCAAAGATTATTTCAAGGTATCATCGCACAAAATTGAAGATGAAAAGATGGCGGTTATAATTCAGGAAGTTGTTGGATCTAAACATGATTTCAGATTTTATCCCAATTTTTCCGGAGTTGCGCGGTCATATAATTTTTATCCAACTGGAAGAGCAAAACCTGAGAATGGTGTTGTAAACCTTGCACATGGTCTTGGCAAAACAATTGTTGATGGCGGAATTGTATGGAGCTATTCTCCTGCATTTCCAAAAGCAGTTACTCCATTTGCAGATCCTTCTGATATTTTAAAGAATACTCAAACTAATTTTTGGGCTGTTAATATGAATCCGGTTATCGAGTACGATCCTACTAAAGAAACTGAGTATTTGATTCAACCGGAATTGAGTGATGCCGATTATGATGATACTCTTAATTATATAGCATCAACATATGATGTTTCATCTCAACGAATTGTTATGGGAACAGGAAACAGCGGCCCGCGCGTGATAAATTTTTTACAGCTGCTATCTATGAACGAATTCAAATTCAACGATCTTATAAAAAAATTATTAGAAGTTTATGAGCAAGCACTGCAAAGTCCGGTAGAAATAGAATTTGCAGTTACAATTTCAAACGAACCAAAAAAAATACGATTGGGATTTCTTCAAGTTAGACCAATGGTCGTATCAGATGAAACGATTGATGTTGCTAAATCTGAAATGTATGGCGATGATGTTTTAGTCGCGTCGGATCGCGTTATGGGAAACGGATTTGTAGATAATATTTATGATATTGTTTTTGTTAAACCGGAAACATTTGATAAAAAAGATACTGTAAAAATTGCATCTGAAATTGACTCCATTAATAAAGAATTGGTAAATAGAAATACAAAATATCTTCTAATCGGTTTCGGCAGATGGGGAAGTTCAGATCCTTGGTTAGGAATACCAATAGATTGGGGACAAATTGCCGGCGTCAAAGCAATTGTTGAATCAACTTTATTCGGAATTAATGTAGAATTAAGTCAAGGTTCTCATTTCTTTCATAATCTTACTAGTTTCAACGTAAGCTATTTTTCAATAACTTTTGATGGAGACTTTAAGATTGACTGGCAATGGCTTAATAAACAAACAGTAGTTTGTGAGAAAGATTTTGTTAAACATGTAAAACTTTCTAAATCTCTAAAAATAAAAGTTGACGGAAGAAAGAGCTGCGGAGTAATTAAAAAATGGTAAACGAAAATAAACCTATAGATAATTTAGTATTTGAGCTTCAAGAGCGTGCAAAAGAATTGAACTGTCTTTATACAATTGAAGATAGTTTAAATCGGTCGGATATTTCACTTCGTCAAGCGTTTCATACAGTAATTAATGCTATACCTCCCGGTTGGCAATTTCAAAATGTTTGTAAGGCAAAATTGGTTTACGGCGAAATCGTTTATCAAACAAGTGATTTTGAAGAAACAAAGTGGGTGATTAATTCAAATATTATTGTACAAGATCAAGTAGTTGGACATATATCAGTTTACTATACGGAAGAAGTCCCTTCTTCGGGCGACGGCCCATTCCTAAAAGAAGAAAAAAAATTATTAGATACAATTGCAGAACGGCTTGGCCACTTCATTCTTCATCAAAAACTGAAAAATGTTTTTAACGAATTTCAATCTGTACGTCAGCAAGTTGACGGACATACAAAAGGGGAATGGCGAATTGTTTTAGATATGATCCGCAAGACAGATCCAAATTTATTTATGAGTCTGTTAAGAAAAACATTACATCTTTTATGCTGGAAAGGTGTTGAAGAAGCGGAAATGTTAATGAAGCATACAAGTCTTTCTTGGAAAGGAGAGACAACAGAGGAAGATCTTCAGTATGATGATAATAAACCGTTAAAAGTCTCTAAGATGGTTAACTATGATCAGTATGTAGAAACAATATTAAAATTAGCGGATGAAAATTTACCTGATGATATAATCCTTTCAAAAATACAAAAGTGGATACAAGAAGATAAATCGAGTGCTCTTATAAAAGTTGTTGAGACTCAAGACACTTCATTGACAGACATTGCAGATGCTATTCGCAAATATTATCACATGGCACCGGAGAAATTTGAACTTCCGCCATCAACAATAAAAGGTTTACGTGTATCACTCTTAAGAAGATTTTTTACCGAACAACTGGAATATATAAGTGTTGCAAAAGAATATGTTAAGCTTACTGATTTCTATAAACTCATAGATAAAATGATTTTCCCTTCCGGAAGTCACGGTAAATTGGGCGGTAAAAGTGCAGGATTGTTTTTAGCAGCTCACATTCTTCAAAAAGTTGGTGAAAGTGTTGAAACCTTAAGTGAAATCAAAACTCCAAAAACGTGGTATATAACTTCTGATGGTGTTCTTCATTTTATGCAGCACAACAATCTGGAAGAAGTTCTAGAACAAAAATATAAAGAGATTGATGAAGTCCGAATCGAATATCCGCATGTGGTTCAGCTATTTAAAAATTCGGAATTCCCGCCGGATATAATTAAAGGGTTATCTATGGCGTTAGATGATCTAGGTGATAGACCTTTAGTTGTAAGAAGTTCAAGTCTTCTTGAAGACCAAATGGGTGCCGCTTTCTCCGGTAAGTACAAAAGTTTATTTCTTGCCAATCAAGGAACAAAACAGCAGAGATTAGTTGCACTCATGGATGCAATTGCAGAAGTCTATGCTTCAACATTCAGTCCTGACCCGATAGAATACCGTGCAGAACGAGGTTTGCTAGATTTCCATGAAGAGATGGGTGTTATGATTCAGGAAGTTGTTGGGACGAAAGTAGGCAAATATTATTTTCCTGCATTTGCAGGTGTTGCATTTAGCAATAATGAATTCCGCTGGTCACCGCGTATTAAAAGGGAAGATGGACTTGTACGAATGGTCCCCGGTTTAGGTACACGAGCAGTTGATAGATTGAGTGACGATTATCCTGTTCTTGTTTCACCAGGACAACCGAATTTGAGAATAAATATTTCTCCAGAAGAATTAAGAAGATATTCTCCTAAAAAAATTGATGTGATAAATTTAGAGACAAATGAATTTGAGTCAATTCAGATTAATAAACTTTTAGATGAATGCAGTTCAGAATATCCTTTGTTCACGGAAATATTTTCTGTTCTTGATGGAAACATGATTAGACAACCCGGACCATTAGATGTATTTGATCATTCTAAAGAATTTTTAGTAACGTTTGATGGATTAATTTCAAAGACTAATTTCTTAAAACGAATTGAAGTTATTCTAAAAACTCTGCAAGAAAAAATTAAAACTCCTGTTGATATTGAATTCGCTTATGATGGTAAAGATTTTTATATGCTGCAATGCCGTCCGCAAAGTTTCTCCAGAGAATCAAATTCGGATTCAATTCCTAAAGAAGTGCCGGAAGAAAAAATTGTTTTTACTGCTCATAAGTTTGTTTCAAACGGAAGAGTACCTGATATTACACATATCGTTTATGTGGACCCGCAAAAATATTCTGAGATTTCAGACCGGAACAAAATGCTTAGTGTCGGACGTGCGATAAGCAAACTGAACAAAACTTTGCCTAAAAGGAAATTCATTTTAATTGGTCCCGGAAGATGGGGCAGCAGGGGCGATATAAAACTTGGAGTAAGCGTTACATACTCAGATATTAATAACACAGCAATGCTGATAGAAGTTGCAAGAAAAAAAGGAAATTATGTCCCGGATCTTTCTTTCGGCACTCACTTTTTCCAAGACCTTGTTGAAGCCGGCATTCGATATCTACCATTATATCCTGATGATGCGAGAGTTGTATTTAATGAGAAGTTTTTAAATTCTTCACCAAATATATTTAATGATTTAGTTCAGGATCATCATGATTTAGAAGATACTATTAAAGTAATAGATGTTTTGAAGACGACCGACGGATTAATATTGAAAATATTAACCAATGCCGAACTTGATGAAGCTATTGGAATGTTTGCAGCTCAATCTACCGAGACTAGTTTAGAAAAAGAATATAAAGAGGTCATTGAATATCATCCTAGCGATTATTGGAGATGGCGGATGAAAATGGCTGAAAAAATTGCTTCAGAATTAGATTCCAACCGTTTTGGTGTAAAAGGAATATATGTTTTTGGAAGTACAAAAAATGCTATCTCCGGTCCGGGTAGCGATATTGATCTTATTGTTCATATTGAAAAAGGAAAATGTAACATTAAAGAACTTTCATTATGGTTTGAAGGATGGAGTTTAGCTTTAAGTGAAATGAATTATTTACGCACAGGTTACAGATCTTCGGGATTGCTTGATGTTCATTATGTTACAGATGAAGATATAAAAAACAAATCAAGTTATGCTTCAAAGATTGGTGCTGTCACAGATGCTGCACGTCCGTTAAAGTTTAAGTTAAAAGTTAATTAAAGTAATATTCGTTCTGCTTTTTCCGGATTGTTCAATTCAAATTTAACTAATGCAAGTTCATTTCCTTTATGAGCTGCACTGAAACAATATGTCTGACCAATTTTATCTTTCCAACTTCCGGAGATCTGAGGTGATTCATGAATATGGCCGTGTAAAGTAATCAGTGGTTGTTTCTTTTCGATAAATCTTTTTATTGCAATACTTCCTACATGAGGATCTACCGGTACATGATCAATTAATTTGCCGCTTGGTGCAACACAGTCTAAATTAGTTTGATACGGCGGTCCATGGAAAAGAAAAATTGCTTTAGTAAGATCGTCATTTTTAGTAAGTGAATTCAAATCATCTTTTATTGTAGAATATTTTTTTTCGTGTAAAGAAACATCAACAGTTCTTTTTCCTTCTTCAGGCGAAATTGATCCCGGGTCAACAAATCTTGAAACATCATATTTCTCCCAATCTTTTAATAAAAATGGAGAAGGCGGAGTAAAGGCATAACCATAAATATCATATTCCAAAAAATTTGTTTTGCGAAAATGGATATATTCTATCAATGATTCTTCTTCAAGTTTCTGTATTAACGGTTCTTCAATCCTCGCATCATCATTACCTAAGATTAAGAAAATCTTGGGATAATGAATTTCAAGTTTAGTTTTTAATGATTGAAGATTTAGCTGAAGAAAATCGAAGATAAAGTTCTTATGAAGATAGTGATGCGGTAAAAGATCCCCGCCTAAGAAAACAACTTTAGGTTTTTGTACCAATATCTCATTGAACAATTTATTATATAATTCAGTCCTACCGTGAATATCGGAAACGAAAAAACAGTTTGTCATTTTGCATTCAGTTTTAAATTCTTAATTCAATATATGAATACGATCTAAAAGATGAAGTGATCTTATTCATCAAAGTTTATTGAAGAAAATATTTGATAATTCTCCCGGATAATTTATATTTGCACAAGAAAAAAAAACAGCAGAACAATGTTATTAACAATCCATCATATTCACCATCATTTATTCCTTATTAAGGAAGCCGGAGTGCTATAATTAAGTTTATAAATTATTTAGAAATGACACCCCGTTATCAACGGGGTTTTTTGTTTTAAAGGAGAAATTATGTTAAACGGAAATCTAAAACTAGCAATTCAAAAGAGCGGAAGACTTACTGAAAAGTCTTTACAACTTCTGCGGACTTGCGGATTGGATATTGAAAATTATTCAGATCGCTTGTTGGTCTCATCGCGCAATTTCGAATTAGACTTGCTATTTCTACGCGATGACGATATCCCGGAGTATGTTCAAGACGGTGTTGCGGATATTGGAATTGTTGGAGAAAATGTTGTTATCGAGAAAGAAGCCGATGTTGATACGATTAAAAAGCTTGGTTATGGGAAATGCACATTAATGATTGCAATTCCTGAAGATAAAAACATGCTCAATCTTGATGAACTGAACGGCAAACGAGTTGCTACATCTTATCCCAAAATATTATCCAACTATTTCCACAATAATAAAATAGACGCAAAGATAATTCAGATTAGCGGTTCTGTTGAAATTGCACCTTCTCTTGGCATTGCAGATTGTATTTGCGATATAGTTTCAACCGGGAATACTCTAAAGCTTAACAAACTGAAAAAATTTACAAACGTTTTCGATTCCGAAGCTATACTTATAAGTAATAAAAATATTGATAAGGATTCCGAAAAGTATGCAATACTGAAAAATTTAATTGTTCGAATTGAATCTGCCTTGAATGCAAAAGCATCCAAGTATTTAATGATGAATGTTCCAAAAGTTGCTCTCCCTAAAATTAGAGAAATCTTACCGTCGTTAAAAAGTCCTACAATTCTTCCGCTTGCCGACGAATCAATGCTTGCTGTTCATGCCGTAATTCCTTCCGATACATTCTGGAATATTCAGAATGATTTACACGCGGCCGGTGCATCCGGATTATTATTAATACCAATTGAGAATATGATACTATGAAAATCTATTCGATAAAAAATATTTCACAGAATAAACTGCAGAGATTATTCTCACGTCCGGCAATTGAAACGGGAAAGGTTTTTGATATTGTAAAACCGATAATTGCCGAAGTGAAGAAAAATGGTCTCGCCGCGGCTCTTAAGTATGCAAAGAAATATGACGGATTTGAAAAAAGTAGTATAGTCGTTTCGAAAAAAGAAATTGAACAAGCTGAAAAATTATTAGACCGTGAATCAAAGAAAGCAATATTGACTGCATTTATGAATATTGAAAAATTTCATACAAAACAGATTCCCAAAGATTATTCAATAGAAACAATGAATGGCATAAACTGTTCACGGGAATTCCGCGCAATCGAAAATGTAGGTCTATATATTCCGGGAGGCACTGCAGTTCTTCCATCAACGATGCTGATGTTAGGAATACCGGCTCGAATAGCCGGATGTAAAAGAGTTGCTACATTATCTCCCACAAAAAAAGAAATCAATCCGGCAGTTTTATTTGCTGCAAAGATTTGTGAAGTAGATGAGTTTTATAAAATTGGTGGAGCGCAAGGAGTTGCATTATTGGCATACGGTGATAAAACAATTCCAAAAGTTGATAAAATATTTGGACCTGGAAATCAATATGTAACCGCAGCAAAATCTTTAATTAGTATAGATTCGCAAGGATGTGCTATTGATATGCCGTCCGGACCAAGTGAAGTTTTAATTATTGCTGATGAAAAAGCAAATCCTTCTTTTGTTGCGGCTGATTTGTTATCTCAAGCTGAACATGGAATTGACAGTCAAGTAATTCTTTTGACAACTAGCGAGAAATTAGCAACTCAAGTTCAAGTTGAAATTAAGAAACAAAAAAAATATTTGTTAAGAAAAAATATCATAGACGGCTCTTTGAATAATTCATTTGTTCTTATTGTTAATTCAATTAATGAAGCAATTAATTTAAGCAATCAGTATGCACCGGAACACTTGATTCTAAATATCAGCAATGCTGAAAAGTATAAAAAGAAAATTGTGAATGCCGGCTCGGTATTTTTAGGAAGTTATTCATCAGAAAGTATTGGCGATTATGCATCAGGTACTAATCATTCTCTTCCGACATACGGTTACGCAAAAACATATGGAGGGATTTCTGTTGAATCATTCATGAAGACAATCACATTCCAAAATGTGGATAAAACCGGTTTTGATAATATTGCCTCAACAGTAATCAAATTGGCATCGCTTGAAAAATTAGATGCACACGCGAACGCAATTAAAGTAAGGATGAAGAATGGAAATTGAATCGTTAGTTAGAAAAAATATTTTGAAGTTAAAGCCATACACTTCAGCGCGCGGAGATCATATGTCGGGAATTTTGTTGGACGCGAATGAAAATAGTTTCGGCTCTGTCGTTGAAGATGAATGGAATGTCGAATTGAATCGTTATCCTGATCCGTTTCATAATAAGCTGAGAGAAGAATTAGGCGCGTATCTTAAAGTTGAAAAAGAAAATTTATGTATTGGAGTTGGGTCCGATGAAATTATTGATTTGGTTGTTAGAATTTTCTGTGAACCAAAAATTGATAATGCAATCACTCTTGAACCGACATACGGAATGTATAAAGTTATCTGTGATGTCAATGATGTTTCCACAACATCAATCCCATTGGATAAATCATATCAGCCTGATCTTGAAAAGATTTATAAATCAATCACAAAAAACACAAAAGTGATTTTTATATGTTCTCCAAACAATCCAACCGGAAATCTGATTGATTCAAAACTTATTTATGAATTAGCAAAAAACTTTAATGGGATTGTCTTAGTTGATGAAGCATACATTGAATTTGCAGATAAACCATCATTGATAAATTCAATTCAAAATTACCCGAACCTAATTGTTACAAGAACATTTTCCAAAGCATGGGGATTGGCTGGAGTAAGATGTGGATATTGTGTGGCTTCGTCTCAAGTTGTTAATCTTCTATATAAAATAAAAATGCCATACAACCTCAACAAGCTAACATCACAAGTTATACTTAACGCATTAAAAAATAATCAACAAAAAGATAAATTTGTTGAGGCAATTAAAATAGAACGGCAGTTTATTACGAATGAATTAAAATCAAGTTCGAAAATAAAAAAAGTATTTTCCTCTGAAAGTAATTATGTTTTGTTCGAGTGCAAAAATCCAACTGTAGTTTATAACAAATTAATTGAGAAGGGAATTGTTATCCGTGATAGAAGTAATCAAGTAAAAAATTGCTTAAGAGTCTCTGTTGGAACGAGAGAACAAAATCTTAAATTTATAAATGAACTACGGAATGTTTTATGAAACGGCAAAAATCAAATAAGAAAATTGTTCGTAAGGCAAGTCATCAACGCAAGACTAAAGAAACAGATATAAAAATAAAATTAGATTTAGATGGTTCAGGCAATTCTAAAATTAAAACCGGCGTTGGTTTTTTCGATCATATGCTCGAACAATTGGCAAAACATTCGAATATCAATTTAGAAATTATTGTTAAGGGAGACTTACACATTGACGAGCATCATACAGTTGAAGATGTTGGGATAGCTTTAGGAGAGGCGATGAGCATTGCACTCGTAAATCGAATAGGAATTGAACGGTATGGATTTATGCTTCCGATGGATGATGCACTTGCACAATGTGCAATTGATCTTGGCGGGCGGGCATATTTATCTTTCAACTGTAAATTTAAGCGTGAAATGGTTGGCGGGTTCCCGACTGAATTGTTCAAAGAATTTTTCCGCGGACTTTCGATGGGATTGCGTGCAAACATTCATTTTAAAGCAACCGGTGAAAATGATCATCACAAAGCCGAAGCAATTTTCAAAGCATTTGCACGCGCATTGAACAATGCATTAAAATATGATTCTAGAAATAAAGGCAGTCTGCCGTCTACAAAAGGATTGATATGATTTCGTTGATTGATTACGGTGCCGGTAATACTGCTTCCGTAGCAAATGTATTAACAGATTTGAAATGTGAATTTAAAATCACGAATAATGAACATGAGATTTGCAATTCCGAAAAAGTAATATTTCCCGGAGTCGGCGAAGCATCATTTGCTATAAGACATCTGCATATGACAAACTTGTTTACAATGCTGCGCGTTGTAAAAAAACCGCTTCTGGGAATTTGCCTTGGTATGCAATTACTTTGCGATAAATCTAAAGAAGGAAATGTGCACGCTTTTGGAATCTTCCCATACTCAACGGAGAAGTTTGATGAAAGCAAAATCAAGGTTCCTCATATGGGATGGAATCAAGTGAGTTACGCGAAGACATCAAAATTATTTGATGATATAAAAGATGGCGAGTTTTTCTATTTCGCACATTCTTTTTATGTACCAACGAATGAGCATTCAACTTCTGTTTGTAACTACGGTGTGGATTTCTGTGCTTCTATGGAAAAGGATAATTATTACGGCGTTCAGTTTCATCCGGAAAAATCCGGACCGGCCGGGATTCAATTAATTAAAAACTTTATTGAAAAATGTTAATCATACCCGCAATAGATATTCTTGACGGAAAAGTTGTCCGGCTAAAGAAAGGTGATTTCGCCACTGCTAAAATCTATTCGGAAAATCCTCTCGATCAAGCTAAAGTTTATGATGATTATGGATTTGAACAAATACACATTGTAGATCTTTCCGGTTCAATGGAAGGAAAGATATCAACAATAAAAATTATTGAAGAGATAAAGCATAAAACAAAATTAAAGATAGAATTCGGCGGCGGGATTAGAAGCGTTGATGATGCTTCTAAATTATTATCAATCGGCGTTGATCAAATTGTGATTGGCTCATTGCCGTTTGTTAACAAATCCGAATTTGAAAAAGTTATGCAAAATATTTCTCCGGAGAAAATAATAATTGCCGCAGATACATTAAGCGGTGAAATTGTTATGAAAGGGTGGAGTGAAAACTCCGCTTTTGAAATCAACGTTTACATTACTCAGTGTAAAGGATACGGCTTAAATAATTTTCTCATCACGGATATTGAGAAAGATGGAATGCTCGAAGGACCAAACCTTTCGTTGTATAAGGATCTTAATGATATTTTCTCGGATATATTTATCATAGCATCCGGCGGTATAAGCGGAATGAGAGATTTAATCGAGCTGGATAAAATAAAATGTAATGCGGCTGTTGTTGGTAAAGCAATTTATGAAAATAAAATTTCTTTGAAGGAGTTAGCAGAATTTGGTAAGTAAAAGAATTATTCCTTGTCTTGATGTTAAAAACGGCAGAGTTGTAAAGGGTACAAACTTTGTTGATCTGCGTGATGCCGGTTCTGCAGTTGAACTCGCTGAAAGATATTATCATGAAGGTGCAGACGAACTTGTATTTCTTGACATAACCGCATCAATAGAAAAAAGGAAGACGCTTGTTGAGTTGGTAAAAAATGTTGCCGGTGTAATTCGAATACCTTTTACTGTTGGCGGCGGAATAGCCGAGTTAAGCGATATTGAAGCGCTGCTTCGTGCCGGTGCAGATAAAGTTTCTCTTAATTCTTCGATTGTAAAAAAACATTCTTTAATAACTGAAGCGGCAAAAAGATTCGGCAGTCAAGCTGTTGTAGCCGCAATTGATGTGAAGCTAATTAACGGAATAAAAAAAATATTTATAAAAGGTGGAAAAGAAAAAACTGAATTTGAAGGTTTAAGCTGGTGCAAAAAAGTTAATGAGCTTGGTGCCGGGGAAATTTTGCTGACGTCAATGGATCACGACGGTACAAAGGAAGGTTACGATCTGGATTTTCTGAAACAAGTAGTTGAAAGTGTAACGATTCCCGTAATTGCATCGGGCGGTGCCGGAACAAAAGAACATTTTCTCGATGCGTTTAATATCGGCGTTGATGCTTGTCTTGCCGCAAGTCTTTTTCATTACAACGAGCTGGGGATTAAAGATCTAAAACAATATTTGAAATCAAATGGAATAAGAGTACGGTTATGATAAAAGCAGAAAAATTAAATTTTGAAAAACTCGGCGGATTAATTCCGGCAATAGTAATTGATGAATCTACTAAACAAGTATTGATGCTTGGATTTATGAATAAGGAAGCTTTTGATAAGACAATTGCATCGAAGCGCGTTACATTTTTTAGCAGAACTAAAAATACGTTGTGGACAAAAGGGGAAACATCCGGCAACTTTTTAAATCTTGTGGATATAAAAACCGATTGCGATAATGATTCATTGTTAATCACAGCAAAGCCGGAAGGTCCAACTTGCCATACGGGCGATTACTCATGCTTTGGCGTTGAGAAATCAAATATTAATTTTCTAAATCAGTTGAGTGCGTTGATAAAAGATAGAAAGAAAAATCTTCCGGAAAAATCTTACACAACAAAGTTATTTAAGGAAGGTGCGAATAGAATAATCCAGAAAGTTGGTGAAGAAGCAATTGAAACCGTGATTGCTGCAAAGAACCGCGATAAGAATGAAATTGTAAATGAAACTGCGGATTTGTTATATCATTTGCTAGTTATGCTTGCTGAACAAAATATAGAACTTGAAGACGTTGTAAGCAAACTTGTAGAAAGACACTCCCGGAAATGATGGATGATTTATGATGTGTGATGTAAGAATTATGAATTATGAGTTTTGAATTATGAATTAATAAAAACTGCAGCCCACTGCCAACTGACCACTGACAATTTTCCCTTGACCTATTCCCATTATTACTTTAAGTTGTAAACAGAACAAGGGGAAATCCGTAATGGGGCCTAAAAAACCGTTTCTTCTCTTCCAAATACCTATTCAAATTATACTTCATTTGGAATAAATTTTTGCTTTAACATATTAACTAGGCTTTTACATATACTTATATTTAATAAACTGTTGGCGATTAGAGCCCGCTAGATTAAATATTATTGCTGGAATGATATCATGCAAAAAGATGAGGAAGTGAAATAAAAAAGCACTATTCACTAGAATCTATTACGCTTGCTGTCTAAATAATAAATATATGGCAGTATAATTAATTGTTATATGCTACAAATCAAATTCAAATCATATCAAGGGAGGAGTTATGAAACGCAAGTATTTATATCTTATCATGTTCGTAATATTTTTCGTTTTTTTTATTACAAATTGTATGGAGGAACAAGTTGTTGAATCAAAGAAGGAAAACATTCAAACTTCTGAATCAATTTTAGCGAAGGAAAGTGTTAGTATAAATATGGTTTCAGACTCTCTTTCTAAAAAAGATAAGATTTCAAAACTTAAAAAAGAACATGAAAAACCATTTGTGGTTATTGATAAACCGGAAAAATTGCTTGCAGAGAAGTTGAAATATAGAAGCACAAATAAATCTCTTGCAAAATTCTCAAATAGTTTTGTTCCAAATTCAGTTCAAAGTACACAATCATGTTATACCATTGAAACTGATGTATGGGCACTTGAAAAATATCATTCCATATCTGGGTTCAATGTTGGTATTCTACCCAAAAATACTTGGCAGTATGATTCATCAAAATTAACCTCTTTAAAAAATACGTGGGCTTTTAATTTAGTCCAGCTAGAAAGAATGGCCTTTGCTAATCCAATAGTCTACCCTGATAATCAAATTGTTGCTGGAGTTGCATTTCAAAGTCCTAAAGTAGTATTAGATTCTTACAGAGGATTTTTATCTGAACCTGGAAGACAACAATTTTATGGATTTTATGGGGATGAACCATGGCATGCTATCTTGCCTGGTTTAAGAGATTCTATTTCAAAAACAATAAATGATTTGAAAAATATTGGAGGATTTACTACATCCAAATACATAGGAGGAGAAACTTGTGAAGGCTGGGCTCATAACTTTGACGATTTGGTTGATTTTGTCAACCAGACAGCTTATACGGATATGACATATACTTCGAGTTATGGATGTTATAGAGGTCCTTGGGATGAAGCTGATCAGAGAGATGAATGGACAGATTTCAATAATTCTTTTGGTGGTAAATTTGATCATGTATGGATATCTGGTGAATTAGACAGGGGTGAAATGGATCAATTAATAGGACATGTTCAAAATATGTATAAAACCAGTATTTGGTTGTACGCTGGTCAATCCTATTTACCTGACCAGAGTTATTGGGATGCAATTAGTGAATTTAGTTATTATGCATTTATGCATGGTTATCTAAGAAGAGAAGAAAGGAGATTTATTTATATATGGAGTTATATTGGAAATGGCGATCCATGTACAGATCCTCAAATAACAAGTTGGGAATTAACGGATATTATTGAAACTAATGAAACAAGAATAAGGTAATGACAAATAAAAGAAAATACAATTTACTTAAGAATCACGATTTTATATTAGTGTGCTTGATCTGATTATTCAAAGAAATTACTTTATATTTTGTTAAGGGAAAAGTTTGAAAATTTATTTCAATTAACTCTTTGCGCGACAATAATTCAATTACTATTCAAGGAGATAAATTGGCATGAATAAGAAATATTATCTTTCAATGATTCTAATATTAATGAGTGTGGAATACATATTTCCGCAAAGTTATAAAAGCAGTCTAATTGCAGAAACAGTTTTTTTATCTACAGAAACACATAATGTGGAAATTGAATTGGGCTTGATAACAAAAGAATATAATGAAAAAAAAAATCTTGGGGGCTTTTCTATTTCTTATTGTGGGAAAATTAATTTGGGTTCGGAATATTATATTGAATTCAGGCCGGGAATACTCTTGTCACAAAATGCCTATGATGGATTACAGTTCGGTTTATTAATAAGAAAAGAGATTAATCAATTTTTCGGATTTCTAGGACTGAACTCAAATTACAATTTCAATCCTTCACATGGTACTTTCACTAACGAAAATCCAGAAGCATATACTTATTCATTCAGCATAGGAGGTGGAATTAAAATTTCTAAGCTGTTTGGTTTATTACTAAGTTATAATAGATTGTTTGATAATTATTTTGGTAGTGGACAGACTGCTGATTTAATTTCAAAAAGTACTGGTTACCAAAAATATTTGCATTACTTTGTAAAAGTAGGTGTAGAATTAAATCTTTAGCATAGCTGAATATCAAATACAATTTTACTTGGTTTTTGCAGAAAGTGAATAAATATTCTCAGCATATAACAGGCATCTCAAGCGGAACGCTGTGGTCGGTCGTGATATTTGCAGTTAAGCTTGATTTGGTTTTTGCTCTGTATTTGGCAGGTGAATTTTATGATCAATAAATCAAATTATTTGTAACGGACACTTTGTGGCGTCCGTTTAAACGCAACTTTGTTATACACACAAATTAATATGAATAAAACTATCTCTACAATTGAAAATGGTATCAAACTTTTTGATTCGATTCACAAAATATGGAAGTCAAGTAAAACAAAGATTATAAACCAAATTCGTGAACCAAAAAGATTAGTAAAATTATCAGATGAATTCTTCAATTCAGAGATAAAGTATGGTTCTTTAATCACAACTAGTGGTTTTCTATCAAATTATGGTTATACATATCGACCGAAAACGTATATGACAACAATCCCGGATAGAGGGAAAGATGAAAATACTGGATTAAAATTCGATCAAAAAATGGGTAGAATGGTTGAAGAACATAAAATGACAGTAAAGTTTCGGTTGTTCCAATTCCCAATTCAAATAATTCCTCCATTTGAAAACGAACTTGGAAAGTTTCGAGTGTTGTATCTTTATCCAGATGAGTTTGTTTCCTTTATCCTTTCTGAAGATGCTGATAAAAAGAAAAACAAAATAACTTCAGATCACTTAAAAATTACAAATGATAATATGGCTGTTCCAATTCTATTAAATGAGGCTCAAGCTGATAAATATTCCAATTCGTTTATAAAAATCACTGGTGTTATCTCACCTATACCAAATGATCAAATAGAATATTTTAGTAACTATTTATGTGATACTAGGAGACAATTATATTACAATTTTTATCGCCCTTATTCACCAAATTTTGGTTATTGTATTGATTGCCGCGACTACCTTAATTACGATATAAAACTTATTAATAAAATAAATAATCTTTCTGGTGCACTTTATGTTGAAGCTCATTTTGAAAATCTAGATGATACTAAATATGATACTTTCATTGATAAAGCTATTCCCAACAAACTCGCTTTCAATTTCGCTTATCATGATTTGCCTGGAATAACTCATTATATAACTGATAGTGATGTTTCTGTAATTGGTATAAAACCTTACACATATGGATTTTATATTGAGACTGATTTACTTGATAGTCGAAAATTTGAGATATCTTTGAAAAAATTACAAACTTCCTACGATCTTTTTAGAAAAAAAGCCAGTTCACTTATGAGAAAAGAATTTTCCTTGGAGGCAAGATTAAAACCGGATTTTATTTTTGATTTTCGAAGACAAAAATTATTTCATCCTGATGGTGTTTTAGTGTCAAAAGAAGTAGAAAATATTTTAGAGAAAGATCAAAACCTTATCGATACAATTAAATGGTTAAAACAATGAGTGTGTATAACAAGCCGCTCAACATGGGAAGCCCAACAGAGCCGAGTAAACTGTTGCAGTTTGCCCCAAGGACCACTCCTTGACGAAAATAAATGAGTATTCAACTTATTTAAATATAAAGAGGGCTAAAAAAATGTTGTACAAAAAATTATTAGTCATTACTGCTTCTGTTTTATTAATCGTTTTGTTAAGCAGTTGTGCAGATGCAATTCAATATCAATATGCAGTAGATATTAAACCGGTTGGTTTTTGGTATGGTCTATGGCACGGAATAATTGCACCGATAAGTTTTATAATTTCTCTATTCGATAAGAATGTTGCCATCTATGCTGTTTACAATAGCGGCGGGTGGTATAATTTCGGTTATCTTTTAGGATTAAGCATTTCAATGGGAGGAAGCTGTACTGCAGCAAATAAGAAAAGACATTTCTGGAAGAAATAATTCTATAGTTTTTGCTAATAGCTAAAAGCTAATGGCTAATAGCAAAATGAGAAGTAATTTTACTCGATTGTCACGGTCGCACCATGACAGCTAGTGAATTGTACAATCTGAATGCTTGAATGTTATTGTTAGTGTAATTACATTGTAGTTACAAATATAAAGAAAGAGATAAGATGAAAACAAAAGTTGTAAAAATTGGTAATTCACGCGGCATAAGAATACCAAAATCATTAATTCACGAAAGTGGTCTTAAAAGTGAAGTTGAACTTGAAGTTAGTGATGGTCAAATAATAATCAAACCAATTTCAACAAACAGAGAATTCTGGGAAACAGCATTCAAGAAAATGGCAAAAAATAAAGATGATATTTTATTAGATGCCGGAGTAACACTCACTCAATCAAAGTGGGATAAAGAAGAATGGGAGTGGTAAATGTTTTCCCGTTTTGATATTTATTATGTTAATCTGGATCCAACAATTGGAAAGGAAATTAAAAAGACCCGTCCTTGCATAATTATCTCTCCCAACGAAATGAACTACAATATCTCAACTGTAATTATTGCCCCGTTAACATCAAGATTGCGTAATTATCCAACACGGGTTCCTTGCAAAGTAGAAGGTAAGCAAGGTCAAATCGTAATAGACCAAATCAGAACTGTTGATAAAATAAGATTGATCAAAAGGATCGGTACATTAAATATATTAACCCGGACTAAAGTTTTGAATGTATTGAAAGAAATGTTCTCAGAATAATCAGCCTATCTAACACTTCAAAATCAACCGCTTCTATGCCGTAGGAAATTGTTTTTGCTAAAAGCTAATTGCTAAAAAGAACTAGAGTTTAGTATCAACCTTTCTTGGGCAGCCATCCGGTAACTCAAATGCTATTTCCAAATGCGATTCCGAACATTCATCGGGATTACAGCAAGTATAACAAACACGTTTGAGCGCGCGAACTTCCATCAATTTAATATGCGGTGCTAAGAAATCTTTTTTAATTGGTTCTTCATGGAATAAATCTGTACTTAAATATTTTTTATTATCATCCGAAAAAACTGTTACAATAACGGTATCCTTACCAAGTTCATTCTGGATTTTTAAAGCACCAAGTAAATTAGCTCCCGAAGAAATTCCAACACCGATGCCAAGTTCTGCCGCAAGTTTTTGAGCCATAATAATTGAATCGCCGTCATCAACATCAACAACTTTGTCTAAGGAATCTAATTTTAATATCTGCGGAATAAATTCATCGGAAATACCTTGTATGCGGTGCTTGCCAACTTTATATCCGGTTGATAGCGTTGGAGAATTAGTCGGCTCCAAAGGATAAACTTTTATGTCGGGATATTTTTCTTTTAGGAATCGTCCCGTTCCCATAATAGTTCCGCCGGTTCCAACTCCCGCAATAAATGCATCCGGTTTTATTCCGTGAAATTGTAATTGCCAATAAATTTCCGGTCCGGTTGTACGGTAATGTGCTTCACAATTATCATTATTCGAGAATTGTCTTGGAAGAAAAGAATTTTCTGTTTTAGCTGCTAATTCTTCAGCGCGTGCAATACTACCGAGAAATCCGCCTTCTTCCTTGCTTACCAAAACAACATTAGCTCCAAAACTTTTAATAAGATTAATTCTTTCCTTACTCATCCAATCCGGAATAAAGATAGTTACAGGATGCCCGAGAGCTCTGCCGATAGCTGAAAAAGCAATGCCTGTATTTCCGCTTGTTGCTTCAATGATTAACGCACCGGGTTTTAAATTATTTTTTTCATATCCGTTCTTAAAAATGTAAAATGCCATCCTATCCTTGATACTTCCAGTCATATTAAGATTTTCTGCTTTGGCGAAAATCCTTCTCATCTCTCCGTTAAATAAAAGTTTAATTTCCAAAAGGGGAGTGTTACCCATTAGACTTGCAAGTCCGGCAAGTCGGTTTTGATTATCAGACATATTTTTCCCTGTATTTAAAAGAATTGAAATGTAACCGTTAAAACGGTTTTATAACTGCGTTATGTTTTTCTAACCCCGCGATTAACCTGCCCGACTAGCGGTCAAGGCGGGTCGCGGGGTTAACAAAGAAATTAATATTTGTGTAACTGTTTTAACAGTTTAACAAACTATATTATTTTATTCACACAACGCGTTGAATAATTACTTTATAACATTTAAAACCCAATCTCCAATCGCTTCTAAGAAACCGGGTACAAATTCCTTTTTCAATTCTGAATACTCAGTTGGACTTCCGATTTTTGCTTCTTGATACAGATGATTTGCTTTAGTGAATACAATAGACTTGAAATTTTTATTCCCGGCTTTAACAAGCGCTTCTTCCATTCTTGGTTTGTTTAATGAGGATGGAAACTGCAAGTCTAATTCTCCAAATAACATTAGCACCGGGATTTTAATTTTTTCTAATGTTGGTATCGGATCATATTTTACATAAAATTTAAACCAAGGATTATTAAAAACATTTAATTGCGACTGTACATTAGAGTTAATATATGTTTCCTTATCCTGAATAGAATTTTTTACTTCCTTGCTGTAACTTTCATAATCTTTTTCAGCAAATGCCTTTATATCTTTTTGCAAGCTATTAATATCAATATCATTACTAAGTGCGTAGTTAATTTTGTTTTGTAATTCTAAATTTTGTGCTATTAGGGAATCGGCAATTCCGCTAGCTTTCAAAATTAACTTTTGCTGCTCGATCAATGCTTTGCCGCCATCAACGCCATTCCCTGAGATCAATACAATAAAGGAAACATCTTTAGAATTAATTGCGGCAAGCTCGGCAATTTGTGAGCCTTCACTATGTCCTAGTAAACCAATTTTTGTTCGGTCAATATTACTTTGTTTTTTTAGAAAATCGATTGCAGCGAGTGCATCGTTTGAAAAATCTTCTGTTGTAGATTGCATTGTATTGCCGGTAGAACCGCCAACTCCGCGGTCATCATATCTTAGAACAGCAAAACCTTTTCTGGTTAAGTAGTCGGCAATTATTTTAAAAATTTTAAATCCAAAAATATCTTCATCTCTATCTTGCGGGCCATTTCCGGTTAAAAGAATTATTGCGGGGAATTTACCTTCACTTTTGGGTGTTGTTAATGTTCCGGTAAGAAGAATCCGTCCGTTCTTAAATGCTATATCATCTTTTAAATAGGGAACAGGTTCATCAATCTGTTCGGCCGGTTGATTTTGAACTATTGGTTTCGTTGACTTTGCTAAGCTGAATGTTCCTTTCATGCCTGCTTGCAGAAGTGTTCCATTAATTGAATCAGCTTTTAGGTTGCCGTCAAATTTTGCGGTGCCTGCAGAACTCGGCAGTTCAAAATGGATTTGATTTTTCTTATATGTAAAAACCGGTAATTTATATTCACTTACTTTTTGGGTGGGAATGCTGATAAATCCGTTTAATGATTTATTTGTTTTGGTTACGTTAATTTGAAAATCTAATTCGATACTAAGCATTTTCAATTTGCCTGACCAATAGCCTAAAATTTCTTTTTGTGCATTGATCTGTGATAATGTTAAGATCGAGATGAAAAATATTCTTAATAAAGTTTTCACTTAATTCCTAAATTGTGATTTTAAGCGATTCCAAAATAAACAGTTTAAAACAAAAAAGCCCCTCGCAATGCAAGGGGCTTTAATTAATTAACTAAAATTAACCTAGATAAGCTTTCAAATTTTTACTTCGTGTAGAGTGGCGTAATCTTATTAGCGCCTTTTCTTTTATTTGACGAACACGTTCCCGTGTTAGATTTAACTTTTCACCAATCTCTTCTAATGTAAGTGAATGTTCTTTTCCTAATCCAAAATAGAGACGAATAACTTCAGCTTCTCTTTCAGTTAAAGTAGAAAGTGATCTTTCAATTTCTGCTTTCAATGATTCTTTCATAAGAGTAAAATCGGGAGCCGGTTGATCATCGTTCGGCATAACATCTAACAAACTGTTGTTGTTGTCTTCGCTATGAGCAAACGGTGCATCCATCGAAACGTGACGTCCTGCAATCTGCATAGCATAAGTAACATCGGAAACGTCCATATCAAGTTGGTTAGCAATTTCTTCAGGACTTGGTCTTCTTTCATATTCTTGTTCTAGCTGGCTGAGTGCTTTTCCCATTTTGTTCAAAGCGCCAACACGATTTAGAGGAAGACGAACCATTCTTGATTGTTCAGCAATTGCCTGCATGATTGATTGTCTAATCCACCAAACTGCATAAGAAATAAATTTGAATCCGCGTGTTTCATCAAATCTTCTTCCGGCTTTTATCAAACCTAAATTGCCTTCATTGATCAAATCGCCTAAAGGAAGTCCTTGATTTTGGTATTGTTTGGCAACACTTACAACGAATCTTAAATTAGCTTTGGTAAGTTTTTCAAGAGCTAATTGGTCTCCTTTTTTAATACGGATTGCTAATTCAATTTCTTCATTTGGTGTAAGAAGATCAACTTTACCAATTTCTTGAAGGTACTGATCTAAAGATTTACTTTCCCGGTTTGTAAATTGCTTCGTAATCTTCAATTCTTACTATCTCCTTGAATTAAAATTTTCTACTATAAACTAATTTTTTACTGATTGAAACTTACTTTTGACTCTTATTTCGCTATAAAGTTCCTAAAGATGGGTAATATTCCTGTGATGAATATTTTCTCCTTACTTAATTTGTCTCTGATGCGGATTTGAAAAGAGAGTACAAAACTTAATTTTATAATAAGTAGATACTTGATATGTGCTTATAAAAATCACCGCTCAAAAATAAGTAAATATTGTCTGATTGTCTATCAAAATCTAACTATATGGTTGCAAAAAGTTAGCCTGATATGGTAAATTGTAAATAATATCTATCTGAATAACATTTGAGCTATTATTCTAACTCAATAATTGTCTAAATAGTTCAATTATTGCGGTAAAAAAGAGCCCAAGAAAGGATTCCTAGGCTCATACTAATATTATTTACCAACGAATTTTGATCCATCTTCACTTAAATTCTTCATATACTTTGCGGGATCCTTTTGGAATTTTTTAATACATCCTGAACAACAAAAACCTATTGTTTTTCCTTGATAAACTTCTGTAGGTGTATCGCTATCTACATCTTCACCGGTTACCGGGCAGACTTGGTTCCAGATACTAACTATTGCTTCGATGGATTTATTTTCAGTCCCGGGATTCTCTTTGAGTTCTGTTTCAGAAACTCTGAATCCTCTTTTTAATAATTTTTCTTTTGCTTTTGCTACTGTTACTTCTGTAATGTCCATTCCACATAAAGGACATTCACCTTTTTCATCTGATAGAACATTTGCTTCCATAGGACATTGATAAACTTTGCCATCGTTGTTTTTATCAATAGACTTTAAATCAATAACACCTTTCCGAACAATATTTGTATCAGCTGATTGTTTATCAGCCTTCATACTTTTCATATTCATATGCATAGATTTGTTCTGTGCAAATGTTGTAGAAGCAATTAATAATGCAACTATGATAAAAAGTGTTGTGAGATTACTTTTGTGTAACATGTTTCCTCCGTTAGTTGAATTACTTACAAAGTTCTCTTGTAAAGAAGACTTTGCACAATGAATGATTGAGTTTATTTCATCAAAATGAATTTCTTTGTTGCAACAAAAGAACCGGTGCTTAACTGATAAAAGTATACACCGCTTGCAAATGATCCTGCATTCAAAGTTATTGTGTGCCGGCCTGCTTCTTTATAACCGCTATCCAATACTTTTACTTCTCTTCCCGTTATATCGAAAATCTTGAGTACGATATTGCCGGAGACAGGTAAAGTGTAACTTATGTTTGTACCCGGATTGAACGGATTTGGATAGTTTTGTTCAAGCGTATAACCAGTCGGGACGGGTTCATTTTCATTTACAACCGTAACATTATCCGATGTTAAAATAAAATAGGTGGCAAACTGATTCGTAGAAAAAGTAATTGTGTTTGTAGAAAGATTAATTGAAGCGTTTGAAATTGTCGTCCAATTATTTGTTTGGTTGTTCCAGTATTTTACCTTCATGGTGTTTTTGTCAATATGATAAGCTTCGATTTGTTTATTATCGAAATGGAATTGAAAATTTCCGTTTGCACCGAAGTTCATCATTCCACCGCATCCGCTCTGCATCATTCCGTTGGAGCCATTAGAGTTGAATATCCCTATTTCGTAACATTTAAAAATATTTTCTCCGTTTCCGTTCGGAATGTTGTATGGATTCAATTCCAACATTCTCGCGAACATGGAATCCGTCATCATTCCACCCATGTTCCAGCCGCTGCCCACCATCATAAAATCATTTTCATCAAAAGGGTTCGAAACTTTATCATTGGAATTATTTTTGCGCATCCATCCACCGCCGAAATTATTTCCAATCAATGTTGAATCCCTCCACACTTTGCCGTTGATTTGATATACTACCACAACGTCAGGTCCGTTTGTTACCGCTAATTTCCCCCCGATAATAGTTACAGCATCGCCGTTATTTGGTCTCTTAGCACCGGTATTCGATTCATACCACCAAGGACCAAAATTCAAAAAGTAATCCGGTTTGCCGTCATTGTTATCATCGAGATAATATAGAGTCATGAAGTAAGTAGTATCAACCAGGGCTGTTCCGGTTAGAGTTACATTTTGCAGTGCTGTTCCGCTTGTACCAAAAGCAAAGTTGTTGCAATTACCGGCGCGGTGTCCCATCATGTGTGTATTGTTTCCGAAGTTATTCCACATCGGGTCAAATGGATCTCTCCAAAGATTCCCGTTTACTTGATAAACAATAATCATTGGCAGTCCATTCAAATTCATTGAACTGTTCATCTGACCGCCTATGATAGTTATTTGGTCTCCACTCTTTGGTCTTACTGCATTTGAATTATCCGGTGTATACCATATGGGACCGAAGTTAAGATAGTATTCATTTATACCATCACTGTTTATATCAAGGTAGTAGATCGGCATTACGTGAGTTGTATCTACCGTTACTTTACCGGAAAGAATAACTTGTGCTAAAGTATCTGGGAACATAAAACCCATTCCGCCGACTCTCATTCCTTGAGCAGAAAGAGATACTGCCGATAGAAGCATTAGCATTAACAATCTGTTTATATATTTTTTCATATTATTTCCTTTTTATTATTTGGTTAGTCAATCTTTGCACTTTGTTATAATGATCTTTGCAAGAAGGACCATTCTTTTAGTGTTACTTTAATTTTCTTTACCAGTTGTTTGAAATCATCTCTCAATTACTCCAAGTTAGATTCATAAACATGAATTTTGATTCTACTAGAATTACTAATTCACAGATTGATGAAAAGTTCCATCCATTCTTTTTGTTTTATATTAAGAAATACAGTATATAAGACTACATTTTCATTATTAAAATTTTTTTTTAATGGGCAATTACGCCACCCAAGAATCCTGTTATTATAATCAGAATAAATATTATAGCTCCCATTATCCAAGCGTACTTTTTAATCTTTTCAACGAGTAGAAAGATTAACCATAATAAATAAGTTATAAGAATGCTGATACCGAAATATCTATGGATATCTACTACCCAATATTTGCTAGTTCCAATAAATGGTTCAATTTGATTTATACCGGTAAAAAAAGCTACAAGCGAAAACATCAAACCAAAAATGACGAGAATAACAACCGTTGTCTCATAGCTTTTACGTTTGAGATGCAGCAATGAAAAGAAAAAAGCAAGAACTCCAATTGCGATAGGGAAATGAACAATTTTATTATGAAGATGCACAAACATCTGCTCACTTAGTCTAAGCACAAATTCCGGTTCTTTCTTTTCAACTGGTTCTTGTTTTAGAACTGATTTACTAACCGCTTTTCCGTTTATGGCAATTGTATCACTGCCAACTATGGTTAACGTATCTTGCTTAGCAGTCTTTTCTTTTTTATGATCTTTTCCACCATGTGGAAATACAACAGTGGCAATTAACAAAAGACAAATAATTGTTTTCATAACCCTTTCCTATTCTTGTTTAGGAAGTCAACCAAGACTACCTTTTTTATTTTTAAGCTCATTTTGCATCTGAACTGGAGGGCACGGGACACTTCCATATGAGCAGAAAACACAGCAGTCACCTTTTTTAGGGCGAAGCAATGTCTTGCAATTAGAACAAGTATAAAAATGCTGGCAAGCATCAACCGGCATAATTTCTTCTTTGCTTAATCCACATTCAGGGCAAGTTATTATTGAACTCGTTTGAATCATAAGTCTTCCTAATCATAAATGAAAAGTTACACCTGCTGAAGCTAACAGACCGGGAGAAAATTTAGTTAACCCAGCACCGCCGATAATTGTTAGCGTAAGATTTGAACTTAACTGGTGATTAAATCCAAGTGATAACTGCTGCGGCGCTGCATACCCGGAAACAATTTCTGTGTAACCTTGATAGTAGAGGAGAAGCGATGAGTTACCGTTATTAAAATATTTTCCGAAACCAATTCCATAGGTAAATGGATTATTGTAAGTAATACCGCTTGGATCACCGATGTTAAGATATCCCATATCAGCAATTACGAGATATGAATCAAATCCTTTGCGGAGAGTTAAGGAAGCGCCAAAATCAAATTTGCCGGTGCCTACATTCGTCATTCCGCTTGCTGTGGGAAATTTAATTTGAAAATTTATTAAAACAGTAAAATAATTTTCAAAGTTAGAATAAAGTTGATAGTTGCCTGTCATAAAAATATCGCCAAGACCAACGTTGGAATTCATAGACGAAGTACCGGACATAGTGGGATTAGAATTACTTTCGTTACTTCCCATCATACCGCCATTGTTACCCATCATTCCACCGGTATTGTTCCCTGAGGAATTACTGCCCATCATATTATTGGTGTTGGAGGAATTACCTCCAATTGGTAACATCATTCCACCGGATTGACTGAGTAAATTGTTATTAGAAAAAATAATCGGCGCAGTAACATTCACACTGAAATAATCTGATTGATAGCGAACTCCACCATAAAAAGAAAAGAGTTTGCTGTAATCATTGTAGTAATAATTTCCGCCGGAGTATTGAAAGCCGGTCGAAACCGACCAGCCCTCTTGAGCAAAAGTTACTCCATTTAAAAAAACGACGGAAAAAATTAAAAGAATTATACTTCTAATTTTTTTTTGCATTGCAATCCTACTTCTTCATTGAGTTAGGAAATTTCTGCATTCTGCTGAGCATGTCGTCATAATCTTTCATCATGGTTTTCATATTATCAGTCATACCTTTCATGTGGTCTTTCATTTCTTGGTTATCCATCATTTTTTGATCAGCCATCATAGTGTTCAATTGACTGAGCATGTTTTTCATATTCTTCGACATATCGTTCATGTTCTGCATCATGCCTGTCATTTGAGAACCCATATTCATGTGATCTTGCTGGTTCTGCATCATAGAGAGCATCTTACCGCTTTTATCCATTAGTTGATTCATCTGAGCCATCATGTTTTGCATGTCGCCCATTTTGGCGCCCATATTTTGCATATTCTGCATTTGAGGACCGCTTCCCATATTGTTGTTTCCGCTGCCGTGCTGATGCTGTGCAGATATAGTAATACTGAAAATAAACATTACTGAAAGCATCATAGCAGTTTT
>Ga0209514_10002320_pt1 | contig 29822 bp, 25 predicted proteins | sample Subgrocontami58m_FD_187452 | JGI IMG/M metagenome (GOLD analysis project Ga0209514, IMG submission 187452) | Subsurface groundwater microbial communities from S. Glens Falls, New York, USA - GMW37 contaminated, 5.8 m (SPAdes) (version 3) | ecosystem: Environmental > Aquatic > Deep subsurface >...
GGATGCCAGGAAAAGAGCTCCGGCCATCTCCCCTGCACCCTCGGCAGCAAACAAGAAACCCAGGCCGGTAGGGCCAATCTTTAATATATCCCGGGCGAATAATGGCATTAACATGTGGTACGTGGCAAAAACGTCGAAAGCTATTTCTACTGCCAGAACGCCCAGGATTTGCGGTTGACTGCGTACAAATTCCCAGGCGGCAACGAAGTCTCTCCATAGAGATGTCCCTTTTGTATTCACATTGGCTGGCGGCAAACGGAGCATAAGGAGTGACATCACGCCCAGAAAAAACATAGCCCCGATTACGTAGAGACATACTCCTGTACCTGCGAAAGTTATCAGCACTCCTGCCAGAGGTGCGCCGGCTATCGAACCAGTCCGCTGGGCAATGCGGTTGAGAGCGACGGCATTTAACAGGTCTTTCTTGCCTACCAGGTCATATATCAGAGAATGCCGGGCAGGCTGATCAAAAGCCAGAGCAGTACCGCCCAGCAGGGTAGCCACCAGAATCCACCAAATCTGGATAACGCCGAAAACTACCAGGGAGGCCGTTAGCCATTGCACAGACACCATCGTAGCCTGGGCTATCAATATGGGTCTGCGCCGGCCTATTTTATCCGCCAGCACCCCTCCCAGACCGCCGAAGAATACAGCGGGCAGGGTCCGGCAGGCATAGGCTGCTCCCAGGATAAAAGGAGAGCCGCCCAGCTCTAACACCAGCCAGCTTATAGCCACCCACTCCATCCAGCGTCCCATCGTCCAGAAGAAGATGTTGAGCCATAGCCATCTGTAGTTTGGATGGCGTAGAGCGGAGAACATCCGTAGCCTTCCCAGGTTGTGTCCATTCATTTTTATACCACATATTGCCATATCCACGGCCTGGAAGCAATGCCCTCTTACTTATGGATTGGTGGCTCCATGATTGATCGGGGCTTGTTCCGATAGCGAATAATAGTGTCACGATGTACCGGTCGGGGTGGTGGGAGAGGGAGTCGTCACGTATTATAGGCCACGCCTTGCCTGTTGCAAGGTGTGGCCTTTATCTAATACAAACGCATAATTTTTGTGCTATGGCGCACAGACAGGGACGTCTGTGCCACCGTGAGAATGCAACATTACTTACTAATGAGGGCATCAAATAGATTGCATTTCGGTCTTAATCACGGTATGTAGCAATGTAAACTATTGTAGCGCTCACCTTAGTAACTCGTTCGTATTAGTTGTTCCTTATTGGTAATTTAAAACGACCACCGTTGTCTCAGTTGGCAATGTGGCCCTGGAAACGCGGAAGATATTACTGTTGGGGCGCTGCACCTTTTTACCTGTAAGAAAATCATCCACGGGGACTATGGGCAAGCTGGCGCTAGTTGACGGGGTTTTGTAGTGCATGGGTATTACAATTTTAGGCGCTAGCTGCTGCATTACCTGGGTTGCCTGGGCGGCATCGATGGTGAAATTGCCGCCTACCGGAATCATGAGGACATCTACCGCTCCAATGGATTGTACCTGTTCCGGTGTGAGCAGGTGTCCTAAATCGCTCAGATGCGCTACCCTCAGGTTATCTACTTGGAAGGTGAAGACGGCATTCCTGCCACGTTTAACGCCCTGCTCAGAGTCGTGATAGGTGGCTACACTGCGGATGGAAATATCTTTGACTGTCTGGTTTATATCGTTCCAGCCGCTGGCGGACAGGCCGCGTATGACCAGGGGGGTTCCTGTAGCTAAAGATACATTATTGTGGTCGCCATGTTCGTGGCCTACCGTAATCACATCGACTCCGTTTATCGGACTGATAGTATAGCCGGTACTGGGGGATGTAGGGTCGATAAGCACTTTAGCGCCCTGGGAGGAGGTAAGGATGAAAGTGGCCTGGCCTAACCATTGTAGGGAGATCTCTTTGGCAGAGGGCGTTGTTGGAGTTGGTGGAGGTACGGGCGCCGTCGCAGGGGTAGTCGGAGCAAGCGTCGGCAGGGGTGTGGTGGGCGCCGGTGTTGGAATTGCTGTTGGCGCCGCGGTAGGAACCGGGGTAGACGTGGTTGCAGGCGCAGGGGTTGGCGTGCGCGTCGGCGTTGACGCAGGTGTCGGTGCGGCTGCCGGAGTAGCCGCAGGGGTTGGCAACAGTGTCACCTGAGTTGGTGAGGGAGAAGGCGACGGTTGCACTGCCGCTGCGGTTGGGGTTGGTTGAATTGGAGAAGGCGCGGGCTTTGGCCCGGCGCAGGCGAGAAAAGAAAGCAGCGAGAGAACAAGAACGAACTTAGAGAAGAACGATATTAAAGTTTTCTTTTCCATGTCACTCTCCTTGAATAAGACTAGGGATATGATCATCCTTAAGATAAAGGTGGATAGCCTCTTTTATGTTTTCAATAGCTTTGTCCGGGCTCAACCCTTGCGAAGTTATGCCAAGTTCCGGGCATTCACTGACAAAAAAATTGCCCTCCCTTGTAATCACCGCTGTGAATTTAAAAGTCATGTAGGCGGTCCTCCTTATTACCCTTAAACTACCTTCTCCCCATCGCCTGTAGCGCCAGCCTTACCTTCTCCTCAAGACTCAGAGATTTATCCGCAGGTAGGGAAGCCAGGGCTTTGGTGGCCTCGGAGACAGTATAGCCCAGGCTGGTAAGCGCTGCCACTGCCTCGGCATTAGTCTCGTCTCCGGGCAGGGACAGGGCGACTGCTCCAGCGGCCTCCAGCTTTCCCTTCAGCTCAAAGATGAGACGTTCGGCAGTCTTTTTGCCAATGCCCGGCACACTGGTGAGCACATCCTTGTCGCTGGAGAGGATAGCCAGGGTAAGCTGGTCGGGGTTCAGTGTAGAGAGGATGGAAAGGGCCGATTTGGGGCCTACCCCTGATACACTCATTAGAGACTTAAATAATCCTAACTCTGATTCGGAAGCGAAGCCGTAGAGAGCGATATTATCTTCCCGGTACTGGAGATAGGTGTGCAGGTGGACTTCACCGCCGGTGCGGCCAAGCTGGCTGATTGTAGACGAGGGCACGTGGACCAGAAGGCTGAAACCTCCCGCCCGGACAATCACACCCTCGGTTGTTTGCTTTTCCAGGATGCCATGCAAGCCGACTATCATGGATTAATGCCTTTTCGCGAAATGTAGAGACATCCCGATTCATCGGGACCGTGTCTCTACCAAAATTCGGTTAAATAACGCCCTCTTTTTTCAGTTTAGCCAGTTCATTCTTCTTCATACCCACCAGCCCGCAGTATATCTCCTCGTTGTGCTCACCCAACAGTGGGGCGCGGTGCTCGATACTGCCGGGAGTTTTGGATAGCTTTATAGCTACGCCAGTATGCGGCACCGGGCCGACCCCAGGGAAGTCCACATCCACCAGCATCTCCCTGGCGGCTACCTGGGGATTAGCGACCATCTGGGGCACGGTGCTCACCGGCGCGCAGGGTATGCGGTTCTTTTCCGTAATTTCCAGGATTTCAATAACGGTCTTACCAGCCAGCCATGGGGCAATCACATCACTGATAATCTGGCGGTTCTGGAAACGGGAGTTGTCACTGGAGAACCTCTCATCCTTGAGCCAGTCCTCCCGCCCCAGCAAACGGCACAGGCGGCGCCACAGGCTATCGCCGATAACGCTCATATACACCCAGCCATCTTTGACCTGGAAACAATCGCCGTAGGCATAGAAGCTGCCGTTGCCTATTTGAGAACGGACGAAGTTGTTCACCTTGTATTCGGCGGCTACCCCCATGTTGGATACAAAGGAGATAGCGGTATCCAGCAAGGCCATATCTACCGCTTGTCCTTCACCGGTCGCCTGACGGTGGTAAAGGGCCAGCATCGTGCCCAAAGCTGTCGCTATTCCTGTGCTGTTGTCTACCCAGGATGCCTGGAAACGGACCGGCGGACTACCCGGGAAACCGGAGTAGCTCATGGCGCTGCACATAGCCTGGGCAATGGGATCGAAACCCAGCCGGTTGACATAGGGGCCATTCTGTCCGTAGGCTGTTACCGAGACATGGATTATGCGAGGGTTAATAGCCTTAAGAGTCTCGTAGGTGAGGCCCATCTCGGCTTTCACGCCGGGGCTGAAGTTCTCCACTATCACATCGGCTTTAGCCACCAGCTTCTTCAAGATTGACTGGCCGGCGTCGCTGCGCAGGTTCAGGGTGATGCCCCTCTTATTCCGGTTGATGATTATGCCGAAGGGCAGGCTTTCACCGTTGGGGGCAAAGGGGCCTAATGTCCTGTCCTCGCCGCCGCTTGGCGGCTCAACCCTGATAACATCAGCTCCCATATCAGCCAGAATCATAGTGGCTGATGGGCCGGCTGCATAGCGGGAGAAATCCAGGACACGGATTCCTGTTAGAACTTTAGACATTGTTAGCTACCCTACTCACTAGAACAAAATCCCCCGCTCCTATAAATCGGAGCACCCCCTTTACGTAAAGGGGGGCAAGGAGTATACCCCAGGTTTAAACCTGGGGTATACGGATTTTACGCTCTTTATTGAGGCAGACATTACGAAACACCGGGGCCTCTGGCTTCCTGCCTTTTGCGTGTTAAGGGCAGACACTGGGGTCTACCCCTACCGGGCAGGTCTTAGCCCCGCTACTACGTTATTGCTTCTTGCCTCTTATTCCCACTTCTCACTTCCCATCTCACACATCTATTTTGGCGCATCCTCCAGGTGCTCGTAGCCGCCATGTCCCAGGAAGTGGTACAGCCGGGACTGAAGGCTGACGAATGAGGCCGGGCGCTTCGGGTCTGCGTTGAAGTGCTGGTGAGTTACATTGGTAGGAATAGCCACCACGTCCTCCTTCTCCCATTCCCATTTAACGCCATCCTGAATATCGTAACCCTTGCCGTCGAGTATCTTATGCACCTCTTCACTGGCATGGCGGTGCTTCCCGCTCTTGCCACCCGGCGGTATCTCCTGAACAAAACAATCGTAGACGAGCAACGCCGAAGGGATTGAAGGATGGACAAGATATTTTATCTTACCCATGCGGGTGTTCTCCCAGGGACGGTCCTTGGCCCTTATCACATGGGGGACGGTCAACCGGAATTCTGTCTGTTCTTTGAGGGTCTTGATATAGTAGTCATAGTTGGTTTCCCTGGCTTTTCCGGCTAAGCCCGTTTCCTTTTTCTCGTCCATAACCTTCTGAAGGTCCTGGTTAAAGCCAAAATGGATTTCCATCCCTTCGGTTGTTTTGTAGCCGACCATGGCGCCCGTAGCATCGCGGATGGGCTTGGCGCCCGGTGGGATTTCATAGTTGGGGTGAAGCTCCATCTGTTCAATCGAGGCAATTCCGAGGTGTTCGAAAACAGAGGGTATATTGAAAAAGAGCCGGGCTGTGGCATTACCTGTGGAGAAATGCTGATGGACGCAGTAGGTGGGGACCATCATAACATCCCCGGCCTCCCACGGGTATTTTACGTTGTCATGGACCTCGTAGCCCTCGCCATCCATGATGTAAAAGAGCGCCTCCATGAAGTGGCGGTGCCTGCCTGATTTCCCTCCCGGAGGAATGAGCTGCTCGACAACAGCCATGCTGAACAGAGGAAACTGTTTTAACCGCCATTGGGGGCCAGGCCCGATGTAATATTTGTGAAACGCCTGAGCGCCCTGAGTCCAGGGCACATCATTAAACTTGAGTACGCGGGGTAATGTGGCATAGCGTTTCTTTTCGCCGTCTATGCTCTGCCACAGTTTCTCTAGTTCCCGGTCAAAGACTTTTGGCTCTGCCTCACGCCTGCGTTCAGACTGTTTTTCCATGAATATTCCTCCTCATAAGTCCTTTTTTTAGGGCTTTAATTCGTACGGACACGAAGGCCTCGTGTCCCTACAGTTAATTTGGACTTCATTCTATACCAATTTAAGGTGTTTGTCATCACCTCGAAATAAATCCTAAACCCTAAATACTAAATCCTAAACAATCTCAAAACACAAATGACCAAAAGAGTATTAGCCAAATGCTTGATACTTTTCCCAGACGATGCGCAGTCCCGATGCATCGGCATGGAAAGACAAGTCTGTTGGCGGCTTTGAAATTGTTATTTGGAACATTTGGATTTGTTTATGGCTTAGATATTAGGATTTGACTTTATAGTCAGGTGCATCCTCCAGTTGTTCTAATTCAGGGAAGCCGAGGAATTTGAAGCCTCTATGGGTAGCGGCGAGAAATCGGGCGGGGCCATCCTTGCTCGCATTGAAGTGCTGATGGGCTACCATCGGAGGAATATACACAAAATCGCCCTGCTCCCATTCGAACTTCTGACTCTCTTTTTTGATCTTCCATACGTATTTTTCATTTATCTCCACATCGGGGTCCCAGTGCAAATCATGTCCCTGCCCTTCCAGTATATACAAGAGTTCCTCGGCCATGTGGCGGTGTTTGCCGGAGTGTCCGCCGGGAGGCAGTACCATCATATAAAGGTCAACAGTTTTCACAGGATAAGGTAACTTGCTATTTACGAGATGTTTTATGCGGCCGTGCCTGGAGTTCTCCCAGGGCATATCCGATGCCTTGATAACCTGGCGACGGCGCAGTAATTTAGTCTTTTCAAGTTCCTGGGCAGCTTCCAATAATGCCTGCTCGTAGAGGTCTGCGGTATATCCCTGTTGATAGCGGTCTTGTTCTTTTAGAGTCATCTTACACTCCTGTCTATTCTTGATTTCTATCGAAAAAATCCCCTGCTCCGATTATATCGGAGCACCCCCTTTACCAAAGGGGGATAATCTAAAGAGATCCCTCTCCTGGCCTGTCCACCAGACGCTGTGCTCTGAGGTTATAGGAGATATAAGTCGGCTTTGGGTTGATAACCAGAGCCTTGGCAGGGTTATCGGGGTCTGCGTTAACGTGGCGGTGGACAGAGCCCACAGGTACGATGACAATATCTCCAGCTTCCCACGGGAATTTCTCACCGTCATGGATTTCGTAGCCGCGTCCCTCCAGGATGTAGAACACAGCCTCGTTCATGTGGCCGTGACGCTGCGATGAACCTCCTGGAGGGAACTCCTCAAAGAAACATACAAATGTTTCTATTCCCATCTCGGTTAATTCGGGTAAACGCACCTGAAATCCCTCGTGAGCCATGGGGGGAAGGCTTTTGCCTTTTATCACCCTGGGCTTCTTTAACAGGGCTGTCCATTTAGGTTCCATGTCCTTGGGTTGGTCCATAAAGGCACGGGGGCTGCTGAGGTCGGCATTGCTGAACATTTCATGGATCTTCTTTTGCATCAATAAACCTCCTGTTTATTTACTTCCTTATTCTAACGCTCCACCTACAAGAAGCTCGACATATTCCTCATCACTCATGCCGAGCAACTCTTTAATAACAAATTCGTTGTGTTCTCCAAGGCAGGGGGCATTTTTGATCTCGGCGGGCGTTTTGGACATATGGAAGGGTGGATAGTCATAGGTATGGAGGCCGATTTCCGGGTGGTTCAGAGTGCGGTAATGCCGGCGATGTCTTAGCTGAGGGTCTTCAAGCATATCGCGTGCATTCTTGACTACCCCCGCTGCGACCCTCACCGCCTGTAATCGCATCATAACCTCTTCATCGGTTTGCCCGATAGTCCATGCCTCCACCAGCTTATCCAGTTCATCCTCATTGGACTTTCTTCCCTGTAATGTTGCGAAACGCGGGTCATTTACCCAGGCAACTCCTATTAGGCTTTTAAACACTTGCCAGGATGCAGTAGAATCTACAGCAATAGCGCACCACCTGTCTTCGCCGCGGCAGCGGTAAGCCCCGTGAGGAGCGGCGTCAGTACTGCGGTTGCCGTTCCGTCTGGCTTCCACACCATTTATCTGGTAGTCCAGAAAGAGCGATGCCAGGAAATGCAAACCGCCCTCCAACTGAGAGAGGTCAAGATATTGCCCTTTGCCCGTGCGCCGGCGGTATTCCAGAGCGCCGATAAGGGCGGATGTCCCAAAACCGGGGGCTAACATATCGGTATAGGCGGCGTAGGGCTGGGCCGGCTCCCTGTCGGGCCAGCCTGTAAGGTGGGTGAAGCCTGCCTGGGATACTAACTGCGTGCCAAAACCTACCATCGAGGCCAGGGGGCCGGTCTGTCCAAGGTTGCTGGTGCTCATCATGATAAGGTCAGGCTTGAGGATTTTCAGGTCGTCGTATCCCAGTCCCCAGCCTTTTATGACGCCGGGGGCCATGCTTTCAATCACAACATCCGACCAGACCGCCAGGCGGCGGGCCACATCCCTCGCCTGTGGCAAATCCATGTTCAAACTAAGGCTATACTTGCTGGAATTATAGTTGGTATAGTAGGCGCTACGGTTGATACCCGCTATTTTATCCTTAAAAGGAGGCGATGCCCTCACAATATCCGGCCGTGTAGCTGACTCTACCCTTACCACCGTAGCGCCGTGGTCGCCCAGATAGCGAGCGATAACCGGGCCGACGATGGCCCAGCTAAAATCCGCTACCTTTAATCCCTCAAAGACCTGTTTTGACATTAATCTCCCGAAAATACCCTTTTTCCCCTCTCCCTCGAGGGGAGAGGATTAAGGTGAGGGTGGATTCTACTGAAATACAAAAGTACCTCTCATTAAATGGGACTGAGTTGGATTTAAACAGTCAATTTTCCTCAAATAACCCCCTTCCTCCTTAGTTCTACCATCTCCAGTTGAGATAGGCCAAGTTCTTTGCTATAGATTTCCTCGTTATGTTCCCCAACCAGAGGAGCTCTCCGGCCTGCAACGCACGGTGTTGGAAATGACTTAAGAAACGGCCCGGGATAGGTAACTGTTGTACCCAGTTCGGGATGAACAACCGGAGTCCAGTAGTCCCGTGCAATCAATTGTGGGTTACTCAAGAGGTCACTAACAGTTGCCACGGGGTAGAGCATGATTCGCCTCTTCATAGCCCCTTCAGTTAGTTCATCTCTGGTATGTTTGAGGAAAAACCGGCCTATCCGTGCCTCCACCTCGTCATGAAACTCCTGGCCGGCTGTAGCCATATCGAAGATAGCCCAATCTATGCTGCGTAGATATTCGTCGGCCATACCATCCTCCCCCATCCACTGGACCAGTGCCTGATTCGTCTTAGCCCCGGTAGTACCAGCCATGACTACGAAGGTAACGAATCCATCCCTGCACGGCCAGGTCTGACGCTGAATAGCCCCTGAGCTGAGCCCGGTGCGGCGCGGCCCCTGGCGGCTGATAATTGTCTTATCCAGTTCCCAGTAGCCCCGACTATTAAACATGAGCATGGCCACGCTTTCCTGCATGGACACATCAACAAGCTGGCCTTCACCGGTGTTTATCCAGTGATAAAGGGCTATAAGTGTGCCCACGGCGGCTTCAACGGATGTATGAAGGTAGGCTTGTGGATAGCTGATACGCAACGGAGCACGGTCGGGGTCGCCACACAGATACATATATCCACCTAAAGCCATGCCGACAATATCGGGGGCATTCCAATCCTTATAGGGGCCATCCTGGCCGAAAGGGGTAATGGATGTAAAGATAAGTCCGGGATTGGCCTGAGTCAAAACCGTGTAGCCCAAGCCCAGGCTGTCCAGGTAGCCTGGTGAAAAAGATTCGATAATGCCATGAGCGGTGGAAGCAAGCCTCTTGAAAAGAGCTTTCCCGTCTTGCGATTGCAGGTTGAGGGTAACGCCTTTCTTCCCCTGATTATAAGCGAACCAGAAAAGGCTGTTTTCATGTTCGTTGCTTGAATCGGATTGATAAAGGTGGTTTGCCAACCGGGATGCATCGCCTCCGGGCGGCTCTATTTTTATTACCTCTGCCCCCAGGCTGGACAAAATCTTCCCACAGAGAAAGCCCCTGTCATCGGTCAAATCCAGGAAGCGGTACGGGCTGAGAAAGGATTCTGTTGAAGGATTCATAGCTATGCGATTATAGACTATTCAAGGGGCAAGAGACAAGTGGTTTAAGTATGCGACATCTTAAATCAGCGATTGATATCTGTAGGGGCGGGTTTCTTATCTTCTCGTGTAGTGATAATTACTTGCGGAAAATAGCGCAACAAGATAGAATTCCCGTGGAGGTATTTTCATGACTACCTATGCTCAATATAAAACCCGGCCTTTGGACTGCTGGCAACGCGCCAAAGAGCTGCGGTTAAAACACTATAAAAGCGTTGCTACCGCCCATCAGGACCGTAAATTGCTGGTTACCGGGAGCGGAGCAAGCTTTATTTCTGTGCTTGCAGGGTTCGGCGATGATATTGTATTTCTCTGCGGCGAACCCTATGGCGCTTCAATCTCCATAGATTTACCCTTTCACGAGGCCTGCGCTGAGGAAACAGAAGCCAGGGGCTTCGCCAGGGACTTATGCGCCTATTTGCGCTCCTATTGGGGATCGATGTTTCTGAACCGCTACTACTTTGGCGGGCCATTCCCCAAACCGGATTTTTGTTTCTCCATACACTTCTGTGACTCCCACGCCAAGTGGTACCAACTGGTAAAAGAGCACTTCGGAGTTCCCTACTTTGGCGTTGACCTGCCTATCGGCCCTCACCGCTCCTTCCCGCAGAAAGTTAACTATGTAGTCGGTCAACTCCATGATGCTATCGAAGGGATTGAGAAGTTTTTAGGCAGAAAGTTCGATGACGAGAAGTTTCTCAAGGCAGTCCGGAATGAATTCCGGGTTACCGCCTTCTGGCCCAAAATCTGCGAGTTGAATAAGAATATTCCAGCGCCTCTTGACCAGAAGTCGCTGTTCAGTCTGTACGTTCTCGCCATGCTGGAACGATATAATCCCGAATCAGTCCAGTTTTATTCTGACCTCTACGCCGAGGTGAAGGACCGGGTTGCCAACGGTATCGCCGCTCTGTCTACCGAGCGCTGCCGTGTCATAGATGATTCCCAACCCCCGTGGCACTTCTTGAAAATCTACCGCATAATGGAGAAGTACGGCGCTATATCCGTAGGTTCCCCCTACTGCTTTGGCCTGATGGGCGTATGGGATGAAACGGATGATGGGCAACTCGTCGCACGGAAAACCCCCGAAGAAAAGGGTGAGGAACCACGGACCAGGGAAGAGGCACTGCGAACCCTAGCTACCTGGTATCTACTACGCGACGAAGGGCCTTCCAGCATGCTGGGATTTTATCTCCCGGACATTAAAAACCGTGTCCTGCCGCTGGTGGTAAAGAACTGGAAGGCCCAGGGGGTGCTGATGCACCTAAACAGGGGTTGCGAGGGGACTGCCTTCGGGCAAATGGAGAACCGTCTGGCCCTGATTAAAGCAGGCATCCCGGTCATGACCTACGAGGGCAACATGGGAGATGATAGAGAATTTGATGAAGCCCAGACCGTAGACCGCCTGGAATCCTTTATGGAGAGCTTAGGGCTTCATAAGCTAGACCAGGTATAACGGGTCCTCACATTCCTAACGCCTCTTTACACGGTGGCCTTTCCAATCGGGAACGGCTTATGTTTGTTCTATTTCTCCGTGATCGTCCTGATTACCTTCCATCGCCACGCGGTAAAGGAGGTAATGTATATTACTGCTACACGGCTTGTTAAAAAAGACGCCACCTATAAGCTATTTCCCGAAAATCAGCGGATGGACTACCTGTTGATAAAAGCTCTATATTCATACAAGGTTTATAAATATGTAATTTTTAAGCCATATTTTTTATGACTTTTCAACAAATTATTTGGTAACATTTGGTAAGAAGGAATATTAGACATTCTGTGAGACTGGCTGTATGAGATTAGCCAGCGTTTAAAACAGATCTCCTGGAGAATAATGGCGAGATACCGTTTAATTTTTAACAGAAAAGATGTCTTAATATGAGGCAAGTCCAAAGACTTCCCGCTCACATTCTCATCCTCTTCTTTTTACTTATTTGGGGGACGGATCTGGTGTGCGACTTTTTCGGACACCACACCACGGAGCGTAACTATGCGCATGCCCATTTCTCCATCTCGATACCTACGGGCGATTACCCGTTCGCTTCACATAACGGCGCCGCTCCTGGCAGTGACAGTACATCGAGCCGCGAGGAGGCTTCCCCCGGCTTGGTTACATTCCATAGTGGCCATACCGGCGACACAGACCCGGTCTCAGGCCAGCCCTTGATTGTCCCTGAATCTATACTGCCCCCTCCCGCCTTATGGGAGTTCCCTGTGGCTCAGCCCATTTGGTCCCCTTTAGAAGTGTTCCAGCCTCCTCCCGATAGACCTCCAACCTTTCCTGTATAAGGCCTAACCGGCTTCTCTTTTTGTAGCCGGTCTCAGCCCAGCCCCTGATGCTTACGGCTGGGTGGTATCCACATTTATATTCAGAGGAAAGGACTATGTCTATGAAAATCTTATCTGGCAGAATATTGCTAACACTCATTATAGTTTTAGTTAACCTGGCAACTTTAGTTGTTACAAGTAGCCCGGTTTCAGCCCACGAGGGACGGGATGTGGGCAACTACCGGTTCACTGTAGGATGGATAGTGGAGCCGTCTTTTGAAGGCATTAAAAATGGCCTCGATCTCCGTGTTGTTCTCAAGGAAGGCGGGAAGCCGGTGGAGGGCCTGGAGAAAACCCTGAAATGGGAGCTTACCCACATGCCGAGTGGCGCCACAAAAATATTTGATATTCGCACCATCTTTCGCGACCCCGGTCACTATACCGCGGATATTATACCCACAGTCCCGGGCATCTACCGGTTCCGCCTTTTCGGCACTGTGGATGGGGCCGACGTTAACCAGACCTTCGTAACAAAGGGGGGTGGCGGCGGTTTCGGCGATATCGAACCGTCTGAAGCGCTGCAGTTCCCGGAGAAGTTGCCTTCACTGCATGACCTGAGCCATAAGACAGACTCTGCCAGCACCTTTGGCATTCTGGGTGTGGCTTTGGGTGTGTTAGGCACTGCCTTGGGAGCGGTGTCGCTGGTGGTAGCCAGGAGAAAGAAATAGCCGGCTTTTTCGACCTAACCCCCCTTGCCCCATCCCTATGAGGGAAGGGGTTGGGGTTAGGTCTGTAAAAACTAACAATGAGGATGCAATGAAACGAAGAGGATTTCTCTATCTACTATTTCCAGGAATGGTAGCGCTGTCTTTGCTGGCGATGCTATCGTCCGGAATAGCCCAGGCCCATGCAGCGTTCGCTCGCTCTGACCCGCCTCCAGGGGCCAATCTGGATAAGCCGCCCCAGCAGGTGACTATCGGGTTTACTCAAGAGCTGGCTAAGGACAGTGAGATAAAGGTGTTTGATAAGGCAGGTCAGAGAGTAGACATGGATAACACCCGGGTCTCTTTTTCCGACCCTAAATCAATGATGGTGGGCCTAAGGCCTCTTTTCCCGGATGCTTACCGGGTTAACTGGGAATCTGTCTCCCTGGAAGATGGGGATAGAGACAAAGGATCTTTTAGCTTCTCAGTTGGGGATGGGAACGGTCGAGCAAATGTCTTCTTGATTATCGGTCTTATTCTAGGTATTCTGGTTATTGGTGCAGGCACATTTGCTCTCCTGAGGTCAAGGCGGAGGGTTATCTGAAATGATTCCACCTATTCCGTTTCGCCGGCCGAGGCGCACCCGGGATGTGTGCCTGGCTATACTTGTCAGCATGGCCGCGATATTTTTCGGGCCGGTCTCTCTGGTTTCCGGCCATGCAGCGCTGGTCAAGGCAGACCCGGCGCCCCTGTCAACCCTCACAAAACCACCTGTTAAGGTCACGATCTGGACAAGTGAACCACTTAACCCCAGCTTCAGCTCTATTCAAGTATTCGACTCTCAGAGCCGGCGAGTAGACCTGGATAATTCGAGTGTGGCTTCCGATGACCCCTACCGCATGGAGGTTGGCCTGCAACCCATCAAGGAAGACACATATACAGTCCTATGGGCAGCAAATTCGCAGTTCGATGGCCACACCCTCCGCGGAACGTACAGTTTCGCTGTCAATTTATCGGGTTCGCCCGTTATTTCCGGGGAAACTACTATATTAAAGGGAAGCCCATACAGCGGCAACACAATTCGGGTATGGTCGCCGGCCACCATCGTGCAGGCGATAGCCCAGTGGATAGTGCTTTTGACAGCCCTGCTGTTAGTGGGAAGCTTGCTCTTTCGCATTATAGTTCCAAAGGTATTGAGTATTCAGGGTAATGCCGATTTAGTCTCCATGCTGGTAAATTGGTCGGCTGTGCGATGGGCCGGAACGGAACGTTTTCTTGCTATTCTTCTGCCCTCTGGCACCATCGTTTCCACAATCGCAATAATGGCTAATGCCAGCAGCAGCTGGGCCAGTGCCTTTTCACCTTCATTCATCCGTGATTTTGTTTTTGGCTCACCTTTTGGGATTGCTACTCTCGTCAAGACAACCGTGTCACTGGTCGTCGTCGGTGCCATTTTGACCCATAGCGCCAGAAATATAGCCCTCGGTGGCGGCCTGTTTTTCCTGGCTCTGGTTGCTTTCACGGGACATGCTCGTGCTGTGGACCAACCGCTTTTATTACCTATCGTATTGGACTGGATTCATCTGGTTGCTGCATCAGCCTGGCTTGGCGGTATTATATTCATAGTTAAAGGACTACTCCAGGGAGGTGATAAAAACAAGAAATTGCCTATCGCCTGGCCACAATTTATTCGGATTTTAGATGGCTTTTCGCCCATTGCGCTTATCAGTGTTGGGCTTCTCTTTGCCACTGGCTTTTATAACAGTATAACCAGGCTCTCTTCACCGGGAGACCTTTTGTCGTCCGGATTTGGACTGGTGTTAACTGTCAAAATTATAGCCGTAGCTGTAATGATTATACTGGGTTACCTTAATGTCTTTGTGACGCGGCCACGGCTCAAACTCCTCCCGGAGAAACAACCCGGGAACTTGAATCCGCAGTCCCTTATACTGCGCCGTTTACTTGCCTGGGAGCCAATAATTGGCGTGGTCGCAGTCATGACCACCGCCGTTTTAACAGTATACCCGCCGCCCGGGCTAGGCCTGGGTACAAAAACCTCTCAACCCATCATTGCCACTCCCCAAACACAGGCATCTGCCCGCACCGGTACGCCTGTATTCTCTTTGGCTCGGAGAGCCGAGGACCTGTTAGTCATATTGAGTGCGGGCCCGGGGGACATGGGCAGAAACCGTATCTCAGTTTCCCTGGCAAATGCCGCTGATGGCCGCCCGTTGCAAAACGCTGCGCTGGTGCGGTTGCGAGCTACTTTCCTCGGGCAGGAATCTGGCAGCCAGTTCATTGTTACAGAGCCGCAACCCGATAAAACCTTTGCTGGTGATGTCGACTTTTCTTTTAAAGGATCATGGAAGGTGGAGGTAATAGTGCGGCAGCAGGACAAAGCTGATGTTACCGCCAGTTTTCCTCTGGTGATTCCAGCAACAGATGCATCAGCACTGCTGGCGCGGGCCGATAAAGCCATGAACGGGTTGAAAAACATGGCGATACATGAGGAGGTGCAGAGTACAGTTGGCGCAGTCCAGGTGACTGATTTTGAGTTCCAGGCGCCGGAGCGCGTGCATATCCGGGATCAGAGAGGCGGCGAGGTCTACGTAATCGGCATCAACCAATTCTTTAAAGAACCCGGCGGGAAGTGGCAGAGAGGCACTGGCCCCGGTCGGCTAGCCTTTGCCTGGTCGAACCTTAATTTCAATCTTTTTTCGTGGGAGCGACCTGTTATCGTTGGCTCAGAAAGAATTGAGGGGCAACCGCACAGCATAGTGACAGTCTTCGACAGTCAGAACAGGCTTCATTACCTGCTGTGGATAGGTACGGATGATAACCTCGTCCGGCGCTGGCAGCACATTGGGGCGGGGCACTTCATAGACGACCGCTTTTCCGGATTCAACTCAACTGCTATTCCTGTGGCGGAATCAGAACTCCCTCGGTGACAATATTGGGAAATATCAGGTTGCTTTAAGGCTTGCCAGAATAGGTTTCAGGATATCGAGTGCTCTGTCTGCCTCCTGTACTGTAATGGTTAATGGTGGAGTAAAACCAATCCGGCTACCCGGGGTAGTGAAAGCGCTCATACAGCGAATCAACAGACCATTTTCAGTTGCCCGTTTCTCTATTTCAGCCGTGACGGTTGGAGAGACAGAGGCTTTTGTAACCTTGTCTTTAACGATATTCATACCAAGCATCAGCCCCATGCCGGAGATATTATCTACCCCCGGCAGCGCGTTGAACTCCGATTTGAGGCGGTTTAACACATGACGGCCAACCTCGGCAGCATGATCTACAATCCGTTCCCTTTTATATATTTCCATTGTCTTAATTGCAGCGGCAGCGCAGGCCGGGTGGCCGCTGTAGGTAAATCCCAGAAGAATGGACCCCTTAAGGCTGCTGAATATCTCTTCGCTGAAAGCTACTGCCCCGAAAGGTAGATATGCGCTGGTAATTCCTTTGGCCATTGTCATGATGTCCGGAATAACGCCCCAGTGCTCAACGGCAAACAATTTTCCGGTCCTCCCGAAACCGGTCATAACCTCGTCAACAATCAGCAGAACTTTGCGCTCACTGCAAATTTTTCTTACCAGAGGCCAGTATTCGGTGGGAGGGGGGATCATGCCGCTTACTCCCAATACGGGTTCCGCTATGAATGCCGCAACGCTGTCCTCGCCCTCCTTACTAATAGTTTCGCCGAGAAACCGCGCACATTGAATATTACAGGACGGATACTTCAGTCCGAACATACAATGGTAGCAATCATAGGATGGGATATGTATAAAACCGGTTGGCAATGGTCCGACTCCGGTCCAGGCATGTCCTTTTCCCATACCGGTAGCAGTCACGGCGCCGAGGGAATTGCCGTGGTAAGAATCGTAAAGGCTGATGACCTTGTATTTTGGCGAATGTTTAATTTCCCAGTAAGAACGGGCAATCCTGAAAGCCGACTCTATGCTTTCCGAGCCGCCTGAAGTGAATATGAAATGATTAAGTCCGCCAGGCATTAGCTCGGCCAATCGTTGGGAGCATTCTATCACCGTCGAATTGGAGAAACCGTGAAAGATAGTGGTATAAGGGAGTTTGTGCATCTGATCGGATATAGCTTGAATAATATCCTTCCGGCTATAACCGAGGTTTACGCAAGCCAATTGGGCCCGGCAGTCCAGATATTCCTTGCCGTTCGTGTCCCGCAAAAAGACCCCGTGGCCTTCATCAATAACGATCCCGTTATTTTCCCCGACTCGATATAATGGATGAATAATATGCTCCCGGTCCCAATCATTGGTATTGCTTGAAGTAACCATTATTTCCCCCTTTGGGCGCAGATGAATCCTTATATCATTTTTTAAGATGGGATGCAACAGGCCGGCCAAGTTGTAGGAGGGTAATTTTAAAAAAGGCATAGCGGCCGTAGGAAGGTAGGAATCGGAAGCGGTGTGATGAAAAATGGTGCGCCTGGGGGGATTCGAACCCCCGACCCTCGGTTCCGAAGACCGCCAACAGTCTTGTTTTCTACTGACTTTAAAGCTTAAATGCCGTTTTGTGTTTATCCGTATTTTAGCTTTAAAAACCTGTTTTTGACAACATAATTTATGAAGCATTGGTGCCAAATTAGCGGCAATGACGTATGCGTATTCTCTCAAAAGAAAATTTCATTATTAACTATTTTGAGCAACAAAAATTTCCGATGCTTCAAAAAGCCACTGCTAATTGAAAGGGGGATAGTGGCCAGCGAAAAGACTCATAAACAAAATTTAGCCACTTATATTGATATTGCACATGTCAGGATTGTGTGACGAAAGCTGGCCTAGCGTAATATCTGAATGTCTCCACCCTTGAACCGTAACAGCAAATGTTGTATAAATAGGGCATCAAAAGGACTACGTTATTAGCAGGGTTAGCGATAACTTATTTGATACCAAAATATTTACCACATATATGTATCGCTAACGAAAACTGTTATTAGGACATAAATTTTTAATACAAGAATAATTAAATTGTTTTTAAGGAAATAAAAATGTCAAGAAAAATCGCTTTAATAAGTAGGGCCAAACAAATTTCAGTTCAAGATAGAAAAAATAAAATAATTAATATGCGTGAAGTAGACTTTCATAAGAGTTTAGAAAGACTATTTTCGGAGATTGATGCAAGTGCTGAGGTAAATATCACTCATAGCTCAACTGAGCTTGGAGCAGATTTGGTTGTTATTAGAAAAGATGATTTTAGAGAGTCAATAAGTTCAGTTGTGGTTTCTATGGGACATCTCCGTGGAGAAACAGGGGCGAAGGTTGAAAGAATTTCGAGCCAGATAAAACAGTCCATGGATATTCCCAGAAAAATAGGTACAAGGGTTGAAGAAGTCCAGACTACGGAAATTTGGCTCGTAATAGCTGGCGAGATTTCTGAAGGTGCCAGGAAAAGATTAAAATTCCAGTTAAAGCCTGAATACAAAGGTGTGCTTAATTTCATGGACATTGATTGGCTGATTCAGAAATTTACAGATAAATATCCGGAGGTATTTTTTGGCGGGGAAACTTTAGATTTTATTGAGGAAAGAATCGAACAACTTGAAAATATAACTTCTCTATCAAGAAAGGTTAAGGATAATTATTTATCTGAATGGTACGTAGACCCATATTTGTCAACAGGGGGTATCCCTATTGAGATTGATGAGGGTGGAAATAAGATAACAATTAAGTCACAACGAGTTCAATTCAACACATTAAGATCTATTGCTGAAAAGGAAACGAAAGTCATCGTTTACGGAGAACCTGGCGTCGGAAAAACTACAGCATTATCAAAATTAGTGTTAGATAATCTGAAACAAATATCTGATTCAGTGATCGGACAGAGGGGTGGAGAGAATATAAAGTTACCAGTAATGTTAACTGCCCATGAACTGCTAGATTGTGATAGCTGTGAATCCCTAATTGAGAAATGTATCAATGCTGGTCAGTTGAAACCAGGATTTCTGATTGGGATATTAATTATTGACGGATTAGATGAAGTAAAAAAAGATTTCAGGAAGGTTGTAATAGAAAAAGCAGCTGATTTGTGCGGAGAAATGGATTGGAAGCTTATTATAGGCTCCAGAAAATTAGAATTAATTAAAAGCCTGCCAAGAGGAATAATATCTTTTGAATTAATGCCGTTTGAGGTAAACCAAGCAATAAAACTGTTTGAGAAAATAGTAAAAGAAACAAAATTGTTGAGTACTTTAAAAGAGGGATTAACAAAGGTAGCAGCCCAGTTACCGATGACTCCAATGTCATTATCAATACTAATAGAAATTGCAGAAGAGCAAGGTGAAGTTCCGGCATCTCTTGCCGATTTATATAGTAGATATTTTGAAATGGTTTTGGGGAAATGGGATTTTAGAGATAAGGGAATCGAATCTCTTTTTCAATTTGAGACAAAACTGCATTTTTTGTCAGAATTAGCTTGGTGTCAATTAGTTAAAAGTAACAACGTGGAAATATCCGAGGATGAATTTAAAGCATTCGTTACACAATATATATCTAGATTTGGATTTGATGGGGATTGGATAACAAAATTTATTGCTGAAATAGAGAGAGCTGGCATAATTGAAATCAAAGATGTTATTAGCTTCAAACACAGATCATTCTTAGACTATTTTGCTGCATTCTACATTTATCATCATCAAGATGAACTTGATGATGTTTGCCAGATTGTTACGGATCTATACTATAGTGACCTTTGGAGTGACATAGCATTCTATTATGTAGGAATAGGAACTAGGATAACTAGAAAATTATTAGAAAGAATAAACGCTAATCCTGCAGAAGATTTTAGCACAAGAATTAGTAAATATACCATAGGAAGATTGCTACAAGCCGGTTGGCTGTCTGAATTGGAGATTAAAACACAGGGGATAGATAAGGCATTGGAACAGTTATTACCTATAAAAGAAATATTACTGGAATCTTTTTCTCGAACACAAATGAATCCTGGATTAATATTTGCGGACTTTTTGCCGGTGTTAACTGCGGAATGGACCATGGGAAGTATAACTTTATTACAAGCACTCAAAAAGGTAGAATCGGTTTTATTGGAGGATAACAGTAGGGAAAGTTACTGGAAAGAAGTAGCTACGATGTGGTCTATATGGAAATTCCTAAGCAATGAGGAAAAAAGAGACCACATAACAGGCTTTTTAGAAAGAATCTCAACAGAGAAAAACTTAAGTAATGAAGATAAAAGCACTCTGTTAATATTGATGGCTTCATTAGAAGATAATAATAAGTCAATCAAGCTTGCATTGCACAGACGATTGACGCGGTTTGCTAAAATAAATCCAGAAATGTATAAAAAGTTTCTTCCCCCTGTTAAAGAAGGATTTAGAAAGAAACAAAGAAAATAAATTACGATATTTTCCCTGTCTTGCTATCTCCAAATTCTACCCAATCTTTAGACGATACGCTAATAGGAAGACTTTCTCAAAAGTTTTACCTGTTTAACTGTTTGTTGGAGATTATTGGGTTCGAACCAATTAAACAAACACATCATTTAGCATAATAAGTCAAATTTGATAAAAGTTTTTGCTATTAGCCATTACCTCCCATAAACTGCTTACACCCACCTTGATATTGTTTTTATTGTAGCCGTTCGCCGGGGTATAAAAACAGAGTCCCACACCCACAACAACAGTTAATTTACCCCCTCTTATGGAAGAGGGCTACCATACATCCACCAACGCCCCACCGCAACACGGAAAGCCAGGTCTGATATTTTGCGGCCAGCCTCAAGGCCGTCAAGGGCCGCAAACTTCGTTTACGCCTACGGTTTGAGCCCTTGACCGCCTTTTCGCTTTGGCCTGTTGCCAACGATGCTGGCTTTCCGTTGATTGCTTCCCATGATTACGTATGGGCACGCTGATTTAGCCTGTTTAGGCAATGTCATCTACCTCAGAAGGCATACTCTCCGACCTCTAATACCAGTAATAGCTACAAAATAGACAAAATACTGTGCTTTTCGGCTTCAATAAATGGTGCGCCTGGGGGGATTCGAACCCCCGACCCTCGGTTCCGAAGACCGATGCTCTGGTCCACTGAGCTACGGGCGCATGTGGAATTTTTTATTTATATTCCTATCTTGAACAAGTGTTTAAGCAGCTACCACCGAATGTTGCTGTTGATCTGCCACCCGGCATTTTCTTTGGTTTCGTTTTTATATGCAGCTTTGCCGGCCACTTCATTATACAAAGGGTTAAAGGCATCGTCAAAGCATCTGGCAGTAGCTCCTAGGCCCCATATAGTTCACTTTTCTTCATTAAAGTTGTTCTAACCTGACGGCGCAGGCATAAGGTGAAATATGCATAGATGCTATATAATAATACTGACGTATTCGAGAAAATGTCGTTCTACTAAAAGGTAACGGAACGAATATATTGTCGGATACGGGCAGCTAACAAAGGAGGAGACCATGGCACCGAAAATATTTAAACGGATGTTGTTTGGAATATTGCCAATTCTGTTAATAGCAAGCTCGGCATGTGTATCCAAAAGTGATTACGAGAAAGTTCAAGCTCAGCTAAATCAAGCCGCACAGGAGAAAAGCCAGCTTTCAAGCGAAGTCGCCAGACTAAATTCAGACTTTAACGACCTGAAGACCCAACTCTCTACAGCCAACCTGGAGTCTAAAGACCTGAAGGTACAACTCGCTTCGCTTAATACTCAACTTTCAACTCTAAAGGATGATTTGGCCAAACAAAAAACCATCGACGATGGACTGCGTAAACAACTCGAAGATACTTTATCGGCAAAAAATGGCCTGGAAACTGAAACAAAAAACCTGAAATCACAGTTGGATGTAGCAACCAGGACTACAGCCGATCTTAACAAAAAAGTAGACGAATTAAAGGGCCAGGTAAAAACGTTAGAGACGATGGTTCCGCGGTTTACCCAACCACCATCCGGTTGGAAAAAATATCAAAACGACGAATGGGGCTATTCGGTTCAGATTCCTGCAAACTGGCAGGTGTTTGACACCGGAGAAAAAGACGATGTATCAATGTGGGAACCCGGCCTTACATCATCACTCTATATTCAGAGTTATTTTATAAATTCCCAGAACTCCCTGGATTCATGGACGGACCTTGTTAAAAATCAACGCCTGCGCCAGGAGTTATCCCGGTCTCAGATTATTTTACCGGGTGGAATTCCCGGAACGGTTGTTTTATTCAAAACCACTATAAGTGGGAGTAACAAGCAAGGAATGTATCTAACTGCCGCAACAGCGAACCGATTTTACTATTTGCGGCTTCTCACGCCTGAATCTGAATGGGTGAATAAACGTGCTCAACTGGAACATATAGTCCTGAACTTTGTGTTATTTTAACAGTATATTTATACAAAACGCGCCCTTAGTTTTTTACCCTTAGCCCTGATGAATTGGTTTTTGGGACTGGTAATCACTCGATAAATAACCATTGTCAGTGAGTATCTTTAACACCCTTGGGGCCGAATGCCAAACTCGTGCATGGTTTCAAGGTAGTCCCGTACCCTACTTTCCAGCTCCGATTTGGCTCTATAACCTAACACCCTGCGAGCCCCGATAGTATCAAAAGGGCTGTATCGGGCGTGCCAATATTGCCGGGTCCTCAACCTTGAGCTTCCTTTTTTGTTCGTCGGTGGCCTTTATTCGATTAGCTTGAAATGGTTTGGCTGGGTTCCCAATCTGGATATAGTTACCGGCCTGTTAGTAGGATAAACAAATCCACCATTTCCTTAACCCATCCACAACACACCTCTAACTTATTTTAAGCTAAAAGTATTTTAAGAAATGCCTCAGCGAACGTAAATCAAAGCGTGCCCATATACTTATGAAGGCATTAAGGGGTCACCTAATCTAATACAATTGATTCCCACGAAGGCGGGAATCAATCATGCCCAATTGAACAGGACACTACGAAGGATGAAAATAGATGCGACCTGTCATTCTGGAGCGCAGCGAAGAATCTCAGGGTGGAGGAAGTCAATTGTAAAAAAACTCCCTACCGCCCTGAGATCCTTCGTCGTCCCGATAACTCGTGACTCCTCCAGGATGACATGAGAATGTCTATTTTCGGGGGAATGTAATCTGTAACATTGGGTTGAAATAGGGATACCTGATATATATAATGTTGCTAAGATTCTTATGATGTTAGTTTCAGATTTGACTAAACGGATACTGGCTTATATCCAAAAAAATGACCTTTTGCCCCGGGGCGAGACACTTCTAGTGGGCGTATCCGGAGGGCCAGATTCGGTGTGCCTTCTATATAGCCTTTCAGCCATCAAGGACAGGTTAGGTATTAGCCTATATGTGGCCCATCTTAATCATGGCTTACGAGGCGCTGAAGCGGAGGCCGATGCCGAATACGTTGCCCGGTTGGCCGAAGGTCTGAACCTGCCCGTTACCATAGAGCGCCATGATGTTGGCGACTTCAAGTCTAAGTCCCATCTTTCCCTGGAAGAGGCCGCCCGAAGGGTGCGTTATACTTTCTTTGATAAAGTAGCTAAAGGGGTAGGAGCCTCCAGAGTCGCAGTCGGGCATACGGCTGATGACCAGGTAGAGACTATCTTATTAAACCTGGTGAGGGGGGCAGGCATGCGCGGGCTCAGGGGCATGGTGCCTGTATCCCGATGGCGCAGCAAATCAGGTACGCCGTTATTGATTGCACGGCCTATTTTGGAAATAAACCGCGCAGAGACTTCGGCTTATTGCAAAGAGTTGGGTCTGTCTCCTCGTATAGATATATCCAACTATTCCCCTGCCTTTCTGAGAAACCGCGTGCGCCATATCTTGCCTCAGTTGGAATCTCTGAATCCAGCGATACGCAAAGCCTTTCTGCGTCTGGGAAAGGCTGCCGGTGAAACGGTGGAACTTTTGGATTCTGAAGTGGCTAAAATTTGGCCACACATAATCACTCAACAGAGAAAGACAAGTATAAGACTGGATAAAAGGCAATTTTTACAGCTTTCGTCTGCCGTGCAACGCCACCTGCTGCTGGTTGTCTGGGAACGCCTCAGGGATGATCCCCAGGACCTGGAGGCTATCCACGTGGAGGAGATGATAGCCTCTTTAACACGCCCTGTCGGGACCATGCTAAACCTGCCTGGCGGCCTGGAATTCCGGGTGGAATACGATTACGCAGGACTGGGTAAACGAGATACAAAAGAAAACAACTGCCCTTTCCCCTTTTTTCCCGGGAAACATCCTCTTAAAATCCCTGGAGAGACGGCTTTGCCTGGCTGGCGGGTAACAGCCAGTATTTTACCTCAGACAAAAGTGTCCCAAGAGTGTACTCATCCGGAAAAAGCGGAGGACGGGAATTTTGTTGTCTGGTTGGATTATAAGGTGGCTGGAGAAAGGCTGTGTGTTCGTACACGTGAATCCGGCGACCGGTTCCAACCGCTGGGTTTATCCGAAGTAAAAAAGCTACAGGACTTTATGGTTGATACCAAAATACCGCGATCCTGGCGGGACCTGGTGCCTCTGGTATGTTCGCCGCAGGGGATTATATGGGTGGTGGGCTACCGCATTGCCGATAGCGTTAAGTTAGCAGAGGAAACTGAAAATGTTTTGCGGCTGGAGTTTAAACAACTGGGCAATTCATGAATTGCCCCTACTAAAAAGGAGCTTCTCTACTCTTGCCATGATGATATCCGTTATTTTAGATTTGGGTAATAGGGCATCTATTACAAACCAGCGCTGGGGGTCGGCGGCAGCCTGTTTTAAATAGCCCTCGCGGACACGCTGATGGAAGGCTAGCTCCTCTTTTTCGAACCGGCTCATGTCATTTGTTTCTGTCTTCCGTTTGAGAGCCGCCTCAGGAGGTATGTCCAGGTATATAACAAGGTCCGGGTGCAGGCCGCCGATGGCTGCTTCGTTGAGTTGCTCGATAAGTCTGATATCCAGCTTGCGCCCGTAGCCCTGGTAGGCTACCGTGGAATAAATATATCTATCACAGATGATTGATACCCCACCTTCCAGGCCTGGCCGGATAACCTCGCTAACCAGTTGGGCGCGTGAAGCTTCGAAAAGGAAAAGCTCGGTTTCGGGCGCTATTGATTGAGGTGACACCCCTTCAATGGTTGGCTGTGTTCTTTTGCGGGCGCCCAGAAGACGCCGTATGGACTTGCCCAGGGATGTGCTGCCCGGCTCGTGAACCAGACGCACCGGGTATTCCCGCTTGCAGAGCGTTGCATAAAGCTTGCGCACCTGGGTGGTTTTACCGGAGCCATCGCCGCCTTCAAAGACTATAAAGAAAGCCAATGCCTTAGTCCATCAGGGCCAGGAGGCCGCCGCAGACCTCGATAGTTATCCCTGTTATATAGCTGGAAGCCTCAGAGGCCAGAAATATGACTGCGCCTACCATTTCCTCCGGTTTGCCAACGCGTTTTAAGGGCACCCTGTCCACCACGCTGGTGCGGAAATTGGGTATCTTCGCCCGCATCTGCTTTACCTCCCGCGATATACCCGGCGTTAAGACTAGTCCCGGGGCGATCCCATTGACGCGGATATTATGGGAAGCAAGCTCAAGAGACAGGTTGCGGGTGAAATTATTAACCCCCGCCTTGGAAGCGCTATAGGCAGAGCGTCCGGGGTCAGGCACTATGCCGGCCATAGATGAGACATTTACGATACACCCGGATTTCTGGGCTATCATCGGTTTAGCTACCGCCTGGCAGCAGAGAAAAACGCTCTTCATGTTGGCTTCGAACATGCTGTCCCACTCTTCAACGGTCATTTCCACAACCGGGCTATAGATAAAGGTACCGGCATTATTGACCAGTATATCTATGCGGCCGAATTTATCCAGTGTTTTGTTCACCATATTGGATACGGCTGATTTGTTGCGCACATCGGCGGAAACGGCCAGGGCGCGGCGTCCTTTAGCCTGCACCTTAGATGCGACCTCATCAACATCCGATTGAGTGCGGGCAACGGCAACTACGTCAGCGCCGGCCTCGGCAAAGCCCAGGGCGATGGCGCGACCGATGCCCTTCCCCGCTCCGGTGACAATGGCTACTTTGTTATTTAGTTGGAAGAGTTCCAGGCTCAAATTTTCCCCCTTTGGCAAAAATCATTCTAACAGATCCGTTAACATCAATATAACTATCCTTTAAACAGCCTTACCCTTCTGGAGGGCTCTTTACCAAAGCTGTGAGAGTCCATGCCATAGCTTTCAGCCCGCTGGTGCTGAAGCCTGCGGAGGTGACCAGGTTGCGGGGCTAGCTCAATTGTGCCCTTCTCGCCACTGAGAATCTGGTTTATCCCATCCTCGACCTCCATCAGAGCTGCCTCAACTGATTCTCCTTTGCCCTCTGCCATGACGAAACTACGCAGAAGTTGCTTCATCTGGGGTAAAGTGTTGCTGCGCAAAACATAGATAGGCAAACCCTTATCCTCTGCATCCCGTACTATCTGGGGTTTACGCCGGTAAAAGTTCTTGGTTGTAACCAGTAGATTTGCCGCTGCTGGATTTTCCACCAGCGAAACGGGGGCGGCTGTTTCCTGAATCGCCTCCTCCAAGCGTTGACGGTTGACTCCGAAAGGATATAGACGGCCTTCGTGTTGAGGGGCGGCACTTGGTTTTGCTATCTCTCTCCGTGGCATCGGGGTTGAAGGTGGCGAGGGAGCAAAAGCGCCAAGGCTCTTGCGGACCTCGCTTGATTCATCCAGCCATCGTGTCTCAGGCGTCACGGGGCGGCCACGCAGGATAGCATCTACCACCACCCCTACATGGGGGTGGACTGCCACTTTATTCCGGTCCTGAATCTCTACCACTATTTCGAAGGTAGGCGGCGCTTTGCGTTCGAGGATGGATTTCTGGGTGCCCCTCCTCCGGGCTTCCTCATCGCCCAGGGTGACGGTTTGGATGCCTCCTACCAGGTCGGCCAGAGTAGGATTCATCATCAAATTATCCAGTGTGTTGCCGTGGGCAGTGGCGACAAGCTGGACTCCCCGCTCGGCTATAGTACGGGCAGCAGTGGCTTCCAGTTCAGTGCTAATCTCGTCTATGACGATAACCTCAGGCATGTGGTTTTCCACAGCCTCTATCATTACAGCGTGCTGTTTGGCGGATGTGGCTACCTGCATGCGCCGGGCGTGGCCGATAGCGGGGTGGGGTATATCGCCATCACCGGCTATTTCATTGGAGGTATCCACGATAATTACCCGCTTTTTAAGGTCATCGGCTAAAACCCTGGCTACCTCACGCAGCATAGTTGTTTTGCCGATCCCGGGCCGGCCTAAAAGGAGGATGCTCTGACCGATGCCTAAAAGGTCCTGTATTATATCTATAGTTCCATATACTGCCCGCCCGACGCGGCAGGTAAGGCCTACTATGCGACCTTGCCGGTTGCGGATTGCAGAAATGCGGTGCAGGGTACGGGCAATACCTGCACGGTTGTCATCGCCGAAGGTGCCTATCCTGGAAACTAAATACTGGATATCATCTTCTGCAACCTCCTGTTCCCTTAGAATAATCTCATGGTCCGGGAAACGGGCCTCCGGGGAGCGGCCGAGGTCCAGGATAACCTCTAAAAGGTCATGGCGCTCCGGCAGGAGACGAAGGGGGTTGGCGATGGATGGATGGATACTTTCCAGTAACACATCCAGGTCATCTGTGATTTTCTTTTGTGGAGTTTCCATATTTTCAGGCTCTCATTGGCGCCAGGTGAGTTTGGGTAACTCTTACCAGCAATCGTTTAAGGAAAAGGGAATTATCGGCTATAGAAATGGATCCTTCAGATTCCAGCAGGCTCTGGATGTGTGCCTGATAGGAATACGTAAGGACAAAAACCGGCTGTTTATCCCGAACAACCGATTGGATAAAAGGCACTATGGCCGATACGTCACCAGGGTTGGAAAGGAATTCGAACATTACCCCATTACCACAGGATTTAGCCCTGGCCCAGCCCTGGATAATGCCATCTTTTTCCCAGACCTTATCCTGAATACCATTCTTCCTTTCCCTGGACTGGAGCCACTCGGCATAGGCCAGACCTTCTGCCTGGCGTACTATGGCAGGGGCTACAGCGGAATATAATTGAAATACCGACCAGTTATCCTGTTTCGTCCGTGAGCGCCACGTTCCCGTTATGTTTTGATGTTCAACAATGAGATTGTCTTTAGACGGCGACCATTGATACAGCCGCTCTGCAATATACGGCTGAAACCCCTGTTCAACAGCTATTTGTTGGATAGGGCTATCCAGGGGCAGTCGGAGAAACAACCTCTCAATTCCATGACGGCAGGCATCGGCTGTAATCTGATTGAATAACTCACGGGTAAGGTCATCACCGGCCTCGTGAGACACGAGAAGGTGCGATATTTGCCACACCTGGGAGCTATTACGGTTCCGGGCGATTATCAAACCAACCAACCGCCGATCTTCAATTGCAATCCAGTGATGCCAGCTTCCCCCTAGAGGTAACAGTTGACCCACCACCGCCTTCCGCAGGGCCATGTTACAATTCCAGGCTTCAGGCCCACCTACATATTCCTGAAGGCCAGCGGCCTTCTGTCGGGCTAATTTCATCCAATCTACAAGGCTCAGGGAACGGATTATCATTTTACACCGTATTTAAGCCTTTTTTGGCTCAGGTAAGCTAGTCGGCTATGCACCCTAATAATTATCAGTTGGCAGCCACTAGATTCAGAAAGTAAGCATGAAACCGCAAATCAGACGTTAATTCGGGATGAAACGACGATACCAGTATTTTGCCTTGCCTGGCGGCTACCGGTGTGCCGGTTGCCAATCTCGCCAGAACCTCGACATCACGGCCAACCCTCTCTATTAATGGCGCTCTGATAAAAACAGCATGGAAGGGCGCTTCTCCCAATACTGCCACCGTTAAATCTGCCTCAAAACTATCTACCTGCCGGCCGAATGCATTCCGTTTAACCTCTATATCTATGAGTCCCAGGGAGCCGTTATTCATGTCTGTTGCCTTTTTAGCCAGTAGAATCATACCTGCACAGGTGCCAAAAATTGCGTAGCCGTTCTGTTTAAAATCCTGAATGGCTGATAGCAGCCCATACTCGGTCCCCAGCCGCCGGAGGGTGGTGCTTTCTCCCCCGGGAATTATCAGACCATTAAGACCCTTAAGTTCCTGAGGTAAGCGGACAGGGATAGCCTCCACCTTGAGTTTTTTAAGCGTTTCAATATGTTCAAAAAAATCGCCCTGAAGGGCAAGGACACCGATTTTCAAAAGTAACTAACTCCGATGGATATTAATTATTCCATATTGTAGGGGCGATTCACGAATCGCTACTATGGTTACCAGCCCCTTTGCGCTAATAACTGTTCTTTGGGTATAGCCTTTATTTCCAGTCCAGGCATAGCCTCCCCCAGACCCTGTGATACCTCGGCGATAATCTCAGGGCTCTGGTAATGAGTTGTGGCTTTAACTATAGACCTGGCAAATGCCACCGGGTTCTTGGACTTAAAAATCCCCGAACCAACAAATACACCTTCAGCGCCAAGCTGCATCATAAGGGCGGCGTCGGCTGGTGTGGCCACTCCACCGGCAGCGAAGTTGACAACTGGCAACTTGCCCGTGCGGTGTACCTGCTGCACCAGTTCCAGTGGCGCCCCAAGAGCTTTAGCCTCAGCCATAAGTTCATCCTCGGGCATGTTGGTTAAACGGCGAATGGCATCCTGTACGGTCCGCATGTGCCTTACCGCCTCTACAATGTTTCCGGTGCCCGCCTCGCCTTTTGTTCTTATCATAGCGGCGCCCTCTGCAATGCGTCTTAATGCCTCTCCTAAGTCACGACATCCGCATACAAACGGAACATTGAAATCGTGTTTCCAAACGTGATGGCTTTCGTCAGCCGGGGTTAAAACCTCAGATTCATCAATATAATCTACCCCTATAGATTGCAGTACCTGGGCTTCCACAAAATGCCCTATGCGGCATTTGGCCATAACCGGGATGGTTACAGTTTCCATTATAG
>Ga0209514_10002322_pt1 | contig 29796 bp, 18 predicted proteins | sample Subgrocontami58m_FD_187452 | JGI IMG/M metagenome (GOLD analysis project Ga0209514, IMG submission 187452) | Subsurface groundwater microbial communities from S. Glens Falls, New York, USA - GMW37 contaminated, 5.8 m (SPAdes) (version 3) | ecosystem: Environmental > Aquatic > Deep subsurface >...
GAGAGCAACACAGTATGGCAAAGGGTACAGTAAAATGGTTCAACGACAAAAAAGGGTTTGGTTTTATTACTCCGGAATCCGGACCAGACGTTTTTGTTCATCATTCTGCAATTCAATCTGATGGATTCAAAACTCTAGCTGAAGGCGATAAAGTAGAGTTTGAAATTGTCGAGGGACCAAAGGGTCCGGGAGCAGCTAACGTTAAGAAAATATAATAATCTTTTTCAGAACTTAACAAATAACTATCCAGTGGTTTTCCAAAGAGGCAGACTTAAAAGTCTGCCTCTTTTATTTTACTCCAATAATGTTTCTTGACAGCAACTAAAATTATTCGTTTTTTGTTATGAGATAATTTTGAGAGTGAGCTGAAATGAAAAAATACCGGAATAAAACTCCTGAAGAAGTAATCAAGTTGGTAACTACAGAAATTATAAAAAGAGCTATTAAATTAGGCAGAAAGAAAAAGCGCTCTGTATTTATAAGTAAAACATCCGGCGGAAAAGGAATAGATGTTCTCACACTTAATCCCAAAACTGATGAAGGCAGAATTAACTTAGAAAAATTTTTCACTCCGATTCGAAGATATTATACATTCTCGGGTCTCGGCTCTCCTGAAGAACCTAACGCAATCAAATGGAGAATACTTAATCTTCCTTTTTTCCGAAGAATACTATTAGTCATTCAAGTAGGAATTTCATTTTTTCTAAAAGGTTCACCCGTTAAAAACAAACTTTATAGATGGATGGGTGCACACATCGGCAAAGGTGCTGAGATAATGCAAATGGTTTGGCTCGATCACTTCCGTCCCGAACTTATTTTTATTGGCGAGAACTCTTTACTTGGTGCATTCACACAACTTACTGTTCATGCATACGAAGGATCAGGCAAATTCCGTTACGGAATTATAGAGATTGGGAAAAATTGTACAATTGGTGCAGGAACAGGAATGGGTCCAATTCAAATTGAAGATAATTCTAGAACATTGCCGGGTACAACATTATCGCCATATTTTTCTACAATAAAATCCGGTTCAGTTGTAGGATGGAATCCGCCGAATGTAAAAGAACCGAAAACTGAAGAGAAAAAGAAATAAAAGCCCATCCCCACCCTTCCCAATGGGAAGGGACTTTTTTAAACTAAGTCAAAATTTTTTCAATTAACTATTTTTAATTTTCTCCAACTCTTCCCACCGATCAAACAAATTTTTTATTTTCGTTTTAGCTTGTTCTAATTCAGTTTTGAGTTCATTTGTTTGTATAGCATACTTATCATAATAATCCGGCGAAGAAAAAATCCCCTCAATTCTTTCTATTTCATTTTCAGTGTTTATGATTTCTTCTTCTATAGTTTCTAATTCTTTAGTTTCTTTCCACTTTAACTTTTTTGTTTTTGGTTTTACACGTGGATCATCTTTTTTCTCTTTTACTTCCGGAGTAAGATTATTTTTTATACGTGTTTTTCTTTTCTCGATATAATAATCATAATCACCCTCGCTGAAATAAGTCTCCCCGTTTCCTTCAAATGCAAGAATCCCATTACAAACACGATTTAAGAAATACCTATCATGACTAACTACAACAACGCAGCCCTCAAAAGAGATAAGTGCTTCTTCTAAAACACGCAGTGTTGGTAGATCAAGATCATTTGTGGGTTCATCAAGAAGTAAAAAATTTCCGCCGTTTTTTAAAATCCTTGCAAGTGTAAGACGGCTTTTTTCACCGCCGGATAGTCTTCCGACTTTTGTATTAATCCTATCATCCGAAAAAAGAAACCGTCTAAGATATGTCCACACACTAATTTCCATTTTACCAAACTTAAGTATTTCACTTCCTTCGCCTATAGCCTCAATAACTGTATCTTCATCATTTAATAATAACCTTGCCTGATCAACGTAATTGAATTCTGTTTTTTCTCCAATATCCCGTTTACCAAATGTCGGCTGCAGAATTCCTAAAATAATTTTGAGGAGTGTTGTTTTACCGATTCCATTTTTACCAATAACGCCTAATTTTCTTCCGGGTTCAAAATTAAAGTTCAATCCATTGAACAAAATATTTCCGCCCAGCTTAATACCGATATTTTTTAATTCCACAACCTTATTGCCTAATTTTTCGATTGGAGGAATAATCAGTTCAACGTCAAGTTCCACTTCTGTATTTTGCAGTGAAGCAACTTCGTAAAAATTATCGAGCCGGCTTTTTGCTTTTGTTCTTCTTGCACGCGGACCGCGCTTAACCCATTCAAGTTCTCGCCGTAAAAAGTTTTGCCGTTTCTGTTCTTCAATTTCTTTTACAGTTTGTCTTTCTGTCTTGTTAATTAAGTAGTCGGTGTAATTCCCTTGATGAGAGAAAAATACGCCCGAGGAAAGTTCAACTATTCTATTTGCAATGCTATCTAGAAAATAACGATCATGCGTTACGAAGATACATGTGCCTTGGTATTGTGAAAGAAAATCTTCGATCCATTCAATTGAGTCTGTATCAAGATGGTTGGTTGGTTCATCAAGAATTAGTAAATCCGGTCGGGAAATTAAAGCACGGCATAAAGCAACTCGTCTCTTCTCACCCCCGGATAAAGTTGCAACAACTCTTCCGGGATCCGGTGCGTGTAATGAATTAATAAGAAGATCAATTTTTCGTTCAAGTTCCCATCCGTCGAGTTGTGATATTTTTTCTTCAAGAATATGTCTTTTAGATGAATCGTGTGATAAATTTTCATATTCGTGTAATAATTCAATAATACGTTGAGCGCCATCTAAAATATTATCATGAACTTTTTTTGTCTCATCAAGAGTAAATTCTTGTGAGAGAAATCCAATCACTAGATCTTTCTTCTTAGCAATTTTGCCGGTATCTGGAATTATAGAACCGGAAATAACTTTTAGAAATGTGGATTTCCCCGCACCGTTTCTTCCCACTAAACCAATGCGGTCCCCTTCGTGTACACTTAGAGAAGCTTTATCTAAAACTATTTGTTCGCCATAATGAACTTCAAGTTCAAGTGCAGACAGAATTACCGGGTTAACATTGTTTTCCACATTGCCTTAATAAAATGGTGGGGAAAGATAAAAAAAAACCTCAGCATAACGTTGGGGTTCTTTGGCTCCCCGATACCGATAAATCGGAATCGAACTGCATTCCGACGAGTCGGGATAACAGCCGAATGCTAAATCTCTATTGTTTCGGTAATTATTTTTTTAATCAGTTTTTTACTTTTCCAAGATTTTATTTTTCTTTCAACTTTCATTGCTTCTTCTTTACTTGCATATTCTTTAAGAAAAACTATTTCCCATGGTCTATATCTAGAAGTAAAACCTTTTTCAATTGTATTATGAAAATCTAATCTTTGTTCAGGATGAGCAGATATTCCAACATAAAACTTTGACGATGACTTTGATTGCAATATGCAAAGATGATGACCCATAAAACAGAAAAGCCCTAAATCTTGTTCAGGGCTTTGTTTTTAGCTCCGCGGGCAAGGCTCGAACTTGCAACCCTGCGGTTAACAGCCGCATGCTCTACCATTGAGCTACCGCGGAATATTTATTGTTCAAAATTGGTGCGTAAAAATAGATTATTGATCAAAGTTTGTCAAGTCTGCATTGACTATATTTTCTTAATTAATCTTATATTCTATTACAGAAAAGAAATCTTTTAGAAGGCATGATTATGAATGAACCCGATGAATTAAGAAAAAAAATACAAACTGCTTTCAAGGTTTGGGAAGAAAACATTTACAAAAAAACTATCTTCCAAACACCAGAGCAAAAGAAAAAATTTACTACACAATCTTTCACACCGGTCAAGCCGCTTTATGTTCCTAGTGAAAATGAATTAGAAAATTATAATGAAAAATTAGGATTTCCCGGACAGTATCCTTTTACACGTGGTGTACAACCATCAATGTACCGCGGAAGATTTTGGACAATGAGACAATATGCAGGATTCGGAACGGCAAAGGAATCAAACGAGAGATATCGTTATTTACTATCTCAAGGACAAAGCGGTTTATCAGTTGCATTCGATCTTCCGACACAAATTGGTTACGATAGTGATGATCCGATGGCGCTTGGAGAAGTTGGAAAAGTTGGTGTTGCTATAGATACGCTTACCGATATGGAAATATTATTCGATCAAATTCCGCTTGATAAAGTTTCAACATCAATGACAATAAATGCACCTGCTTCAGTTCTTCTTGCAATGTATATAGCTGTAGCAGAAAAACAAGGTGTTGCAAGAAATAAAATCAGCGGTACTATTCAGAATGATATCTTAAAAGAATATTTCGCTCGCGGTACTTATATCTTCCCACCCAAACATTCGATGCGGCTTATTACAAACATTTTTGAATTCTGTTCGAAAGAAATTCCGAAGTGGAATACAATTTCGATCTCAGGTTATCATATTCGCGAAGCAGGTTCTACTGCTTCTCAAGAAGTTGGATTCACTCTCGCAGACGGAATCGCTTATGTTGAGGCAGCAATAAAAGCCGGATTAGATGTAGATGAATTTGCCGGACAACTCTCTTTCTTTTTTAATGCACATAATGATCTTCTAGAAGAAGTAGCAAAGTACCGTGCCGCTCGCCGATTATGGGCGAAGATAATGAAGGAAAGATTTGGAGCTAAAAAGGACAAATCACAAATGCTTCGCTTCCATACACAAACTGCTGGTTCAACTCTTACGGCACAGCAAGTTGATAATAACATAGTACGCGTAACAGTTCAAACTCTTGCTGCTGTTCTTGGCGGTACTCAAAGTTTGCACACTAACTCGCGTGATGAAGCTCTTGCACTTCCTAATCAAGAATCTGTAAAGATTGCCTTGCGTACTCAGCAAATCGTTGCTCATGAAAGCGGAGTAACAAATACAATTGATCCGCTTGCCGGTTCTTTTTATGTTGAATCATTAACTGATCAAATAGAAAAAGAGGCTGAAGAATATATTAGAAAGATTGATGCAATCGGCGGAATGATTTCGGCTATCGAAGAAGGTTATGTTCAGACAGAAATACAAAAATCCGCTTATCAATTCAATCAAGAACTTGAACGCAATGAACGAATTGTGGTTGGCGTTAATAAATATCAGGAGTCAGAAGAACATCACCCTGAATTATTAAAGATAGATGAAAAAGTTCAGCGGGATCAAATTGAATTCTTAACTAAGATCCGTTCTCAGAGGAACAATATAATTGTAAAAGAAAAACTCGATGCTTTGAAAACTGCCGCACAAAGCGACATAAATCTTATGCCGTTTATTCTTGATGCAGTAAAAGTTTATGCAAGTATTGGAGAGATCTGCAACACGATGCGTGATGTTTTTGGCGAGTATAAAGAACACGTGGTTATTTAATATTGAACCAACCACCCCCTTTTATTCCCCCTCCTTAACTAAGGAGGGGGAGGTCATAGGAGAAAAAATGGAATTAACACATATCGAACATATTGGAATTGCAGTAAAGAATTTAGAAGAATCAATTAAATTTTATGAAAGTGTACTCGGTTTGAAATGTTACTTGATTGAAGAAGTGAAAGATCAAAAAGCAAGAACTGCATTTTTCAAGATCGGACAAACAAAGATAGAACTGCTTGCATCAACTGAGCCAGACGGACCAATTGCAAAGTTTATAGAGAAAAAAGGTGAAGGTATTCATCATATAGCATATGCAACGAATAATCTTAATGAAGCACTTAGAGAAGCTGAATCAAACGGAATTCAATTGATAGATAAAGAACCTCGCAAAGGTGCCGAAAATTTTCAAATTGCTTTTTTACACCCCAAATCAACTAACGGAGTGTTGATTGAGCTATGTGAGCTGAAGAAAATAAAAGCCCGTCTCGCCAAAAAAATGGCGGGCAAGCCAAACCCTTCCCAAAGGGAAGAGCTTTTTTAAGCGTCGGTCGAAGTATTTTAACTTCGACCTAAACTTCGAGAAAATTTTTCGCTTATATGTTTCAATCAAAACATATTATTTTTTTAATTCAAATCCTTCCGACCGAGAAATATAAGCGGCACAGGTAATATCGCCTGTAACATTTAATACTGTTCTGCACATATCTAATAAACGATCAGCGCCAAGAATAATTGCAATGCCTTCCGGCGGAATATTAACCATAGAAAGAACAATAACTAAAAGCGGTATTGAACCTGATGGAACTCCTGCGGAACCAATTGCAGTTAAAACGCTCATGATAACAACAATTAATTGAACTCCAAAAGATAAATGAATACCAAAAACCTGAGCTAAAAAAAGAACCGTAACACCCTCAAACAGTGCGGTACCATTCATGTTCATCGTTGCACCTAACGGTAATACAAAACCGGTTATTTGAGAAGGTATACCAAGATTGTTTTGGGAAACCGAAATTGTTGTTGGTAAGGTTGCACTGCTTGAGCTCGTTGAAAAAGCAGTCAACATAACAGTTTGTATCTTACGGAAAAAAAGTAGCGGATTATATCGTGCAAAAATTTTAACTAATATTGGAAAGACTCCAAACTGATGAAGAGCTAAACCCAGCAGAACTGTAACCATGTACATGCTTAATGCAACTAGTAAATCAAATCCAAACCGGGAAGTTACGCTAAAGATTAGAGCTGCTACTCCATACGGTGCAAACTTCATTGCTATATTAATCACTACTACAGTTACTTCATTAATTCCTTCCAACAAACGAATCAACGGTTCCGCCCGGCTTTTGTTTATCAGAGTAAGTGCTATTCCAACTATTAGAGAGATAAATATTAATGCTAACATGTCAGGATTGGGTTTTGCAATAACAGAGAATGGATTGCGAGGAACTATATTAACAAGTGTTTGAATACCGAATTCCGTTTTCTCAGTTGCATCCTTGATTTGGGTTGCTTGTTCTTTATAAGAAGATAGTAATTGAGTTTTTGTTTCTGCCGGTAAATAATCTCCGGGACGGATTAAATTTACTAATACTAATCCAATCGTTACTGCCAAAGTTGTAACAAGTAAAAAATAACTGATTGTTTTAAATCCAATGCGTCCAAGTTTTTTTAGGTCCCCAATTTGAGCAACACCTAACGAAAGACTTGCAAACACTAAAGGTATAACCATCATAATTAATAGATTCAAAAATATTTTTCCTAAAGGATCACTGAAATATTTTTGAACAATTTCTAATAAAGGCGCTCCGGTAAAAAAAACATTGCATAATACTCCTGTTGCTGCACCCAAAATCAATCCGATAAAAATTTTAGAATGTCTGCTCATAAGGATTTCCTTAATATTTTTGAAGTATAAATTATCTATTAATTATTACTGAATTGTCCATTCAGATCTTAACAGCAAAATAATAACAAATCTTAATAAAAATAATAAATAACAACATCTATGTTTGAATTAAAAATAATATCTTTATTTAAGCGGTTGTAATTATTGATAAAAGGTGCCACAAAAAATCTCTTTCTCTTAAATGATTAGTTAGATATCTTAAGAATAAAATATAATGCCGATATGAAAAAATTCACAATTCTATTAATAATATTGTTCCTGGTTAACATACTATCACGTGCCCAAGATGGCGCTGATTATTGTTCTGAAGGAAAGATCAAATCGTTTTCGAGATTAAGTAAACTCTCCTCTGTTCAGTATCCCGGTGATAACAATATTGATGTAACATATTATAAACTTGATTTACGGGTTAACACAAATCCTAATTCATTAAACGGTATTGTAACAGTAAAAGCAAAAGCGGCGGCTCAAAATCTTATAACATTTAATCTTGATCTTGTTAATGCTCTTATAGTAAGTTCTGTTAAACTAAACGGAAATGCACTTGCTTTTTCACAAGCAAATAATCAATTAACAATTACTCTTAACAGACAATATTCTTTAAGAGAAGAATTTAGTGTAGATATTACTTACAGCGGAACCCCTACAAGCGGAACAGGTTTCATTAGTAACGCATCATTTTCATTTTATGATCAATCAGCAAATAAACAAGTGGTAGCAACTTTAAGCCAACCTTACGGTGCTAGAGACTGGTGGCCTAGCAAAGATACACCCGGTGATAAAGCAGATTCTTCCGATGTATGGATAACAGCAGATAAATTTTTTGTTTCTGTTTCGAACGGAGCTTTACAAGGAGTAATTGATAATTCTGACGGGACAAGAACTTATAAATGGAAGAATCATTATCCGATTGCTAATTACTTGATCTCAATAGCAATGACAAATTACCAAACAATTGTTGATCAGTTTGAATATCAGACCGGAAAATTTCTTCCTTTAATACATTATAATTATCCGGAAAGATTAGATAACACTAGAAGAACTGCAGTAGCAAAAACTATTGATATGCTTCGTATTTTTTCGGAAAAATTCGGACCTTATCCTTACCTAAAAGAAAAGTACGGACATGCGGAATTTTCCTGGGGCGGCGGGATGGAACATCAAACCATCTCTTCAATGGGCGGCGGTGCGATGAATTCAGAAAGCACTATTGCTCATGAATTAGCTCACCAGTGGTATGGAGATAAGGTTACTTGTAAAAATTGGCAAAACATTTGGTTGAACGAAGGCTTTGCAACATACTGCGAAAAGATTTATTGGCAATACAAATATGACCAGGCAACTTTTAATTCAAGAATTACGAGCATGTTCAGTTCAGCTAAAACAGCTCAAGGAACTATTTATGTTCAGAATATAAACAGCGAAAATGAAATTTTTAACGGAGCCCGTTCATATAATAAAGGCGGCTCAGTTCTTCACATGTTACGCGGAATCGTTGGCGATAATAAATTCTTTCAGATAATGCGTGAGTTTGCAGACGAACCCGGGCTGGCTTACAACGTTGCAACAACAGAAGATTTTCAGCGTATTGCTGAACGAATTAGCGGGATGAATTTAAATTATTTCTTTCAAGAATGGATTTATGGCGAGGGTTACCCAAAGTACACTGTTGAAAAAAACATAAAACAACTGGCAGATGGTTCTTACGAGCTAACCTTAAGATTAAAACAAGATGTAAAAATAAATCCTTCCTTTTTCACAATGCCCGTAAGACTCCGAATAACTCTTACTGATGTAATATTGAATACAACTCTCTTTAATAATCAGCAAGACCAGAGTTGGGTAATTCCCTTAGGAAAAACCTTTCCGAGTTCAATTGAATTTGATCCTGACAATTGGATTCTTAAAGATATTGTCGCTAACACTTCGGTTGATAAGAATCAGGAAGTCCCAACGACATTTTCTCTTTCGCAGAATTATCCTAACCCTTTCAATCCAAGTACAATTATTAGTTATCAGTTATCAGTTGACAGCTATGTTACATTGAAGGTTTATGATTTGCTTGGAAGAGAAGTAGAAACACTAGTAAATGAATTCCGGCAACCAGGTTATTATAATTCTCAATTCTCAATTCTCAATTACAAATTGCCAAGCGGAATTTATTACTATACTCTTAAAGCCGGAGATTTTATGGAGACAAAGAAAATGATATTGATGAAATAATCTTTGTATAGTATTGCATTCCTAATTAATAATAGTTATGTTCGGAACGAAATCCTAACAGAGTATAAAAAATGTTAGACCAATTATATTCACTCAGCCAACATTTTCTAAAGATCAATTACCGGGAATACGAACGCTATTTTTTAAGCAGCTCTCCGTTCCAGAGCCGCTTCTCTATTCTTATCGGGCAAAGAGGGGTTGGTAAAACAACGGCTATAACGCAGTTCTTGCTTAGTTATTCGAAAAAGGATTTCTTCAGCAAAAAAATACTTTACGTTCAAGCCGATCATTTTCTTGTAAGACAAAAATCCCTTTATGAAATTGCTGAAGAATTTTCTCTAAACGGCGGAGAAATTATCTGCTTCGATGAAATTCATAAATACTCTAATTGGTCTCAGGAGCTGAAAAGCATTTACGATACTTTTCCGAAACTAAAGATACTTGCATCCGGCAGTTCTATACTTGAAATAAAAAAAGGAAGCCATGACCTAAGCCGAAGAGCGATCATCTACAAACTTTTTGGAATGTCTTTCCGCGAGTTTCTTGAATTGACTCTTGACATCAAGCTGAAAGAATACAAACTGACTGATCTTCTAAAAAGTCATCAAAGGATTGCAAGCAAAATAATAGAAGCAGTTGAATCAAAAGGGAAAAAGATAATTCCGCTTTTTAACAGCTACTTAAAATACGGTTGCTATCCTTTCTTTCTTGAACACAAAGATCACGCACTTTATTACATTGCCCTGGAACAGAACATCCATACAACAATTGAGAGCGATCTTATTTCGGTTTATCCTTCCCTTTCGGGCAACAGCATAAAAAAAATATCTAAACTTCTTTCTATTCTTGCTAAGCAAGTTCCTTACACACCCGATATGAGAAAGCTGAAAACAATTCTTGAGCTTGGTGATGAACGAACGCTGAAACTTTATCTGAAATATCTTGAGGATGCGGGCATTGTTCATCTGCTTTCTAAGAAAGGGGGTGGATTGAGACAACTTGAAAAACCGGAAAAAATTTATTTAAACAACCCGAACCTTATTTATGCAATATCATCCCCAAACGAAGTGAATGTTGGCAGTTTGAGAGAAACATTTTTTATTAATACATTAAGCGCACAGCACACGGTTGATTACACATCTAACGGCGATTTTGAAATTGACAAAAAATTTATTTTTGAAGTCGGCGGTAAGAATAAAGACTTTACACAGATAAAAAATTTAAAGAACTCTTACCTTGCTGTTGATAACATAGAAATAGGAGTTGGCAGTAAAATACCGCTTTACCTATTTGGTTTTTTGTATTAAGAAACGGTGAAGTGATGAAAAAAATGATCCTCCTTCGTTAAAAAACTTCGGCGGACAAGTTTTAATGAAATAATCCTATCCATTTCTATTTTATACCACAATTCCTATTTTGCATTGCACTTCAATTATTCTTTGAGATAACATTATGAAAAGTTTAATATCAATTATTTTATTAGTTATTACAATAACAAATTATTCCCAAAGCCAATTTCAATTTGCCGGGAGTGTCAACACAGTTAGAGTTGAATCGAACCGGGTTGAATTCCAATTAAGCAACTGTCTGTTAAATATTTACATTGTTGATCAAAATATTATCCGCTTCCGGTATACAAACCGGAAGGATTTTTCTAAAGCCCCTTCTTACGCTGTCATTTACCAGCCGTTGGAAAAAATAAAATTCGATTTCAAAGAAGAAAAAGAAAAATTTATTCTTACAACAAACGAGTTAACGGTTCATATTAAAAAAATTCCGTGCCGTATTTCAATCTATGATAAACAGATGAATCTATTAAATGCAGACGAAGAAAGTTTTGGCGTTTCTTTCGATAATGATCAAGTGAGGTGTTTCAAAAAATTATTTGATGATGAAAAATTTTACGGACTTGGAGAAAAATCGGATGATCTTCTGAAAAACCGCAAACAATACACAATGTGGAATACCGATTACCCGGCTTATACAAGTAAAAAAGATGAGCTCTACGTTTCTATTCCCTTTTTTATCGGTACACGCAACTATAATGCTTACGGAATCTTTTTCGACAACACTTATAAATCATATTTTAACATGGGTGCAAGCAACAACCGTTTTTATTGGTTCGGTGCCGATAAAGGTGAAATGGATTATTATTTTATTTACGGACCGGAAATTAAAAGAGTTATCTCAGATTACACAAAACTTACCGGCAGAATTGAATTACCGCCAATGTGGGCTTTGGGTTATCAGCAGAGCAGGTGGAGTTATTATCCGGAAGAAAATGTTCGAAGAATTGCTAAAACATTCCGCGATAAAAATATTCCTTGTGACGTAATCTATCTCGACATTCATTACATGGATGGATATAGAGTATTTACTTTTGATAAGAATCGTTTTCCCGATCCCGCAAAAATGATTTCCGATTTGAAAACGGACGGATTTAAAATTATTCCAATAATTGATCCCGGAGTTAAAGCAGACGAAAAATATTTCGCAGCAAAAGAAGGATTAGAAAAAAATCTGTTTGCAAAATACCCGGATGGAATTCCTTATCAAGGAGAAGTTTGGCCAAGCTGGGCTTACTTTCCGGATTTCACTAAAAAAGAAACCCGTGATTGGTGGGGAAAAAATCTTTCTGTGTTTCTAAATCTTGGCATTGAAGGATTTTGGAATGACATGAATGAACCGGCAACCTGGGGACAAAGTTTTCCCGACATAGTACAATTTGATGATAATGGATTCATTGCGGATCATAAAAAAATTCACAACGTGTATGCACTCTCAATGGCACAAGCAACAAGGGAAGGATTAAGAAAATTTTCCGCCAAGAGACATTTTATTTTAACTCGAGCCGGATTTGCCGGGGTTCAGCGTTATTCGGCAGTCTGGACCGGTGATAATGAATCTACAGAAGAACATTTAAAACTTGCATGCACAATGTCGCAGAACTTAGGGTTAAGCGGAGTTTCTTTCGTCGGTTCTGATGTTGGGGGATTTATGGGTGAACCGACAAATGATATGTATGTTAGATGGATGCAGCTTGGTGCATTTACTCCATTCTTTAGAGGTCATTCAGCAATTGATACGAAAGCACGCGAACCTTTTTCGTTTAATGAAAATGTAGAAGAATTATCCCGCCAGGCAATTCAAATGCGTTACAGACTTATTCCTTTCTGGTATAACGAATTTTATAATTCATCTCAAACCGGTTTACCGATTATGCGCTCTATGTTTTTGAATTATCAGAAAGATGAAAATTGCTATTCCCGCGATGCTCAATATCAATTTATGATCGGAGAAAATCTATTAGTCGCACCCGTATTGCTATCCACGGATCGTTTTAAGAAATTTTATCTGCCCGAAGGTAAATGGTTTGATTGGAATGGAAATAAAACAGTTACCGGTGGTCAATGGTCTGTTATAGAAGTTCCGCTGAACAAAATTCCTCTATACATTAAAGAAGGAGGTATAATTCCAATGCAGGAAGTACAGAATTATGTCGGAGAAAAAAAGATCGAGCAGCTTGAGCTTATTATCTTCCCTTCTAAAAAATCTGAATACACACTTTACGAAGACGACGGGCAAAGTTATCAATATGAAACCGGGAAATATTCATTAACTAAATTTTCTTTGGAGAAAGGTCTTAAGATTATCAATCTGCAAACAGTTAAACTAAAAACTGATTTTAAGAACGATCGGAAAAATTATCTTTTTACTTTACTTGAAACAAAAGAGCCAAATAAGATTTTTTTTAATGATAAAGAATTACAAAAATCGGCTGTCTCTTTTGATAAAGAAAAAAATATTTTACACATCATAGTAAGTGATACAGACACATTTAATTTACGGCTTGAATATTAAAAGCACATCCCGCCAAAAAAACGGCGGGCAAGCCCAACCCTTCTCTAAGGGAAGGGCTTTTTTCGATTAAAAATTAAACGAGATTATTTATGCGACGAACATCTTTATTCATTCTTATGTTATCCATTAGTTCATTTCTTCCTTCACAAATATTGAAAGGTGAAAAATTGTACTTCATAGAAATAAATTCTCCAAAAACTATTAACGATACGTCTGAATTTCAAAAACGTTATTCAAACCTTGATAAATTCTACTCAGATAAAAAACTCGGCTCATATATTGAGAACAATAAAACTTATTTCAAATTGTTTACACCTTCTGCTGTAAAAGTAATCCTTTGTTTGTACAACAAACCTGAAGATAAAACCGGTAATGAATATTTCTTGATCAAAGATGAAAATGGTGTTTGGGAGACTAATCTTGATGGAGAACTCTACGGGAAATATTACGGATATAAAGTTTACCATGCCGGAGATGATCTTTCCAATTCAAATATGCCGGTATGTGTAGATCCTTATGCACAAGCTGTTACATCTAAAGCTGCCTACATGAATCCCCGGCTTTCAATTGTTACAAAAGAAGATAAATATGATTGGGAAGGAACTAACTGGATTCAGAGAGATTGGCGGGATTTAATTATTTATGAAATGCACGTGCGTGATATGACCGCACATAAATCATCCGGAGCTAAGAATCGAGGATCATACAAAGGTTTAACAGAAAAAAATATTGCCGGCGGACTCAGTTACATTAAATCACTCGGCGTAAACACAGTTGAACTACTACCCTCACAGGAATTTGGGAATATAGAAATTCCGTTTAAGGATTCTCTTTCCGGTAAATACAATACTTGGAATCCATACGAGCGAAATCATTGGGGATATATGACCTCAAACTTTTTTGCACCTGCTGCTTATTACAATGAAAGTTGGGATAATCTGAAATGGAACAGTTGGATTGGTTTAGACGGCTTGCAGGTAAAATCATTTAAGGATATGGTTAAAGCGTTTCACAAAGATGGTATTGCTGTGATGATGGATGTAGTTTACAATCACCTGTCGGAATATGAAATCGGCAATCTTAAACAAATTGATAAAGAATATTATTTCAGATTAGATTCAAAAGGAAATTACATTGCTGAAAGTTATTGCGGCAATGATTTAAAAACCGAACGACCGATGATGCGGCGGTTAATCATTGAAAGCATTTTGTATTGGATGAAAGAATATCATATTGATGGTTTTCGTTTTGATCTTGGAAAACTTTTAGATTGGGAAACAATTGAAGAAATTATTTCGGAAGCTAAAAAGGTAAATCCAAATGTTATTTTTACATGCGAACCTTGGGGCGGCGGATACGATCCTGCGGGATTTTCTTTACGCGGTTGGGCACCCTGGAATGATCAGATACGTAACGGCATAAAGGGAGAAAATCCAAATAACGGACTTGGCTGGATCTTTGGTCAATGGTATGGAAATAATTCTCGGAAAAGGATTAAGAGTTATGTTAATGGAACATTGGTAAAGGACTCTCTCGGACTTTTTCAGAAGAAAGAGCATTCGGTAAATTATTTAGAATCACACGATGGTTACACACTTGGTGATTTTATACGGATCGGTTCCCGCGAAGTTGATCCGGGAAAAATCATTAAAGATGCAGATAAAAATGTTAAGCTGACACCAAATCAAATGAAGCTTAATAAACTTGGGGCATTATTCCTTTTTACTTCGCAAGGAATTACTATGATTCATGAAGGACAGGAATTTGCAAGATCGAAAGTCATTCCATTGAATATTAAAGTTAAGGATAACGATAAAGGAAAGATTGATCATAATTCATATAATAAAGACAACGAAACAAATTATATAAATTATAAACATGCTAAGATCAACAAAGAACTTGTTGATTATTACAAGGGATTGATCTCTTTGCGCAAAACATATGCTGCATTCAGTTACGCTGAGTACGAGAATATTATTTTCACCGATCATCCAAAAAGCAAATTCGGTTTCAGCTACATATTAAAACACGAGAAAGATGAATTCATAGTTATCTTCAATGCAGATCCGGAGCAGGAATTAGAGTTTACTCTTCCGGAAGGAAGATATGATGTTTTGGTTGATAAAAATTCTGCCGGAACAAAAGCTGTGTTTGAAGTTCAAGGTAAGGTTAGTTTAGAAACAACAACTGGAATGGTTTTGAAATTAAAATAAAATATTGTAGAGACTTCATTTATGAAGTCTTCCTTCACACACAGAGACTCGATAAATCGAGTCTCTACAAATTATCAACTAAAAATAGCCTTTCTAAGTGAACGTTCAATCGCATTTTTAAAACTTGCCAGGTTTACCGGTTTTTGAAAAACATATTCAACGCCGAGTTCTATATATTCAGCTTCAATAGATTTATTTATATCGCTGCTTAAAATTATTACAGGAGGTTTATATTTTAGTTCGGTAATGTTTAATTGTTTTACTAAATCATAACCGTTCATTACCGGCATTTTATGATCTGTAATTACCAGCGCAGGCAGAGATTGTTTAATAATCTCGAGAGCTTGTTTACCGTCAACGGCTTCCAATATATTGTAGTTTGATATCAAGCTCTTAATTAGTTTTGCATAAAGCATGCGGTCTGTTTTTGCATTATCAACCAAAAGAATATTAGCCGAGGCAACCGGAATTGAAAAAGTAAATGTAGTTCCTTTTCCAAGTTCACTCTCCACCCAAATTTCACCGCCGTGTTTACGGATAATATCATTTACTAAAGACAGACCTAATCCGCTTCCCTTCTCTCCTGCAGTTCCGCTTGTAGTATATTTAGTATCAACCTTAAAGAGTTTATTAATATCTTCCTTGCGAATTCCAACACCATTATCTTTGACACTGAACTCAACTTGTTTCTTTTCGATATTTGCGTTTGCGCTTACGCGTATTGTTCCGTCTGCTTTTGTAAATTTGATCGCATTAGATAATAAATTATTAAAGACTTGAGAAATCAATCCTTCATCGGCATGTATGAAAAAATCTTTTTCCAATTCAGAGATAAGTTTAATTTTCTTTTGTATTGCAACTCCGGATAAAATCTGCATTGATTTATCAATTATGTATTTTGCATTGATCCTATCGGGTTCAAATTTAATGCTGCCTGTTTGTAATCTTGTCCAATCTAAAAGCGAATTGACTAAACTCAACATACTTTTTGACGAATCTTGTATAAAACGGATATACTGAGTCCTTCTTTCTTCTTCAATATCTTTATCATTTAAGAGAATGTCTGTAAACCCAAGAATTGAACTGAACGGCGTTCGCAGATCATGAGAGATAATAGAAATGAACCGGTCTTTTGTTTCATTAAGTTCTTTAAGATTCAGAGCGGATTTTTTTAATTCATCTTCGGCACGTTTTGATAAACTGATATCACTGATTATTCCGAATATTTTTTGAATTTCTCCTTTTACATCGCGAACTACATTAATTCTATTCTCGATCCAAATAATATTACCGAGTATATCTATGATTCTATATTCAAACACATCCGAACTTCTTGCCAGATCACCATAAAAATTGTAAAGCTTACTTTCTACATTATCCGAATCATCCGGATGAATAATTCTTTTCCATAACGAAGAATCATTTAAATATTCATCAGCACTGTAGCCTGTGATTTTTTTAATAGCCGGAGTATAAAATACTGCTTTTAATTTACCTTCCAGTCTTTCTGCAGTCCAAATACTTTCATTAATGTTTTCAGAAATACTTCTATATCTTTCTTCAGAAAGCAATAATGCGCTCTGGGCTTTTTTCTCCTCGGTTACATCTCTTAAAACCCAGACTGCAAATCTTTCGTTTTCAATTTGGTATAGAGAAACTGAATTCTCTATTTCTAACGATTCGTCATTTCTTTTTCTTCCTGTAAAATAATAACGCTGCAGAGAATCTTTACCGGCTTCCGTTAACTCTATGTAGTTGGTAATTTTTTCGCGGTCTTTGTTATTTACGAACTCCAATGGATTAAGTCCAAAAATTTCACTGGCACTCTTATATCCAAACATCTGAACGAAAGAGTCATTTACAAGTACAATTCTTTTCTTACTTACTAATGCAATACCGTCAAGTGAGGCTTCAAAAACGGAGCGGATCATCATCAAATCTTTTTCTGAATCTTTTTTAAGGGTGATATCTGTGAGGATAACATTGTAATATTGAACATTCCCAATAAGATCCTTAACAGAAGAAAAACTTGCCAGCACAAACAACTTTTGCCCAAGTTTAGTAATTAGAGGAAGTTCAATTGATTGCGTCTCCCTTTCAGAAATATCCTTGAAGTCAAATTTTTCCTGCGATAAGAAATACGGGTCCATTAAATCTGAAAAAAGGAGTTTATTAATTTCTTCTGCTTCATATTGAAAAACTTCAAGAAAGCTGGGATTTACATATGTAATTTTTTCAGAGAGATCAAGTGTGCAAATATATTCGTGAGAATTTGTAACAATGTTTCGGAAACGCTCTTCGGATTTTTTTAGTAATACTTCATTCTTAATACGGTCAGAAACGCCTGTACACAAGAAAATTATAGTTTCATTTTCGTCGTCGCCAATTATTCCAATCTTAACATCATAGTATTCGGCAATGCTTTCATCTTCGCCAATATTAAATTGTTCTCTCCATATTTTAGAGATCTTAATTTCTTTTAGAAGTTTTTCGAAATAATTATCATTTAGTGTCGGAAAAATTTTACTGATATTTTTACCGTAAACTTCACTTCGAGTTAACCCGAAAAGTTTTGCGGCGGATTCGTTCCAGAAAGTGATCTTTCCGCTCTTATTTGTCCCAATAAGACCGTCCATAACCGTGGCGGTAATCTGCTGGTATTTAGTTAGTTCATTTATCTCTTCATCCGATAAGCCAACATCTTCGGAATCTTTGCTCATATCTTTTAACAAAAAAACAATCCAATGAACCTCATCCCCATTATCGCTGAACGGTATGAGTGTAATGCGCGCATTAATTTCTCTTTGATTTCGTATAAAAGGAATTTGTGTTGTAACAACTTTATTTGAGGAGACTGCATTCTCTAACAGTTTCTTAAATAGAATAGACGAGAGATTTGGAGAAAGAGTTTTCTTATTGGCATCTGCTTCAAATATGAAATCATATTTCTCTGCATCTGAAGTTTGCATTAATTTAACAGAACCTTCTCTATTAGTAACTAAATAAAAATCGCTTATGGTTCCCAGAAATTTTTGGAAATTATCTGTCTGAAGCAATGAAGTATAAGATTTTTCCGGACTGCTTTTTAAATCTTCAAGAACTAAAACACCGCCGGAATATTCTCCATCAAGAACTACCGGAACTCCTTTAAGAAGAATTGAATATTTCCCTCCGCTTAATGTTAGTGAAGAATTAATTTCTCGTTCAAATGCCTGTCCGTTTTTTACCAAAGACAGATCATCGCGAATATCTGCACCGCTAAAAAGTCTGTTCTCAAAAATACTTTTTCCAATTAGATCTTCGGGTATTTCACCCATAACCCCGCTGTATTGGAAAAAAGTTGTATTAACAAATTTAATTTTCCAATCACGTTGAAATATTAATATTCCTACCGGAGTAAATTCAAGAATTTCTCTAAAAGAAAAATCTGATCTGGTATTTTCAAATGTATTATCGAGTGATGTTGGCATTAAATTAATCTCAAACTATATGTGTTATTAATTTATGAAATAGCGAGACTAAATTAAATAAGAAAGGCGGTAAATAATTACTCAGGCAGTAATACTTTGATAAATTCTGCATGGTATAATCTGATCGGTTAGATAAATAGTGAAATTTCATCTAATATTTTTGATGTAGCGCCGGTATTTTCTTTCACATAATCGGCGCAAATTTTACCTAAACTCAACCTTAATTTTTCATCTATGAAAATTCTTCTGAGTTTCTTATATGCTTCTTTTTTATTTCTTACAACAAATCCGCCCCCAATTTCGGCAAGTTTAATTGCTTCCTGGCTGTTTTCATGTTTCGGTCCGAACAAAATCGGTATTCCGTAAACAGCAGGTTCTAAAACATTGTGAATACCCTGCTTAAAACTACCGCCAACATAAGCAGCATGTGCATAAGTATAAAGTGTAAGAAGTATTCCAATCGAATCAATAATAATTACACGTTCACCTTTATAATTGTTCAAATAAGAAAATCGGATTGAATCGAATTTACCTGTAAGAGTATTTTCTGTGGATTCAATGTGTAATTCAGTCGGTTCATGCGGTACAATTATCGTTATAACGTTAGGATCATATTCCATAAGTTTTATTAAAGCAGGAAGCATAACTTCTTCATCACTATCCCATGAACTGCCCATAACAAAAACTTTTTTATCCTTAAATATTCCATCCCTAAAAAGTTTTTTTTCTTTTGCTTGAAGACTTTTTTGATATACACGGTCAAATCTTGTGTCTCCTACCGCTTTTATTTTATCGCCATTTATATTGAACTCTTTGAAATTTTCTTCATCACTAATTGAAACTGCTAATATTCTGGTTACATAAGAATAAAGTGCTTTGTGAAAACTCTTCGATATAATCCATTTGCGCGGAGTTTTAGACCGCATAGTTGCATCAACTATAAAACTCGGTATTTTTTTCTTTTCGAGCTGCCAAATCATGTTTGGCCAAATATCATATCTCATAAATACTGCTAAATTTGGTCTCACAAGATTTAGAAACCGGTTTGTCATTATTGGAGTATCATAAGGGAAATAGGCAATGATATCAGCATGAGAATATTTTAGAGAGTTTGTATAACCTGAAGGGGAGAAGAATGTAATAATAACATTAATATTTTTTTCAGCTCGTAATCTTTCAATAATGGGTTTTGCTTGTTCAAATTCTCCCATGGAAGAAGAATGAAACCAAATCATTTTTTTACGGCGGTCTATTCCGGTGAGATCTATAATTAAATTTTCAAAAAGTTTTTTACGGCCTTTTATTCCAATTTGTATTTTTTTGTTGAAAAATTGTGCGACAAACAGAAACAACTTGATAATTGGAACAACTATACCGTTATAGAAAAGATACCAGATGTTTTTCATAAACCTATAAAAAAGATTTTACGTGATCAAAAACCATATTTGGTTTTATTTCTTGCATACATTTAAAATGTCTTTTCGGGCAGCTTGATCTTCCAATGTGGCTGCACGGACGGCAAGATAAAGAATTATTTTCTAAGATTGAATTATCAGATAAATACGGTATAAAACCAAATTCACTTACTGTTGAACCGAATATTGCTGTAATCGGTACTCTTACCGCCGTTGCAGTGTGCATTAATCCCGAATCATTACAAATTATATGATGACATTGCTTCATATCACTTGCCGTCTGCAGAAGATCATCGTTATTGCAAAGATTAATACCGTCTTCAATTTTAGAAGATATTGCTTCACACAATTCCCGATCTTCTTTTCCACCAAAAATTACTAAAGCGAAACCTTGACTGTTTAATCTATTCCCAAGTTCGATAAAATATTTTTCCGGCCACCGTTTTGTAAAATGTTTTGCCCCGGGACAAATTCCAATATATTTTTTACCCGCAGCTAATTTAGGATTTATATTTTCCGGGATGAAAAGATCCAATCCGTTATCATCAATCTGAAGTGCTGCAGTTTCAGCATACCGTACTGGAATTGGTTTGAATTCTTTTAACAAATTGATTTTAGTCCATACCAATATTAATTTTTTAAAAGTCGGTTTCTTAAAGCGCTTCACTTCGGTTCCTAATCTAAATGTAAGAGCACAACTCCGTAAATTATTCTGAAGATCTATGATCAGATCGTATTTCACTTTACGGACTTGGTCTTTAATACTTTTTGCCTTTTCTTTTTCGTAAAGGTAAAGAGAAGAGATAAGAGGGTTGTATTGTAAAGCAGATGAATATTGTTTCTTAACTACATAATCAATCTGTGAATTAGGATATTTTTTGTTTATGGCTCTAATTACCGGCGTAGTAAGTAGAATATCCCCAAGCGAGCTGAGTCTTATTATAAGAATTTTATATTTTGATCTATCCGACAATAGGTTTAGTCTATGTTTTCTATACAAATCTAACCATTTCAAGAATTGCTTCCAACCTTCATAGTCTAAGAATACCAAAAGAGTTGTTAGTCAAACGACTCTTGTTTATTTTTATGCAGTACTAAATTAGAAGGTCTTATAATGACAACATTACCACCTCCGGCTACAAAAGTATTCCCCGAAAGCTCAATTGAAAAAAAATGTTATAACCTTGTTGAAATGTTTAAGGAAAATATTCCGATCATGAATGATAGGAACAGACTTGGATATAATCTTTATAAATTTATGACTGGTGAAGGTGATACTCCCGAGATTTTAGTTCAGTCTACAAAAATTAAAATCGAGGGAATGACAAAAGAAGAACTTGCTAAACGATTGACTGAAGAATTGACAAAAATCAATTCATAATTGCGAATTGAGAATTGCAAATTTATAATTCTCAATTCTAAATTTGTAATTTTCAATTTAATATCTGTCCTGTCCTTCTCTCAAAAATTTTTCTACCAGCAGAACATCTTCCATACTTCCTATATAGATCGGTGTACGTTCATGTAAACCGGTTGGCTGAATTTCCATAATTCTTTTTTTCCCGTCAGTAGCTCTTCCGCCTGCTTCTTCCATTATAAATGCCACCGGGTTACATTCGTACATTAACCGTAGTTTACCTTTCGGATTTCTTTTATCACCGGGATATATAAAGATTCCGCCATACAATAATGTGCGATGAATATCCGCAACCATCGAACCAACATAACGCGCTTGATACGGTTTACCTTCAAACAAATTAGCTTGAAGATATTTTATATAGCTTTTTAATCCTTGAGGCCATGAAAAATAATTACCCTCATTCAAACTATAAATTCTTCCGTGGCTTGGAATTTTTATATCATCGTGAGATAATAAAAACTCTCCGAATGCGGGATCCAAAGTAAAACCATGAACGCCATGACCGTGTCCCGCTGTATAAACAAGCATTGTACTTGAACCATAAACAACATAACCTGCAACTACTTGCTGAAATCCCGGTTGTAAACAATCTTGAAGTGTTCCGGGCCCATTGCCTGAACTAATTCTTTTATATATAGAAAAGATAGTTCCGATGCTGATGTTTGCGTCTATGTTAGATGAACCGTCTAGAGGATCGAAGAGCAACACGTATTTTCCAATTTTTTGATGCGGAGGTAAATGTATTATGTCTTCCTCTTCTTCCGAAGCCATAACACAAAAGTGTCCGCCATGATCCATCGCTTTTATCAGCATATCGTGAGCATAAATATCAAGCTTCTTAACTCTTTCACCATGAACATTTTCATCACCGGTAAACCCGAGTATTTCTGCTAATCCAGCTTTATTTACTTCAAGAGAAATTAATTTTGCGGCAAGTCCAAGTTGAAGAAGAATTGTAGAAAGTTCCCCCGTTGCTTCAGGGTGAAGTTTTTCACCTTCCATAATATGGCGCGGTAATGTCATGAATCGTTTTGTTGACATGAATTTTCCCCGTTAAATGTTCTATAACTATTGATTTTAAGTGAAAGCAATTTACTTAATAGAGTTTGATGTGTCAATCTATGTTTTACATCCAAACAATCTAAGAAGTGCTCTGTCCAACTTCTTGATCTTTATACTGCAGTTGATAAAGTCTGTAGTAAATTCCCCTTTTTGCAAGAAGTTCTTGATGTGTTCCAACTTCTTTTAATTCACCTTTATGCATAACAAGAATTTTATCCGCATTCTGGATTGTAGAAAGGCGGTGTGCTATCACTATCGAGGTTCTTCCAACCAACAATTTTTCAATTGCATTTTGAATAAGTTGTTCGGTTTCAGTGTCAACGCTCGAAGTTGCTTCATCTAAAATTAGTATTTGAGGATTATACGCCAGTGCTCTCGCAAATGAAATCAATTGTTTCTGTCCGACACTAAGAGTTGCACCTTTCTCTTTAACTACTTCATTGTAACCGTTCGGAAGCTGAGAAATAAATTTGTGTGCGCCTACAGTTTTTGACGCATCAATAATTTGTTCATCTGTTATTTTTTCATTGCCGAGATTAATATTTGATTTTATTGTACCCGAAAAAAGAAAAACATCCTGCAGAACAATTGAAATATATTTTCGCAGATCGCGTATGTCTAAATTTCGAATATCTACTCCATCAAGGGTAATGCTTCCTTTAGCGATATCATAAAACCGTGTTAGGATATTTATTATGCTTGTTTTGCCCGCGCCTGTAGCACCAACTATGGCAATTGTCTCACCGGGATTAATTCTAAAAGAAACATTCCTTAAAACATAATCTTCCGGATTGTAAGCAAACCAAACATTTTTGAATTCTATTTCTCCGCGAACTGTTGGAAGCTCTGTAGGATTATCCGGATTCTCTATTATCGTTTTGTCATCCAATAGTTTGAATATCCTTTCGGAAGATGCCATTGCTGTTTGAAGAATATTATACTTTTCGGAAAGATCACGCACTGGACGCCAAAACATTTCCGTGTATTGAAAAAATGCTATTAAAACACCAACTGTCATACGACTCTGAATTACTTCACCGCCGCCGTACCAAATAATTAGTCCGACAGAAATTACACTGAGCATTTCAACAACCGGGAAAAATACTGCATAGTAAAAGATTGATTTAATATTTACTGCTTTATTATCGTTATTGATATTTGAGAATTTTTTAAGTTCTTCTTTTTCTTTGGAGAAGATCTGCACTACATTCATTCCGGTTATGCGTTCCTGCATGTATGAGTTTAATCTTGCCAGATGCAGACGAACATCTCTGTATGTCTCGCGTACTTTTTTCCTAAATAAAAATGTTGCATAAATCAGAACGGGCATAACCGATAGAGTTACAAGAGAAAGATCCCACGCCATTGCAAACATGAAGATAAAAATCCAGACTATTACAAATATGTCGCTGAATACAGATACAATCCCCGATGAAAACATTTCGTTAAGCGAGTCAACATCATTAGTAACGCGGGTAACTGTTCTTCCAACCGGAGTTTTATCAAAATATTTAAGAGCAAGTTTTTGTACATGAGAAAAAATTTGAACACGAAGATCAAATACAATTTTCTGCCCCATCAACTCTGTATAGTAAGTAAGAAAATATTGTATTGATGCCTGAAGTATTAGAGATACCAATAAAATTCCGCAGATGATCAGCAGCCCATGAAAATCATTATTCTTAATATTGTCATCGAAAGCAATTTTTGTTAAGTAAGGACGAACAGGTCCAAGCGCCGCAACAAGTACATTCATTAGTATAGCAATAATTACATATTTCTTATACGGCTTCACGTACTGAAGCAGCCGCCGCATCAATTTTGCGTCGTAAGCTTTGCCTAATATTTCATCGTCTTTGTGTGCTTCAGCCATTAATATTCTTTCTAGTTCATTTCTAAAAGTTCTTTTTCTAATAACTGCTTGGTATGCAGATCGGCATAAATTCCGCCTTTGTCAACCAACTCTTCGTGATTACCTTCTTCAATAATTTTTCCGTAATCAATCACAAAAATCTTATCTGAATCTTTTACCGTTGAAATTCTGTGACTAATAATTATGCTTGTTCGATCATTCATAAAATCTTTTAACTTTTTTAATATTTCTTCTTCGGTATTCGTATCTACTGCAGAGAATGAATCATCCAAAATTAAAATCTTCGGATCAACCGCTAATGCACGTGCAAGTGTAGAACGTTGTTTCTGTCCGCCGGAGAGTGTAATTCCGCGTTCACCAAGAATTGTTTGGTAGCCAAGCGGAAAAGAAGTTACATCTTTCGATAATTGCGAGATCTCTGAGACTTTATCAACAAAAGATTGATCCTCAACATCTAATCCGTAAAGAATATTTTTTTCTAATGTATCTGAAAAGAGAAAGGTTTCTTGAGGAACAATGCCGATATTTTTTCTTAATACTTCAAGTGGGATCTTTCTTACATCATTTCCGTCTATCATTACATGACCTTCAGTAACGTCGTACAGACGCGGCAAAAGATTTATCAAACTTGTTTTACCTACACCTGTATGCCCGATAAATGCAATTGTCTGTCCATGTTTAATTTTAAAACTTATATCCTTAAATATCCATGGTAAATTTTCCGAGTAGCGGAAAGAAACATTCTTAAATTCAATATCCCCTTTAACTTCTTGTATGCTGTTATCTGTCTCTTCATTAGAAATTTCATACGGTTCATTCAATATTTTTAGAAGGCGCTTCATACTTGCATCTGCTTGCTGAATCATATTAGCGACCCATCCGAAAGATATCATAGGCCAGATGAGATCAACCAGAAACAACATAAATGCTACTATAACGCCAACGCTCAAAGTTTTATTGATCACCATATTTCCACCGGCTAAGACAACAATTATCGCTGAAAGTCCGGCTATGATAAAAAATACAGGCATGAACAACGCTTGAAGTTTTACTTGATCCATCTTACGATTCAAATATTCAGCGCTCTCTTTTGTGTATTCTTTTATTTCGTGATCTTCCCTCTCATAAGATTTTATTACTCTAATTCCAGAAAAGTTTTCTTGAGCTTTCGTTGTAAGATCAGAAATCTTTTCTTGAATCCTTGTGTATTTTACATGCATTTTTTTCATCACGATGTAAACTACAAACGAGAGCAGAGGCAAAGGTAACATAGCATAAAGTGTAAGGATTGGACTAAGTGAGATCATAACTGCAAAAGTTAAAATAAATTTAATTCCGTTATCAATTGAGTACATAACCGCCGGACCAACATACATACGAACTGCGCTTATATCGTTAGTAGCGTGAGACATAATATTTCCGGTAGAATTATTCTGGAAGAATCTTAATGGAAGTTTTTGGATGTGCGCCCAAAAGTCCTGGCGGAGATCGAATTCAATTTCTCTTGAAACTACTATTATAGTTTGACGTATAAAAAACCGGAAGATGTTGCTGATAATTCCTGCAACTAACAATAAGATTACAAGATTTACGATTACATGATAATCGGCTTGCCTGCCGAGAGAATCAATTCCTTGTTTTACGTTTATTGGTATATATACGTTGGCAAGATTGGAGCCAAGAATGAAAATTATTCCCAGTACAAGTTTAGTTTTATATCTGACAAAATATTTTTTTAGATGGGATAGATTACCAAACAAAGTTGAATAAATCCTTTCTGTCTTTAACAATTAATATACGAAATGCGTTCAATTATAGTGAAGAGTGCAGAATAATAAATTGGCTCTTCTCTCTACGTTCTTCGCTCTACACTAAATCATCCTATTACTTCAAAACCGGTATATTTTTGTAATGCTTTTGGAACAATTACTTTCCCCTCCGGAGTCTGATAATTTTCTAGTAACGATACCATTAATCGGCTCGTTGCTAAACCGCTTCCGTTAAGAGTATGAATAAATTCCGGTTTCTTAGTTTCTTCTTTTCTATATCTGATATTTGCACGCCGCGCTTGAAATGCTTCAAAGTTGCTGCATGATGATGCTTCAAGCCATTTATTTTCTGCCGGAGACCATGTTTCTATATCATAACATTTAGCGGCAGAAAAACTCAGATCGCCGGTACATAATAATAAAATTCTGTAAGGAATATTTAATGCATGTAAAATATCTTCGGCATCTTTAACCATTAGCTCTAATTCGTCGTAAGAATTTTCCGGTTTGGAAAATTTTACCATTTCAACTTTATTGAATTGATGAACGCGCAAAAATCCTTTTGATTCTTTTCCGTATGAACCGGCTTCTCTTCTAAAGCACGGAGAGTAGCCAACGTATTTTATCGTTAAATCTTTTTCTTGAAGAATTTCATCGCGGTGAATATTTGTTATCGGTACTTCTGCGGTTGGAACAGGATACAAGCCGTCTTTCTCGATAAAGTACATATCATCTTCCATCTTGGGGATTTGCCCCGTTCCTTTCATTGATTCTCGGTTGACAAGAACCGGCGGAAAAATTTCCGAATAACCGTGATCTTTCAAGTGAGTATCAAGCATAAAATTAATAAGTGCTCGTTCAAGCGTAGCACCTTTTCCCATGTACAAAGGAAATCCCGAGCCGGATATTTTTGTTCCTCTTTCAAAATCCAATATTCCAAGTTTCTTACCAAGTTCTACATGATCCAAAACTTTAAAATCATTTTTGTACGAGAATCCCTCCGGCAGCCATTGACGGATTTCAACATTATCCTCTGCAGTTTTTCCAACGGGTACGGACAAATGTGCTAAGTTCGGAGTGATGCGTAAAATATTTTCCAATTTATCTTCAACTTCACGAAGCTGACCATCAAGCAAAGCAATTTCATCTCCGACTTGTTTCATTTCTGCAAAAATACTAGCTGTATCTTGTCCCGCTTTCTTCATTTGCGGGATTTGTGCAGAGACTTGATTCTTCTTTGCTTTCAAATCCTCTGTCTTTGATATGAATGATCTCCGTTCTTCATCTAGCGCAAGAACTTCATTAACAATATCTAGTGCGTTCTTGTTAAGCAATCCTTGTCTAACTGCTTCCGGATTTTCACGAATAAATTTTACGTCTAACATTTTTACCTCTTCTTTAATTCTGAGGAACGCAGAGATGAAGAATCTCATAATCAATGTCGTAGGAGATTCTTCCCCCGATTAATATCGGGGTCAGGATTTATTTTACTACTATATTATAAATTTTATTTGGAACGTAAATTTCTTTAACAAGTTGTTTGCCGTCTGTGTATGATTTTACTTTTTCATCGGCAAAGACAGCTTTCTTAACATCTGCTTCGGATGTATTAATTGCCAAATCAATTTTCGATCTTACTTTTCCGTTAATCTGAACTACTACAGTAATATTATCTACGCTCAATGCGTTCTTATCAACATCAAACCAAACCGGATTTTCAAAAACTGATTTTTCTTTTCCCAGCAATTGCCAGCATTCTTCCCCAAGATGAGGAGCTAATGCGGAAATCATCAATGCAAATCTTTCCAGTAAATAAGTTTGAATTTCCTTTCTGCATTCGCTCAAATTTTTAAGTTCGTTGAGCAATTCCATTAAAGAAGCAACGGCAGTGTTGAATCGGAAATGTTCTAATTCGATTCCTACTTTTTCCAAAGTTTGATTTGTTTTACGGTAAATATTTTTTTCGTTGTCATCTAAATCATTCAAATCATATTTTTCTTTCGAGGGATTATCAACTGCCAGATTTTTATGCACTTCAAACATTGCATAAGTTCTCTGAACAAAACGGTCAACACCAACAATTCCTTTATCGCTCCAATCACCGCCAAGTTCGTACGGACCCATAAACATTAAGTACATTCTAAAAACATCCGCACCGTATTGATTCAGTAATGTATTAGGATCAACAACATTATCCTTCGACTTCGACATCTTTGCGCCTTGATTTGTAATCGTTCCTTGATGAATAAGTTTTTGGAACGGTTCCTCGCTGTTAACCAATCCGATATCGCGCAAAAATTTATGAATGAATCTTGCATAGAGTAAATGCATTACAGCATGTTCCGCCCCGCCAACGTAAGTATCAACCGGTGTCCATGCTTTTGCAAGATCGGGGTCGAACATTCCTTGATTGTACTTGGGATTAAGATAACGCAAGTAATACCATGATGAATCAACAAACGTATCCATAGTATCAACATCGCGTTTAGCATTAGTGTTACACTTAGGGCATTTTACTTGTACAAATTCTTCATGACCTGCAAGCGGAGAACCGCCATCCGGTTTAAAGTTAACATCGTAAGGTAAAACAACAGGCAGTTGATCTTCGGGTACAGGAACTTCTCCGCACTTTTCGCAGTGAATAATCGGTATCGGTGTTCCCCAATATCTTTGGCGGGAAATCAGCCAATCGCGAAGACGATAATTAATTGTACTCTTTCCGATCTTCTTTTCTTCAAGCCACTTAATTATTTTTTCCTTAGCATCATCAACATAAAGTCCATTTAGAAAATCACTGTTGATAGCAATACCATCGCCCAAAAAAGCTTCACCATTAAAATCTTTCGGTGGTTGAACTGTTCTGATAATTGGAAGATCAAACTTTTTGGCAAATTCCCAATCGCGTTCATCTTGCCCCGGAACAGCCATAATTGCACCGGTACCGTAAGTCATCAATACATAATCAGCAATCCAGATTGGAATTTTTTTACCGTTAACGGGATTAATAGCAAACGCACCTGTGGAAACACCGGTCTTTTCTTTTACTGTCGAAGTTCGATCTATCTCAGTCATGGATTTCATCGAGTCTTTGTAAGCTTCAACTTTTTCTTTGAATTCAGTTGTAGCAAGTTTTCCAACAAGCGGATGTTCGGGCGCTAACACCATATATGTCGCACCGAAAAGTGTATCGGGTCTTGTTGTAAAAACTTTTATATGATCCTCACTATTATCAA
>Ga0209514_10002323_pt1 | contig 29796 bp, 39 predicted proteins | sample Subgrocontami58m_FD_187452 | JGI IMG/M metagenome (GOLD analysis project Ga0209514, IMG submission 187452) | Subsurface groundwater microbial communities from S. Glens Falls, New York, USA - GMW37 contaminated, 5.8 m (SPAdes) (version 3) | ecosystem: Environmental > Aquatic > Deep subsurface >...
CTTTTCTTCGCAGAAACGGCACGTCTTTTTTCTAAAACGCGCCATTAACACATCATCTTTTTTCTCTCTGCGCCTGGCGCCAAACTTACCACCGGCCTTACTGCCAAATTTGCCGCCGCTTTTACCACCGCCTCTGCCGCCGCCAAAACCACCGCCGCCACGTTCTCCACCACGACTTCCACCACTGTGATCATCTTTACGAAACATAATTCAATTCTCCTTTTAGGCCCTTCACTTTTAATTAGTATCTTCTACTGTATCCTGCCCCCATGTCACTTCATCCGGGCCGGTGCTTAAAGCATCGCTTCCATGGCCTTTTTCTTCTGTCACAGCGGCATGGTCTTCAGGAACTGCATCCGCCTTTGACGAAGGCGCGCCCAGGAACTGGACTCTTTCGGCGCGTATCTCAAGGACCGTCCTTTTTTTACCGTCAGGGCCATCCCATGACCTTGATTGAAGCCTGCCCTCTACAAAAAGCGGGCTTCCTTTGTGGAGATATTGATTACAAACCTCAGCCTGTTTATCCCACGCGACAACGGTCAGATAACATACGTCCTGCTTTGCCTCGCCGGCCTTATCTTTATAGCGGCGGTTCGTAGCCATACGCAGGTTCACAACAGCCGTTCCTCCGGGCGTATAGCGCAATTCCGGGTCACGCGTCAGGTTCCCAATAATAAAAACTTTGTTTAGATTTGCCATAGCAGCCCCCTAGATCGCGCTCTAAGCGCGTTTCTTATCTTCTAACTTTAAGATCAAAAATCTTAAGATATTTTCATTAAGTTTGTAATTCGTTTTGAGAGTTGCGATGGCCAAAGGATCGCTGTCAAAATTTACCAGATAATACATACCCTCTTTAAACCTCGTGCCGCCGCCTATGGGGAAAATATCATATGCCAATTTTCTTCTCTCGGCCCAGATCTGGTCCTGAGTAATATTCCCCTGATGCTTGGATATCTGTTCCTTGATATTCTTCATAACAGATGTCTTCTCTTCATCTTTAAGATCAGGTTTGATAATGAACATCGCTTCATACTTTTTCATACTTGCCAAAGCTCCTCTCTAACGTTTAGTTTTTGCATTGCAAACATTCATGCATTTATCCATACCTTCAATGGCCCAGGTCTTGATAGCCTCGCTGGCCTTTTCTAATATACCTTCGATCTTTTCAGTTTCTTGCTTGTCAAATCTTGACAGTACGTGGCCTGTCAGGTCACCCTTAAGGCCCTCACAGCCGATGCCTAGCCTTAAACGCGGGACATCACGAGAGCCTAACCTTTCAATAATAGAAGCTAATCCATGGTGGCCGCCGTCACTTCCTTTAGGCTTTGCCTTGATCTGGCCCAAAAGAAGATTAACGTCATCATATACAACCAGGATATCACAGAGAGCTACGCGCTTCTTATTTGCCAGCGCTGCCACGGCCTCGCCGGAAAGGTTCATAAAAGTCTGCGGCAATACCAGCCAAACCGCCTGGTCGTTTAACTTTCCGCAAGCTATATGGCTTTTAAAAGAACGGTTCGCCTTAAAAATAAGCTTTTCTTTTTTTGCCAGCCTCTCGACCGCCATCGCTCCGGCATTATGGCGTGTGGCTTTATAAGAAACGCCCGGATTACCCAACCCGATGATTAATTTCACTTCTCTTTTACGTCGGCCTTGCCCTTGGCTTCAGTCTTGCCCTTGGCTTCTTCTTCTTCGCCTTCTACGACCTTCTTCTCTTTCTTGATCACTTCAGGCTCAGCTGCAGCGGCGCCTTCTGCGCCGGTTGCCTCAGCACCAACGGCCTCTTCAACTTTCATAGGAGCCATTACTGAAAATACCAATGCCTCAAGATCATGTTTTATTACAACGCCTTCCGGCGCCACAAGGTCTTTGACCGTGAAAAAATCTCCGATCTTCAAATTCGTTACATCTATCTCTAATTTTTCAGGTATCTGCGTAGGCAAACACTCAACATCCACTTCCCAGAGGATGTGCTCTAACGAGCCGCCTTCCTGTTTGACGCCCACAGGCTCGCCTTTGCCGGCGATAGGGACCTTGACCACAATACGCTTAGTCAAGGACACCTCGTTAAAATCAACATGAAGTATATCACCGGTGACAGGATGCTTTTGTATCTCTTTGATCAGGACTGCTTTTTCCTGCGCCTTCTTACTATCGGCTGATGCAACCTTAAGAGTTATAACCATATTCTCGCCGCCATGATGGGCGTGCATGAACTTGATCAGGTGCCCTCTGTCTATCTTTAACGAGATAGTCTTCTTTCCTTCGCCGTATACTACGCACGGCACGACATTTTGTTTTCGCAAAAGATGGCTCTTGCCGATCTCGGCATCTTCGCGGACTGATGTTTCCAGATAAATAGCTTCCATTTAATCTTCTCCTTAATCTTGCCTTTTGTAGGTTTCTTTTCCCTTCAAGGTTAACTCTGCAGCTTACGCTGTAAACTTTAAGCGAAATAGATTAAAGTTTACAAGTGTTTAAGCAAGGAGTCTAGTCAAATAAACAACTTATAGATTCTTCCCTGTGTATCCTCTTTATTGCCTCCGCTAAAAGCGGAGCGACTGTCAAAACTTTTATCTTAGGGTTTTTCTTATGATCGGCCAGAGGTATGGTGTCGGTGATTATTAATTCTTCCAGAATGGAATTCTCAATATTTTTTATGGCATCGCCGGATAGCACGCCGTGCACTACAGCCGCGTATATCTTTTTGACGCCCGCCTTTTTCAAAGCGTTGGCCGCTTCCATAAGCGAACCGCCTGTGGCTACAAGGTCATCCACCAGGATAGCGTTCTTGCCCGAGACCTCGCCTAATATGTTCATAGCTTCGGCTTTTTCCGGTGATACGCGGCGCTTGTCAACTATGGCAAGAGCTGCGCCCAGGCGCTTGGCGTACGCGCGCGCCGTCTTAATGCCGCCGACATCAGGTGAGACCACCACGAAATCTTTAAGTTTGAGTTTATCGGTTATATGCTCTACGAAAACATTTACCGCGAAGAGATGGTCAAGAGGTATATCAAAAAATCCCTGGATCTGGCCGGCATGCAGGTCCATGGTAAGGACCCTGTCTGCTCCGGCTACAGTAAGAAGATTGGCAACGAGTTTGGCGCTGATAGGCACGCGCGGCTGGTCTTTTCTGTCCTGGCGAGCGTAACCATAGTATGGCACGACCGCGGTAATGCGCCCAGCGGAAGCGCGTTTTAACGCGTCAATAATAATAAGCAGCTCCATAAGGTTCTCGTTGACCGGAGGGCACGTCGGCTGGACAATGAAGACATCCTTGCCCCTGACGTTGTCGTCTATCTTGACGCGGACTTCGCCTTCGCTGAACCTTTCAACCATCATGCCGCCTAATTTCTTGCCTAACTCCGCGGCTATGTCTTTGGCTAACTGCGGATTAGCGTTTCCTGAAAATATCTCTAATTTATTCATGTCTTTTTCCTCTTTTTTATCTCTCTGGCCGGAACGCCGACGACTAAAGCGCCGTCTGGCACATTATGGTCCCTGGTGACTACAGAGCCTGCGCCGACAATAGCGTTCTTTCCTATTGTCACGGGCGCTATAAGCACCGTATCACATCCAATAAAAGCCTTGTCTTTAATTGTGGTCTTGTTCTTCTTTTTGCCGTCAAAATTAGCGACCACCGTACCCGCGCCTATATTGACTTTCTTGCCTATTTTTGTATCGCCGATGTAGCTTACATGGCGCACGCGGGTGTGTTCGTCTAAATAAGAATTTTTTATTTCCGTGAAATTACCGACCGAGACGCTATTTTTTAAAACAGCCCCCTGGCGCAAATGGCAAAAAGGCCCAACGGTGCAATCTTTTCCTATGCAGACTCCCTTGTCTATTACTGTGAAAGGAAGTATCTTTGTGCCAACGCCTATCTGGACAGACGAGTCAATGAAGACCGTTTTGAAATCAGCGATGTTGACCCCGGACTCAAGAAGCGCCTCCAAGTCCCTTCTTCTTAATATCTCGGCGGCTTCAAGTAGTTGGCCCTGAGAATTAACCCCTAGCACCTCTTGCGAAGTATCAGCCACGTAGGCATCTATCTTTCTATTCCTTGAAAAAAGCCAGCTAAAGACATCTGTCAGATAGAACTCAGCCGTATTGGCCGCGGGCTTCACATATTTAAGGGCTTCCAGAAGGTCGTCCTTTTTAAAACAATACATGCCGGTGTTTATTTCGCGTATATTTTTTTGCTGATAATTGGCATCCTTATCTTCAATAATGCCTACCAACTGCCCGGCATCATTGCGCAAGATGCGGCCGTAACCCCTGGGATTATCTAAAAATGTCGTTAACACCGTGCAGGAAACATTCCTGGATGTATGGAAATCATAAAGGACGCGTATCGTCTCACCAGTTATTAAAGGAGTGTCACCGTAGAGCACGATAACGTCTTTCGCGTCATTCGGGATATCTTTTATGGCCGCCTTTACCGCGTCTGCCGTGCCCAATGGTTTTTCCTGATAGGCGACGCGCACGCTGTTGCCTAAGGCTTCTTTGACCTGGGCGCGCTTTCGGCCGATAACGACGATCGTCTTTTTTGGCTTTATCTTGGCTGCAGCCTCTATGACATATCGCACCATGGGCTTGCCGCAGATCTCACAAAGGACCTTAGGCACAGAGGTCTTCATGCGTTTACCCTCGCCTGCTGCCAGTATTATTACGCAAAAGTTCGACATCTAAAAATTACCCGCTTTCTCTCAAACACCAAAAAATATCTCTCTGCTTTTTCGTAGACGCTTTGCGCAAAAAATCGTTCATCTGACGAAGCCACTCCATCTTATCCTTAGGAGAGATCTTCATGAATCTCTGTAATCGTTGCTTCTGACTTTCCCACTTAAAGATCATTTCGCCTTTTTAAATTCCTTATCTTTTTTAATTCTTCAATATCAAACTTATCTACTTCGCGCCCGGCAGCCTTTTTCATCTTTATAAGATCGTTTATTGATATGACAGGCAATATAATATCGTCTATTTTTATCCGGACAATGTTTTTCTTAGCACTCTCAAAAGAAACAGGTGATTCTATAATAATATCAACCTCTTTCATATCATCCATTTTATAAAAATTAAAAGCCTTCATGTGTTTATTGTGGATCCAATCGTATCTCGTCTTAGCATCGGCTATTCCCATGGGATCAACCGGCTGTTTTACACGGTATCCTTTTTTCTTCATAATATTCACGACTTTCCTGAGATTCTCGCCACTCATCTCAACAAGGATGTCCATGTCAGCCGTACTTCTCAAAGAACCAAGGAGATTGACCGCTATCCCGCCAACAAGGACGTATTTGACTTTTTGCTTCTGAAATGCCCGGAATATTTCTTCGTAAAGTATCATAAAATTTCAGTTGCCCGGTGAGGACTCGAACCTCAAAAGCCAGACCCAAATTCTGGAGTGTTACCAATTACACTACCGGGCAATTCTCTAAAACCTACCCAGGCTCATAAGCTATGCCAAAATTCTCTTTGATAATTTTTGCATATTCGCCTGGATTTCGCTGAATCCCACGACTAATATCCGTGACACACTAAGGTGCTCAAAATTCGCTATCGCTTGAAGTCCTTGAAGCAGGGGCAGGGCCTTTTATTTTTTCACCCTCGTAAGCCTCTAACACTTTCTTCTGAAGATAGTCTCTAAAGGTCTGGGTTATAGGATGAGCTATATCCCGGTGTTCAGACTGCGCCCCATTGCCTTCATGTTCATTGGCTGTCACAGGCCTCAAAACAGCGGGTAATTGCGCGGCGCACTGGTTACAATACTTGCTCTTGGCTTCATTGCGGAATCCGCATTTAGGGCAAGCGGTCTTAAGTTTTCTGGATGGCATGGCAATGAATAGGCCTGTGCCGCCCTCTATTACTTTAATATTTCTCACGACAAAAGCATTATCAAAAGTCACTGTGGCGTAAGCCTTTAACTTCTTGTCAGGACTATCTTTCAGAAATATACGAACTTCAGTAATATCCATAGTTGGCCTCCGTTTGCCTCTACAAGGTATTTGTCAAAATGACCCTGCATCTATGCGAAAACAGGTTACTCATATCTTTAAAAGCCGCCTGCGCTTCATTTTCTTTTTTAAATGTTGTAAAAAGCGTAGAACCGCTCCCGGACATGTGCACGTTTTTCAAACCTGCTTTTAAAAGATCAGCTTTTAAACCAGAAACCAAACCATATGAATTCATTACTGTTTCGCTTAACTGATTGTAGATATTTCGGTTAAGCGCGGAAACATCATTTCTCTTTAAATAAGAGATTAGTATATTAACATCGTGAGGTTTTTTTGTCAACTTTAAACTTTTTTTGCCGTTTTTGTGCTTATCCCAGAGCCCATAAACGTCTTTGGTCATTATTTTTATGGGTAAAACGAACAAAATATGCCAAAAAATAAGGTTCTTGGGTAATATTACAGGCTCAAGCTCTCCTCCGCGCCCCTTACCTATAGCAAACTTCTTAGTCAAACAAAAAAAAGCCACATCACTGCCAAGCCTGTTAGCATAGGAAACAAGCGTGCCGCGGCTTAGCTTCAGGCCAAAAAGCTTGTTCATGCCCATAAGGGTTGAAGCGGCATCGCTTGAGCCTCCGCCAAGGCCTGCTCCCACAGGTATATCTTTTTTTAGCTCTATTTTGACTCCCTTTCTGATACCTTGCGAACGCCTTAACAGGTCAGCTGCCTGATATACTATATTACCCTGGTCACAAGGTATATCCGCGCTTGAAGACACCACTACTATCTCGTCGTTGTTGATCTCTGTAAGCCGCATGGTATCAACAAGCGATATCCGCTCAAAAAGCGTTTGGATATTATGAAAACCATCCGGCCTTTTATCAAGGATATCCAGGAAAAGATTGAGTTTGGCGGGACAATGCACAAGAAGGCTGTTAGTAGAGGCAACCATGGCTGAGTTATATAAGCGATTTGGCAGCTAAGACAATATCGTTGCTGGTCAATTTATATTCGCGTAAGAGGTCTTTCTCGTCTCCGGATTGGCCAAATCTATTTTGGACACCTACCTTAAGGATCTTTGAGGGGTGTTTTTCAGACAATACCTCTGATACGGCTGAAGCTAAGCCTCCTATTACCGAATGCTCTTCGCAAACGACAAGCCCGCGCGTATCACGCGCGGCTTCAATAAGTATATCTTCGTCAATAGGCTTGATGGTCGGCATGTTGATCACCCGGGCTGATATCTTCTCTTTGCTCAACGCTTCACAAGCCGCCAGGGCCTCCTGGACCATAATACCGCAAGCAACAATGGTCACGTCAGACCCTTTATTCAATACATATCCCTTACCCAATTGAAATGCCGGCCTGCTTTCTATGGTCGGCACTTTAGCCCTTCCAAGCCTGATATAAAAAGGGCCCTTTGTTTCAAACGCTGTAATAATAGCTTCGCGCGTCTCAGGGCCGTCAGCCGGCACGACTATCCTAATGCTCGGTATAGCGCGCAAGATCGCGATATCTTCCAGAGCCTGGTGGCTTGCGCCGTCAGGCCCTACTGTAATACCCGCGTGCGTGGCGACTATTTTAACGTCAAAACCTCCGTAACAAATGGTGTTCCTCACCTGGTCCCAGGCGCGGCCTGACGCGAACATGGCAAACGTAGATACAAATACAACCTTGCCGCAACTTGCTAAACCTGCGGCTGTAGTCATCATATTCTGTTCGGCTACTCCAAAATTGAAAAACCTGTTAGGGAATTCCTTGGCGAATAAAGCTGTGCGCGTAGAACCGGAAAGATCAGCGTCGCAAACGACGATGTTCTTGTCCTTCTTGCCTAATTCTACCAGGGTCTTGCCATATACATCGCGCGCGTAAAGCATCTCAGCCATAAACTTTGCCTATTGTAGGTATTCCTTCCTTACAAAGTTAACTCCGATGCTTGCGAAGTAAAATTTAGCGGAGTAGCTTAAATTTTACGAGCGTTCAAGCCAGGAGTCCATCCTCACTTCTTGCCTAGTTCCTTTTTAGCTAAACCGGTCTCATCCGCCGAAGGTGCCCTGCCGTGAAAATCAACGACGTTCTCCATAAAAGAAACACCCTTGCCTTTTATGGTCTTGGCAATGATGATGGTCGGTTTTTCTTTAATGTCCTTTGCGATAGAAAATGCTTTATAAATGGCCGCCATATTGTGGCCGTCAATTTCCACCACATACCAGCCAAAGGCGCGCCACTTATCAGCTAAAGGCTCAACACCCATGACATCAGATACTCTTCCATCTATCTGAAAACCATTGTAGTCCAGGACAGCGCAGAGATTATCGCTCTTATAATGGGCCGCGGCCATTGCCGCCTCCCAGATATTGCCTTCCTGTATCTCACCGTCACCCATAAGGCAATACACTCTGTAATCTTTGTTGTCTAACTTACCAGCCAGGCTCATGCCTAAAGCAACAGACAATCCCTGTCCCAAAGAACCGCTGCAAACTTCTATGCCGGGCGTATGCCTATCCGGATGGCCCTGGAGCATAGCCCCGAATTTTCTTAACTTAGCCAACTCAGATCTTGGAAAATATCCCTGCTCAGCCAAAACCGCGTATAGCGCCGGGCAACAATGCCCTTTGGAAAGGTGAAATCGGTCCCTGTCGGGGAATGTCGGGTTTTTCGGGTCATGCCTCATCACCGAATAATACAAACACGTCAGGATATCGGCGCTGGAAAGCGACCCTCCTGGATGGCCGGACCCGGCTCCTGAGAGCATCTCAACTATCAAGAGACGGATCTCACGGGCCTTTTCTTCCAGCTCCCTTATCTTCTTTAGGTCTAACATCATTTTTCTTCCTGGATTGGGCCCTTCCTTTATATGGAATTAGGAAGGCCCACACTTTCTGTGTTGGGCTTCTTTAAGGTGCCTTAAAATAACCGGATCAAACAACTGCTTAGAGGCCTTCCCTAATAATTCTATCGCCTTATCCGTCTCGCCTATCTTAAAATATATCCAGCCAAGAGTATCTAAGAACGCGCCGTTGGACGGCTCTATCTCTACAGCCCTCTCTGCCAGGTCAAGCGCTTTATCTAATTCTATACCCTGCTCGGCATAAAGATAAGCCAGAGAATTCATCGCGTCGGTACTTTCAGGATAATATGTCAAAACTTTCTTAAAACCTTCAATGGCCGAAGCGGTGTGGCCTTCCTCATTATCAAACACTGCCAAAAGATACAGGCCTGACTCATCCACAGGGTCTAATTTCAAGGCCTCAACGCAGTGCTTCCTGGCCTTAACACGGTCTCCGTCCAAAAAATATAGCTGAGACAAAATATGTCTCAGCTGAATATTCGTCCGCCTGTCGTTAATCTTCTTTTGGAGAAGGACTTCGTATTGCTGAGAGGCCCTATTAAGATCATTGACTTGCACATACAGCAGAGCGAGGACATAGCGGGCATCGTCATCATCCGGTGAAGCGCTGACAGCTTTCTCAAATTCTGCTACAGCCTCTTTATATTTTTTCAGCCTTATGTAATCCAGGCCAAGCTGTAGATGAAATGACGGCATGCGGCCGTCATGGCTTTGGGCTTTCCGATAATAATCAACGGCTTCTTCTATATCTCCGGACCTGTCGCTCAAAAGCCCTTTTAAATACAGGCTATAAGAGTTCGAAGCGCACGAACACAAAAGAAAACCCAAGACACCGCCGCACAAGAACAGCGCTGATCTTTTTTTGCACGACATCAAGATCGCGTAACATAGCCCGCCAATGCGATTTTCCGGCGGGCGCGCATCATCCCCAGTCCCTCTTCTTGAGGTGACGGAGTTTGCGGCGCATTTTTTTCCTTTTATGCGTCTTGATCTTCCTTCTTTTTCTTTTTCTTCCACAAGGCATACTTTACCCCTTAGACCATTCCTTATTGTATCAACTTATTCAACGCGTATTCGATTATACCCTCAGCCCCTGCTTCTTTAAGTTCAGGGATCATCTTACGCACAAGACGCTCTTCAATTACTATTTCAACTGCTACCCACTTTTTGTCAGACAAGCTTGAGATCGTAGGCTTTTTCAAAGCAGGCAGTATCTTTATCAAGTCGTCTAACTTTTCGGCTGGCACGTTCATTTTCAGCCCGACCTTGCCTTCGGCCTCAATAGCGCCCCTTAAAAGAAGGATTATCTGTTCCATTTTTTTTCTTTTCCATGTGTCCTGACAGGCGGTCTTATTGGCAATGAACTGTGTGGTAGAAGTGCAAATAGTAGCTATCTCTTTTAAGTTATGCGCCCGCAGGCTGGAACCGGTCTCGGTCAACTCAACAATAGCGTCAACCAGCTTTACGGCCACCTTGACCTCGGTCGCGCCCCAGCTGAACTCCACGTCCGCCTTAACATCATTCTTTTTTAAAAAATCTTTTGTGACCTCGACAAGTTCAGTGGCTATCCTCTTGCCTTGCAGGTCTTTTACTGACTTAATATCAGACTCATTAGGTATAGCAAGGACCCAGCGCACAGGAGACATGCTCTGTTTGGCATAAGCCAGGTCAGCCAGCTTAGTAACGTCTGACTTGTTCTCTAATATCCAATCATTGCCCGTAATACCGCAATCCAAAGCCCCGTCTTCCACGTAACGCGACATCTCCTGGGCCCTGAGCATGATAGGTTCTATCTCAGCGTCATTAATGGTAGGTATATAGGAACGCGAGCTCACAACCACATTAAAGCCAGCTTTGGCGAACATCTTTATGGTAGCTTCGCTTAAGCTCCCCTTGGGTATACCTAATTTTAGTTTCTTCTCTTCTTTATTTGTCATAGCGTGGGCATTATACATTTGAAAATTTGCTTTGTAAAGGAAAAATTGGCGTGTATAATAGGAAACACTTATGCTTAAACTATTAAGAAGGAAAAAAGTCGCCAAGCGCATATTCTATGTACTGGCCGCCCTCATCATCCCGGCTTTTATCATATGGGGTTCTGCCAGCTCCATTGAGAAGAACAAGACCCCTAACTACGCCGGCATAATTTTCGGCAAAAAGGTGAGTTTTGATGATTTTAGCAAGGCCATGTTAGCCTGGGACACCCAATTAAAGCTCCAGTATGGCGAAAAAGCCAAAGAGATAGCCACGGCATTTTTCAATCCGACACAAGCAACATGGGAAAGGCTCATCATCCTTCACGAAACAAAACGCCGCAAACTAAGAGCATCAGACTCTGAGATCATAACTGCCCTTACCAATATGCCGTTCTTACAGAAAAACAACGGTTTTGACCCTCAGGCATACGAGCTATTCTTAAGGTATTCATTGAACATGCAACCTAGGACATTTGAAGAACAGCTGCGCGAAAACCTGTCTATGGCAAAACTCTTTAAAGAAATAACGGACGGTGTTGCGATATCCGACGATGAGGTCAAAAAAGAATATGAAAAGGTAAACGTTCAGACACGCGTCAAATACGTCTTCTTTTCTTCCAAGGGTTACAAAGACAAAGCCCCTGTAACAGAAGACGAGGCCAAAGCATACTATGAAAGCTCAAAAGAAAAGTTCAAGGTCCCGCCACAGATCAACGCGAGTTACTGCGGAATAGAATTCAAGGAAAACGCCACCGAAGATGATAAAACAAAGATAAAAGAACAAGTAACAAAAGCCCTCGCGCTGGCAAAAACCAAAGGCTTAGCCGAGGCAGCCAAAGAAGAAAACCTTGAGATCAAAGAAACAGGGCTTTTTGGATTTGAAGACCCAATACCTGGCTTAGGCTGGATGCCTCAACTCTCTAGCGTCCTCTTTGATCTATCCAAAGACAACTTAAGTAAAGTAATAGAGACTCCGCGGGGGGTCTATGTATTTATGATCAAAGATAAAAAAGAAGCATACGTCCCTGAATATGCCCAGGCAAAAGATAAAGCAAAAGACGCGCTCTTGAACGAAAAATCCAAAGAGATAGCCCGTAATAACGCCAAAGAGTTCCTAAACAGCGTCAAAACAAAATCTTTGTCATTTGAAAAAGCGGCCCAGGAAAGCGGCTTGGCCGTCAAAGAAACGCCGCTATTCGCGCACGAAGGATATATATCTGAACTTGGCATGGCGCAACCGTTAAAAGACGCGGCATTTCAACTTGCCAAAGACGCTGTTTACGAAAGCCCCATAGAACTAGAACAGGGTTTCTACGACATCCGATCCATAGAGACCATACCGTTCGATGAAGAAAAATTCAAAAAAGAAAAAGAAGACTTCGCGAAACAACTGCTTGAGTCCAATCGCAATAAGGTATTTAATGATTTTTCAGAGAATTTGAAAAAACAAGCCCGCCTTACCAGCTTCATCCCCGATACAAAGGTAAAGTAATGAGACAAACTGTTCTGTTTGATTTGTCTCATTAAATAACCGCTCAGCCCCGCTAGCTCAACCCCGCGCTTGCGCGCGGGACTTCGCCGAATATCACACTAAGGTACTCAGACGTTGCCTAAATATACGTGTTTTAGTTTTTTTCTTGCGATCTCTTCTGCTTTCTTTAAAGTTTGAAGCGGCGTCGGTGGCAGGTTCATCTTGTAGCAGGGGAAATACCTTGAGAAATGCAAAGGAACAGACTCACCGACATTGTCATATATCCAGCCTACAAGCTCAGCAAGCTCCTCATCTGAATCGTTCAACGTCGGGATTATCAAGTTTGTAAGTTCAACGTGGCAAGACTTTGCGCTTGTCTTTATGGTCTCTAGGACAGGTGCCACTCTACCCGAACAGACCTTTTTATAGAATCCGTCGCGGATAGCTTTCAGGTCAATATTCATCGCGTCAATATATGGCAAAAGCTCATTTAATGGTTCAGGATTGACATAACCATTGGTAACAAGCACGTTCTTTAATCCTGCTGACTTGGCGAGTTTAGCCGTCTCAAGGACAAATTCATACCACATAAAAGGCTCGTTATATGTATAGGCTATGCCAAAAGAATCCAGCTCCTTGGCCTTATCAACAAGCGCCCGCGAGCTCATCCCCTCGGTTGGCGACTGAGCCTCTTTAGAGATACTCCAATTCTGACAAAAAAGACAGGAAAGATTACAGCCTACGGTCCCAGCGGAAAGTATGAAAGAACCCGGATGGAAATGATAAAGAGGTTTCTTTTCTATAGGATCCAGGGCAACAGAAGCCACTCTGCCATAATTAGCGGTATAAAGTTTCCCGCCTTTATTCGCGCGCACCCCGCAAAAACCCGTCGAACCTTCCCTAATAGTGCAAAGGTGCGGGCAAAGAAAGCACTGGACTGTCGTGCCACCGGTATTCTTATAGAAAATCGCTTCATGCATAAGACAGACCTGCCTTTCTCAGCAATTACCCAGTCCAAATAGAAACACCGCCTGCCAATAAAGGCAAGCGGTGTCTTATTTTTGAAACTAACTTACTGTTATAGCGTTAACAGGGCACATGCCGGCAACTTCTTTCAGATCACAGCTACCGCAAGACTGTGATATTACGTAAGCTATACCGTCATCCTTAACTTTAAAGACATCAGGACAATTCTGTTCGCAAAGCCCGCAACCAACACATGTCGACGCATCTACAACAACCTTAGCCATTTCAAAACCTCCTTAACTTTGAATATTATAGGTATTTATTCTTTGCAAAGATAACTCCGACGCTTGCGCAGTAAATTTCACGCGTTTAGTGTGAAATTTACAAGCGCTTAAGCTAGGAGTCTTCCCTACTTTAGGTTCTCGAACATCTCTTCGTGCTGGACCTCTTCGCCTAAAATATGCGCTGCTAACTGATAGACTACATCTTCTTTGCCTAATGTCTTCTTGGCGATCTTTCTGTAAACCTCAATTGCTCCGCCTTCTGCTGCCAGAACAAACTCAATTATACCTTCATAATCATCAGTCTTTTTAGGAGGCATAGGGAACGGCGCGTTCGCGTTCTTCTCTATGTCGTTAAAATTGACCGTGGGCTTGCCGCCGAGTTTGATGATCATATCAGCAACTTCTGACTGGTGTTCTAATTCATCTTTGGCTATCTTCTCTAAAAACTCCTGCATGTCTTCGTAGGCGCTTCCTGATACTGCCTGCGCGGCATACGAGTAGGCGTAAAAAGCCAACCACTCATCGCAATAGGCCTTGTTAAGGTCCGCGATGATCTCTTTTAGGTCCACTCCCGATGTCTTCCTGAATCTCTCTCCCATGACTTACCTCCTTTTGTAATGACAAAACACCGGCGCAATTTGCGCTACTGAGCGCACACCCGCGCTTCCATATGCGCGGGGTGTCATTAGCGCCGGGTGTTAGTTTTTTACCGCTTGAACGATCACTTTAGCATATTCCCCTAATTTACTCAACTCCTCCTGATCTGGAACAAAGTTGACCTCAAAAGGCGGCTCTATCGTCTCAAGGCCCATTGCCTCTATTTCTTTTTTGATGGCTTTAGAAGCGCCTTCTGCCCAACCGTAAGAACCAAAGATGCCTACCTTTTTATTCTTCGGTTTAAGGCCGCGAAGATACGTCAGAAAACCGCCTACAGTCCAGAACATATCAGCGTTCAATGTCGGTGAGCCCACCAACAATACTTTAGCGTCTAAGATGTCCCTGACTATAGCGCTGCCATCTGATTTGCGGATATTAAATAGCTTTACCTCTACACCCGCGGCAGTGATAAGTTCTGTCAGGCGGCGGGCAAGTTTATCAGTAGACTCCCACATAGTGTCATACACTATTACCACTTTCTCTTTGGCATTAAAAACCGTCCAACCCATATAAGAATCTATCAGGGCTGGTATATTTTTTCTCCATATAGCGCCGTGGCTTGGGCCTATGATCTCAATAGGTATATTTAAACCCTTTATCTCCTCTAATTTCTTTGAAATGATAGAGCCCAGAGGCATGAGGATGTTGGCGTAATACTTAGCGTTCTCCTCCATGCAATAAGCTTCCCCTATTTCATCGGCAAAGCGTTTTGGCGAAGCCAAATGCTGGCCAAAGGCGTCATTGGGCAGAAGGACCTTGTCCTCAACCACATAAGTGAACATACTGTCAGGCCAATGTATCATAGGCGCTGATATGAACTTTAACGTACGCTTACCTAAAGAGAGCGTATCGCCTGTCTTAACGACATTGAATTCCCTGTCAGTTATCTGGTAATGTTTTATCAGGCCTTCCTTGCCTTTTGCCGAACAAAATATCTTGGCGTTCTTGGCAGCCTTTAATATATCAACTGTCGCGCCTGAATGGTCCATCTCCACGTGATTGACAATAAGGTAGTCGATCTTTGCAGGGTCTACTATCTCAGAGATATGCTCAAGCAGGCTTTCCGCGAACCCCTTTTTGACCGTATCCACTAAAGCTATTTTTTCATCCACTATTAAGTAAGAGTTATAAGAAGTCCCCTTCGGAGTAACGTAGCCGTGAAAATCACGCACGTTATAATCCACAGCCCCTACCCAATATATCTTATTTTTTAATTCGCAGCTCACTTAACACCTCCCATAACAAGGCCTTCCATATCCTTAATACTACGGATAGACTCTCCTTGCGGAGTATTCAACCGGACAACGCCTGTCTCGTCAGTATAAAACACAAACCTTCCCGAATAGAGATTTTTAAAAGGCCGCGCCAAAAGCGTGAAATGCTCTTCGGAAACACGAGTATACTCATAAATATAGCCTGTGGCGTTATTAGGGTCTGTAACGTCCTCGGTAACGGCGCCACCGAGATACTTCTTTAAAGCGCCCAGATGGGACGGATAAAAACCCAGGTCTTTTTTATAAGCCTTAGCGCCCGTTGCAATAGAAGACACATAAAGATAAGCGTTCATATCATTTAGCTTTACTACCTGTCTTTGGGCCTCGGGATACAGGGCAACGACTATTCTATTGGCAACAGGCCCTAAAGACAAAAATATAAAAAGCAGCATTATAAAAGGCATAAGTACTGCCGCTAATACAGACTTGACCATCGAAGTGTAATAGGCCTCTTTTACGCCGACGGCTAATAAAGCTATGCCCCATACGCCGGCCAATAAAGGCCCTAAGAACGGAATAAAATAAAATATTTCCGCGACACTCCTGTAACAAACAACAAGGAAAGCGGGCACAAGCAGTTTGTCAAAACCCAGGATAAGTTTAATAGCTGTCGTTACAAGGGCGAGCGTCATCACGAAATTGATGACCGGCCTTAAGAAAAATAACGGATAGTTTTGAACATCTCCGGATAAAAAGGAAAGGTCTACGAATAACTTCAGATACCCGAATATAAAAGCAAAAAAGACACCCCGCGATAAGCGTTTCTTTATATCTATTGGGCCCGATAAGGTCAGTTCCTTAAAAAAAGCGACGGGTTTAAATAAAATATTAAAAGATAGGCTAGGCAGGGCCTTCACAAAGCCCAGGGTATCTTTGCTATCTTCCCAGATAGAAAGCGGCGTCGGCATAGTTATAGCTTCTTGAAATTGTCCTTTGTAACACCGCACTCGGGGCATACCCAAGTATCGGGTATATCCTCAAACTTTGTCCCGGGTTGTACACCCTGCGTCGGGTCACCCACAGCCGGATCATAAATATAACCACAAACCATACATTCCCATTTTTCCATGACCCACCTCCTGCTAAGCTTCCGTCTTAAGATTATATTTCGCTATATTAGCGTCAGCTATTGCCTGCATCTCCTTTATAGCCTCGGGGTTCTTCATAAGGTGCTTGAAGCGGCCCTGAACTTTAAGGTATTCTTCAACAGGCTTGATAACTGCTATTTTCCTGGATATCAGTTTACCGTTCTCATATTCAAAAAGAGGATATAAACCTGTTTCTACAGCGAGTTTGGCAACGTCAAACGTAAGGTTTGATTCATGCCTCCAACCCAAAGGACACGGCACGTGTATCTGCAGATATTTAGGACCTTTGATGCTCAATGCCTTTTTGACTTTTCTCTGGATGTCCTGAGGATAACCGGTAGATGCCGTAGCCACATAAGGTATGCCATGAGCAGCCGCTATTTCTGGCATCGGCTTCTTCGGGCGAGGATTGCCGCTAGATTCGCTGCCTGAGGGCGAAGTCGTAGTATTAGAAAGAGTAGGCGTCAAACCGCTTCTCTGTATACCTGTATTCATATAAGCTTCATTATCGTAACAGACATAAAGCACGTCATGGCCTCTCTCAAACATACCTGAGATGGCCTGCAAACCTATATCCGCCGTGCCGCCGTCTCCTGCCTGGGCGATGACGTTAATTGAATCTTTCTTGCCTAAATACTTCAGGCCGGCCTCAATACCTGAAGCCACAGCCGAGCAATTTTCAAATAACGAATGTATCCATGGCACGCCCCACGAAGATTCAGGGTATTTTGTGGAAAAAACTTCAAGACAGCCGGTGTTATTAGCTATCATCGTATTTTTTCCGGCAGTATCAATTACTAAACGCGCGGCTATTGCCTGGCCGCAGCCTGCGCACGCCGTATGTCCGGGTTTAAATAATGTCTCAACCATTTAATTTATCCTCCACAAGTAATTCCTTTTTTAGTCCTATAAATTCGCAATCAACCTGTTTACCTGACAATCTCTCGTAAGTATCCATAATGGATTTTTTCGTAATGTCACGGCCACCCAATCCCAAAACAAAACCGCTCATCTTGGGCATTTTCGCGCCCAGCGATGAAACTGATGCCATAACGTCGGTATATAGCGGCCCGAACGCCCCTAAAGAAATACTCTTATCAACTACAGCTACCTCTTTGGCTTTGGCTAACGCGCCTGCCACGAGGTCTTTAGGGAACGGCCTGTAGGAAATGACCTTTAATAGGCCGGCCTTTTTCCCTTTTGCCCTCAGGTCGTCAACAACATCACGGATACTTCCGCACACAGAACCCATGGCAACAAAAACCTGGTCTGCGTCTTCTAATTTATAACCCTCTACAAGGCCATTGCCTTCGCCTCTTTTGAACGCCTTTTTAAAATCAGCAGCTACCTGAGGGATTATATCCAATAGTTGTTTGTGTGTATCCTGGACCATATACCTTATCTCTAAATAATAATCAGGGTCAGCCAGATAGCCCATGGTCAAAGGATTATCAACGTCAAGTTTATACTTCGTAGTGTATGGCGGCAGGAATTTATCAACTTCTTCCTGAGACGGCATATCAAGAACTTCCATACCGTGCGTTAAAATAAAACCATCCATATTTACCATAACAGGCAGCATTACGCGCTTGTCTTCAGCCAGCTTATACGCCTGCACGTGCAGGTCAACTGCCTCCTGATTGGTCTCAGCGAACAATAAGACCCATCCTGAATCCCTGACGGTCATTACGTCCTGCTGGTCATTCCAGATATTTATTGGCGCTGACACTGCCCTATTGGCAGTTGTCATGACCAATGGCAGCCTTAGGCCCGCGATATTAAAAACTACTTCAGCCATTAATAGAAGCCCTTGCGAACTTGTCGCGGTATAAGAACGCACTCCTGTGGCTTCTCCGCCTAAGACTACGGATGCCGCGGAATGTTCGCTCTCAACATTGACGAACTGCGCGTTAAGCTCTTTATTGGCGACCATGGACGCCAGATCTTCAACAATATGCGTCTGCGGTGTTATAGGATACGCTGATATCACACCCGGCCTGCACCTCTTGACTATCTCGGCGACCGCGTGTGAACCTTCAACAAACTGTCTCATTATTTTTCTCCTTTTTCTATCTCACTTACCATCTCAATATCTTTTTTCGGGCATATCACCGCGCAATTACCGCATCCCTTGCAATAGGCCAGATCACAATCAAAAGTATTCTTGCCTTCTCCTGTAATAATGCCCTCAGGGCAGATAAGAACACACATCTTGCATGCGATACAATTCTTTTTTAAGAATTTTGGCTTCAATTCTGTGCGCCAGGAACCTGTCTTGTTCGCTTTGCTTGAACCTGGTTTTGACGTTAAATGTCCGATCATTGCGCGCTCCTTGTGGTGTTCTTTATGAACTCGTATCCTTTTTTAATTGCCTCTACGTTCATATCCACTACAGCCTTGCCCTTATCGCCGAAGCGATCACTTATGGCCTTTATCATATCCTCTATCTTTAACTCGCCTGTCGCTGCAGCATAGGCGCCCAAAAGAACTGTGTTACCCAAAAGCGCTTTGCCCATTATCTCAGTTGATATCTTATTGGCAGGGACTATAAAAAGTTTTTGCTTACCTTTAGGCTTAGGTATTTCTATTCCTTCCCTTTCGTTCACAATAGCTATGCCGTCGTCTTTGAAACCCACGTAGCAATCAAACCCGCGCATCAGGGTCGCGTCAACTACAATAAGGTAATCAGGATTATAGACCTGGCTCCTTAAACGCACCGGCTTATCATCAATACGCACAAAGGCGTTCATCGGCGCGCCCATGCGGGCTGCCCCGAAATGTGGAAAAGCGTAAGGGTATTGGCCTTTTGAAAAATAGGCGTAGCCCAATATGCTGGCCGTGGTTATCGCACCCTGGCCTGCCCGGGCGTGTATCCGTATCTCTTTCATCTAACTCCTCCGTTTCGCTAAATAAGTATATTTTGGTACTGAAAAAAAGGAAACCTTATTATATTAGGTAAGGCGTATCAAATCAAGTTTTTTTAGAGACCCTGGTCTGCCTCTTTTTTAGCTCTCTTGCCAGGCCCTTTATCATCTTTGTCAGGCCCGGAGATATCAGAACAGGCACAGGATTGTTACCTTCAAGGCCCCTTATGGCGCGGTTAAGCGCGTGCAGATTTTTAGCTGCGGTTTCCCTGATCGTAGGCAAAGATATAGGCGCATAAACCACTTCACCGGCCTGCATGACCCTCTTTAACAGTGGTTCACCCAAATTCTCTGTTTCAAGGCCTATAACATCTTTCTTGATAAAACCCTTCTTATCAAAGGTGCGGAAGACCTGTTTTCTGCCAGGCAAGGTCACCTTGCCTTCGCTGAGTTTCATGGTCGGCAAGAATATGCCGTCCTGATTGGACACTTCTGATATTTTATAAATGACGTCCACAGACGGCGAATCATCTGAGACACCCATCTTTGTGCCGACGCCGAAATCATCCACTTTAGCGCCGCCGTCTATCAACTGCTTTATCTTGTATTCATCTAAGTCGCCGCTTGCCAATATCCTGACCTCCCTGAAATCCTCGACGTCTAGCATCTCTCTTGCCATTTTGGAAAGTTTAAGTATATTGCCACTATCTAATCGTATACCTTTCAAGAGGTGGCCCTTGGCCTTGAACTCTTTTGCGACACGAATAGCATTTAATATACCCTCCCTTGTGTCATAAGTATCCACAAGCAAAGTGCACTTCTCAGGGAAAGTGCCGAAGATAGCCCTGAAAGCCTCTTTTTCTTTTGCAAAAGACATTACAAAAGAGTGCGCCATGGTACCGACAGCAGGTATACCATAGAGCTTTGATGCCAAAACGTTTGATGTCCCTCTGAAACCCGCGATAAAAGCTGAGCGCGCCGCCTTAATAGAAGCATCCACGCCATGTGTCCTGCGTAGAGAAAAATCGTATACCCCTTTACCCTGGGCAGCCATCACTATGCGTGAGGCCTTTGTGGCTATCATGGTAGAAAGATTGACCGAGTTTAAAAGGAAACTTTCCGCGATCTGCGTTTCTATCAATGAGCCTGTTATCCTGATGACTGGTTCATTTGGGAAAAATACCGTGCCTTCAGGCATTGCCCACACTTCGCCGTGGAACCTGAGTTTGCCTAAATAAGTCAAAAAGTCTTCGCTGAAACCCAGGCGCTCAAGATAATCAAGGTCTTCCTGGCTAAATTTCAGGTTCTTTAAAAAACGCAGGGCATCCTCTAACCCCGCGAAAAGAAAATAGGACCTGTTCTTAGGCAGGTCCCGCGCGAATAAGTCAAAAGTAGCCTGTGCCTTGACACGATGGTTAAAATAACTCTGCGCCATCGTCAATTCATATAAGTCCACTAAAAGGCTTGAATCCGTCCGTAAATATGACATGATCTTGGTCGTATCGTAAGGTTAATTGATGTTCTGACGCTGATTGCAAGTATCGCAGAGGCCGAAAAATTCCAAGCGGTGTGAATAAATACGAAAGCCCGTCATCGTCCTGACCCGGTCGTCTAGTTCTTTAATAGCAGGTATCCTTATATCGTAGATCTTGTGGCAATTCTTGCAGATAAAATGATAGTGTGAATGCACTACCGCGTCAAAATGGCTCAGGCCCGTGCCAAAATCAAGCTCCCATATCTGACCCTGTTCTTTTAATATCCTTAAATTCCTATAGACGGTCCCAAGGCTTAAGCGCGGGAACTTGCCTTTGAGCTTTTTATAAACCTGGTCTGCGGTAGGATGCTCTTTTGTGTTTGTCAAAAGCTCTAATATCTTCTGGCGTTGCTTGGTGATACGATAAGAACCCTCTTTGTCTTTATGCTTCATAACAGCTCCATTTTTTGTGTGGATTCTTTTAAAAAGGCAGGTAAATCTTATTAATAATGGTTATTATTATTGATTTAATTATACGCCTGGGGGGTGTATTGTCAAGGGAAAGTTTGGCAGTAATTACATATTACTTATTGAACAGGTCCTTGTAATTACCTGGCAATTCATTGCCTTCGTAGACCACAGAGCCGCCCTTTGATATAAGTACAAAGGTCGGAACGCCCATAACGCCATAGGCCTCTGAGACAGCCGTACTCTTGTCCAAAAGGACATCAAAAGGCGCCTTTTGGCTGCTCAAAAAAGAGCTTACCTTAGCCTGGCTTTCTCCGGCATCAATGACAAAAAGTTCAATGCCTTCGCTGCGGAACTTCTCATAATCCTTTGAAAGAGATGGGAACTTTTGGCGGCAATAAGGGCACCACGTGGTAAAAAAGAAAAGAATGATATCTTTGCCCTTATATTCTTTTAACGACACTGTATTACCTCTGGCCGTATCAAGCGTAAAATCCAAAGAAGCCTCTGACACCTTTGGCTCTTTAGTCAAAGAGGCCGAAGCAAGGACACTCTCCCACGATAAAAAAGACAACAGTAGGACAAAGATACAAAAATATCTTAACGAAGACTTACTCATATTAGCGCCCTCCCCATGTTAACAAGATAATATTCACCGGCGAGTATCAACAAAACACCGCCTATCCTCTCTATGGTATACATCCACTTGCCTGATTTTGGCATATTGACCAAGATACCGCTGAAAGTCCCTGCCAATATCAGGAGAGCGCCCATCCCGTAGGCAAAACTAAAAAGCAGGAAAATGCCGTATAAAAGATTCTGCTTTGTAGCAACAAAGACCAGCAAAGTGCCTAAAACAGGGGCTGTGCAAGGCCCGACTATCAGGCCTGAAGTCACGCCTAAAAGAAAAATGGAGAATTTTGATTTTCTGCCCTTGAATTTCTTTAAGAAGAATTCCGGCAGGTGCATCTCAAACACTCCAAGCATGGCCAAACCGAATATAATACAGGTATTTCCTATAATAAAGAAAGCAATGGGGCTTGAGCTTATCTGTCCGAATATCTTGCCTGTGAGGCTGGCAAAGACGCCAAGAATGGAATACGTTATAGACATTCCTAAGACATATATGAGGCTCAATAAGAACGCGTGGAACTTGTCCTTCTGCGCTGAGGCTCCGATATAACCAATAGTTATAGGCAAGAGCGGATATACGCATGGCGAAAAGCTCACCAAGACGCCAGCGCCAAACACAAGAATAAATTCAAACGGATTTGATCCTGTTAGCATGATTTAACCCAATCCAAATACTGTTTAGAACCCGCGATAATAGGCAATGCTATGACTTCGCACACATCATAGCTATGCGCGGCTTTTACCTCTTTTATAAGCGCCGGCAGCAAGCTCTGCTTAGTCTTTATTACCATTAAAGACTCTGACGCGCTATCTATTTTTCCTTTCCACCAGAAAAAAGAATCAACGCCTTTTATAATATTGACGCAAGCGCATAACTTACGCCCAAGCAAGAGCCCGCTCAATTTTTTGGCCTCTTTGCCTTTTGGAGCCGTTACCAGGACAACGCAAAGGCCGGTCTGTTTCATTTTAAGCTCGAAAGATAGCGCGAAGCTCCGAGCACAGCCTTAGCGCCCTCGCCCGCGGCGACGATTATCTGCTTTTCCGGTATATCGGTCACGTCGCCTGCCGCAAAAATACCCGGTTCGCTCGTCCTGTTAAGATTATCTACGATTATCTCAGCGCTCTCATTCTTTTTTACAATATCCATGATACCTGAGTTAGGCACAGATCCTATCTCTACAAAGATCCCTTGAAGATCTATTTTTCTTTCAACGCCTGCCTGCTCTATCTTAATGCCCGAAACAAATTTATCGCCTGATATCTCTTTGGTTGCGGCATTATTTATGACCTCTACCATAGCGCTAGACTCCACTTTATCGCGCATTACAGGGTCGCCGGCAAGCTTTGGATTTATGTTGATAAGATAGACCTTGCTGGCTATCTTTATCATCTGAAGCGTTGCGTCCAAAGCCGAATTACCGCCGCCTATCACAGCGACTACTTTACCCGAAAATACCGGGCCGTCGCATGTGGCGCAATAACTGACTCCCTTATTGCGAAATCCTTCTTCACCCTTGACGCTCAACCATCGCGGCCGCCTGCCTGAGGCGATGATCACGCTTTTCGCCTCATAAGGCCCTTTGGCTGTTTCAACTTTAAAATGCGTCCCGGTGATAGCGCTTATTTTAGTGATCCTCTTAACAGACTCATTGACTTTAAGCTCAACACTGAACTGTTTTAAATGTTCTTCAAATTTTGCTACCAGTTCTGAGCCCGTTATGAATTGATATCCGGTATAATTTTCAACGTCAGCACTCAGAGCTGTCTGGCCGCCGATATCTTCACTGATAATAAGAAAATTTATTTTTTTCCTGGCCGCGTAAACACCGGCTGTTATGCCGGCAGGCCCTGCTCCAATGATAATAAGTTCAACCATAGCTAAAGACCTAGCTTAGCGTCTATCTTGTCTTTGTCAAAACCTACGATAACATAGTCATCTATCATAATGACGGGGACGCCCATCTGGCCTGAGACCGTTATCATATATTGCAAGCCAGCCTGGTCGCCTGCGACATCAATATGCTCAAAAGGGATGTTCTTCTCATTTAAGTAGTTCTTGAGCCTTACGCAATACGGGCATGTTGGAGTTGAAAATACTTTAATGTTTGCCATGCGCCGCCCCCTTTTTTTTGAAGAACCTTAAAAAATGCGGCCCCTTCCTTTCCGAACACACTTTTAGTATCTGATCCAATATTTCTTCTGTATCCGGGAAGCGGTCCTGGCGCGCCACAAGCACGCCGTCTTTGAAATAAAGCAAAGTCGGTATCACGCGGACATCAAAATCCTTCCACTTATTATTATCGTTGATATTAAGCCTGAAAAAGACCATCTTTGAAAGATGATCCTTGGATGCCTCCTGTATGCGTTCAGCCATGGTCTTGCAGATGATGCATTCAGGACTGGTGCACTCTATCAGGACTGGCAAAGCCGACTTTAATACCAGCGTATGGAATTGGGAATCATTTATTTCAACCATTCTGACCATAAATATCGCTTCCTTTATTTTATATTACCACGAAATTTACAATATCTCCATAACGGAAAAACTCCGGCCAGCGCTTTGGCCTTCGCGCCTGAAAGAAAAGAACTCATCGTTCCTGCATGATGTACATATGGCAGAGTCATAGATATGCCCGTCATCAACTCCTGCCTTTAAAAACTCGCTTACGGCAGCTGAGGCAATATCAAAATACAGCCTGTTGTCGCGCGATGAAACAAACCCGTTGAAAAACCCCTTAAACTCCTCGCCCACTTCATAACAACACTGCCTTATGGCCGGCCCTAAAACAGCTATCAGGTCTCCCGGCTCTGTTGAAAATTTCTGCCTCATCTGTTTTATCGTCTTTGAGATGATCGTTTTGTGCATACCTTTCCAGCCTGCGTGTATCATCGCTATCGCCCTGTTGCCGGTATCAAATAAAAAAACAGGCAGGCAATCAGCAGTCCGTATAGCCAAAGGTAGCTCTCTACAGGACGTTATTAACGCGTCGGCCTCAGGCTGGCGCCCCTGCGCCTTAGGCGCGGCCTGCAGCGCGCGGGCATCAGCGCAAAAAACGCGGTCTCCGTGGACTTGAACAGGCAACACAAGTTTTGAGCCGCTCATACTCTTTTCTCTCGTAGTAAAAAAAGCCCGGACTTTGAACTCCTCAAAAAGAGGTATTTCATAAGACCCGTTTGACTTTCTTAAAACTAATGGCTGGGGCATAGTTAATCGGTGCCTATCTGGACAGTTTTTATTTGCGCGTGTTCTCCACGGATGATGCGGATATCTTTCTTTTTTACTTTGAAGTGCGCGGAAAGCAATCCTACGAGGGCTTTATTGGCTTTACCTTTTTCCGGCGCCGCTGTGACATAAGCCTTAAGGCGCCCGCCTTCTTCTTTGATTAGACTACGAGAAGATTTGGGAATAACTTTGACACTGACAAGCATGAAATTTATTTTGCGTTTTTATAAGCGCCGTAAATACTATAGATATCAAGAATTTTTTGATTCATAGCTCATCCTCATTTTTATTTGATTTTTCATTGTTATACAATGGGAGAGCATTAAGTTTTTTTTCTATCGTGGCTGGAAAAATGATGCCTTTGGCTTCAGCTTCCTTTCGAATTTTTTTATTATCTGATTCCAAATCTTTATTCAGAATCTGTTTATCACGCTTTTCTTGAGGAGGATTTAATTTCTCAGATTTTTCGAACTCAATGACCTTATCTAGAATTTCTTTTGGCAGATCAGATTTACTTTTAGTAAGTATCTCTAGAAATTCCCATGCGAAAAATTGATCAATCTGGATTCTTCTTTTTGTCATATGAGCAAACTTACCAATTATTCGACATATGTTCTCTCGCTCCTCTGGACTTAACTGATTGACAAATTCATAATCTTCAATTCTCTTTAGTGTAAGGATCAATGGCTCAAGGACATCTAAAGTAACTACGTAAACATTGTAGTCAGCCATATTATAGGCGAATGATTCGACAACATCGACAGTATTTGAAGGAATGACAAGGAAAACATCCTTTCGGACACCTTCTTCTTTAACGTATTTTTTTACAGATTCTGTCTGAATTTTAAGATAAGCTGGAAAATTTTCCAAATCATCAGATGCTGGACTCTTAGCATCGAAAATCACAAATTCATCACACAACTTTATTGTACTATCAGGAGTTCCTCTAAATGGAACTTTATCAACATACTGAATTGTATGCTTCTCACAAATCGATTTAATAGCCTGTTTGACACTCTCTTGATGTTTTGCCCAAGTATCCTTTAAAGACTGGAGTCGTTTAATTTCGTTTTGCTGTTTTTCATCAGTTTCTTTTTTTCGATCACTTTCTATTAGGTTTCTTATGGAATTGAGGGTTGAAACGTCACTTTCATACTTAGTTTGACGATCTGATTCTTTTTGCTTAAAAACAATGTTTTCATTTTTTAACTGAGCGTTTTCCTTATTTACAGCATCAAATCTTGTTTGCATAATTTCCAAAGACTTATCAAATCTGTTTTTTTCAGATTTAAGATGCTCATTGTCATTATTTAAAACCGCTATCGAACTTTTTACATCATCAAACTCTTTATTAGTATGAACCAACAGATCAATTAATTCATTAAATTCTTTGTAGGCATCATAACTCAAATTTCTTACATAGCGCCACCCGAAAATTCTTTTCCAAAAACCTATAGTTTTGACCGTATCAAAAAAAAGACTCAGTTTTTCAAATTTTGTATTCATTTTATTCCTCCAAAGAAACCCGTATATTAGCCATTTGTATTATAGCGCAGTAGGTATTATTGGTCGATAACTATAGTCTAAAGACACTTTGGTGTTTTTCGAGCAACGTCTCAATGGACCAAAGAAAGCGTGTATTTTTTCACCATATGGCGCGGATGATAGGATTCTTTTGCCTGGCGCAATCCAGGGACACCCAGGTCCTGCTCGCGATTGACATATTTATAACCGGCTGCTTCCTTGTCACAAAATATCTGGTTTATAGCCTGATATATGCCTATAAAACTGCCGTTCGCTTTTTCAATATGCACAACAAAGGTCGCAGGGTTAAGCTCTTCACCCAGAGCCAGCGCCTCCACTTTGCCGCCTATCTCTATCATTCCTCCCTGCATACCCAAGTATTCAAAATTATTCAACATCTCCCGCATTGCCTGCTTTTCCTTAGACAATCCCTGAGTATGCTGGCAATCCTTTGCAAGGCACCACTCATCCTGGAAAACAACGCATTCTTTAACGTCATCTTCCAACAACTTCTTATACATAAAGGTATGGTTGTCCTTAAAACGTTTTATAAAATTCCTCTTACCGTCAAAATCTTTGCCCTTTAAGCCTGACAGGTCTTGCCTCAGATAGACATAATCAAAATTATCCCGGTCTTCTGAAAGCCGCAAGCCGTCGGTTTTTTTAAAGAGCTCTGCTGTCTTCTCAGGAAGCCTGATGAACTCCAATCTCTTACTGCCACGGACTACCGAAAAACATTTTCGTATGGTATTTTTCTTTGTGTCCAAAGGCCCCAACGGGTCAAGGGCATGAAAAGCGTCATCTTTTAAAGATATGACCAGTAAGTGATCGTCCGCTTTTGAAATATTGAAGTTATAGGCATGCCGCCAGGCGAACAGATTGCTAAAAGTGAATTCGGAAATAAGCGGTGGATATTCCTTAAAAAACCCTGACAGCAGTTCCTTGTCCTGCAGCTCTATAGGCCTTATCACAGGAAACTCAGGAACAGCTTTTGTATCGGGCTTCATTTTAACAGCCTCTTTTTCATGGCAATAAGGCTTACCAATGCGCAGACAAAACCCAAAACCGCCAAAACTAATATTTGCCATATGACGGCTATGTTAAAAGACCCCAGGGCAAGAGACCTCAAACACGACACAAGAAAAGTCAACGGCAGGCACCAGGCAACAGCCTGCGCCCACGAAGGCAGGCTTGAGAGCGGAAAAAATACGCCGCTGAATAAGAACATTGGCGTTATAAATAAAAATACCGGAAAATTGAACATCTCAATATTTTTTACAAAAGCCGTAAAACACATCCCCATGGCTGAAAAGGTCAGCCCCGATAAAAAAGTTATGGGTATTATCCACAGGGCGGCGGGCATTGATAATAAACCAAAAAGGAGTGTCACAACGAACATGATACAGCCGGCGAACAACGCTTTTGTGGCGCCCCAGACTATCTCGGCTAAGACCACGTCTTCAATGGTCAATGGTGTAGAGAGCATAGCGTCGTATGTCTTTTGAAAATACATCCTCACGAACGAGGCATACGTTGTTTCAAAAAATCCGTGGTTCATGACCGCTGTTGCTATAAGGCCGGGCGCTATAAATCTTAGATATGATATCTGGACACCTTCGTACGGGACGTCTTTTACCAATTGGCCCAGCCCTATACCAAAAGCAAAAAGATAAAGCAAAGGCTCAAGCAAAGGCGGTATAAAATTCACCTTCCATGTCACAAGGTATACGTCAAAATTCCTCTGCCAGACCCGCATTGACCTTAAACTTATGTTCATCATTATTCCCGCAGCTCTCTTCCCGTCAATTTCAGAAATACGTCTTCTAAGTTAGCCATGCGCAATGAACAGCCTCCATCCCCGAACTTATGCGTAATATCCGAGAACACCTCAGGCCCTTTTTGCGTATATACAAAAATATGCGAGGCGGTCTTCTCAAAAGTAAATCCTTTTTGTTTAAGGTAGCTTTCAATTACCTCTCCGGCCAAAGATATCTCTATGACGTGGGAACCGGCATGGTGGCGTATGAGCTCCTTTGGAGAACCTGATACCATGATCTTTCCTTTATCCATGATAACAAGCCTGTCGCATAGATGAGCGGCTTCATCCATATAATGCGTGGTCAAAAGCACGGTCGTGCCGGACTTTTTAAGGCTGATGATACTTTCCCATATCTGGTGCCTTGCCTGAGGGTCAAGGCCTGTAGTAGGCTCGTCTAATATAAGAAGGCGCGGCTTGTTGACCAAAGACCTTGCTATAATAAGGCGGCGCTTCATCCCTCCAGAGAGTTCATCAATAGCGCTTTTTCTTTTACCATAAAGGCCTACAAAATGCAGGAGCTCTTCACAGCGGGCAAGTGCTTTTGAACCTGTAATGTCAAAATAACGCGCGAAAACGCGCAGGTTATCTATAACGGTAAGGTCAGGGTCTAAGTTATTTTCCTGGGGGCAGACGCCAATGCCTTCTTTAATACGCCTGGGGTCTTTTAGCGCGTCTTCTCCGAACACTATAAGCTCTCCGCTGGTAGGCTCAAGAAAACAATATATCATCTTTACGGTCGTTGTCTTGCCTGCGCCATTGGGCCCAAGCAAACCAAAGCACTCCTGCTGCGACACACGAAGGCTTATATGGTCAACCGCTGTTACTTGACGGAATGTTTTAACAAGCTCATTGGCTATTACTATATCCATTATTGTGCCTCAGGCGAGACCATCAAACCCATAGCTGTTAAAATTTATACTTTGTGCCATGCGGAACTGTCTTTGACTTATCAACATAAAGATCGCCCTTGCTATCTTTCTCTATCAAAAACCACGCAAGGGCTTCTTTGGCAGGGCCGGACACAACATCGCCGGCCTTATTGAATTTTGCTCCGTGGCAGGGGCAGGCAAAAGTATCTTCTTTGTCCTTAAATGAAACAGTGCATCCCATGTGGGTGCATCGGCTGGAAACCGCGTAGATGCCACTCTCGTCCCTGAACACAATGAACTGTTCTTTAGGGAATGGCTTGATGCTTGGCACAGGAAGGTCTTTCAAAGTGCCTATTAAGATCTTGCTCTTATTAACGCTTTCGCTGGCCATAAGCGCTCGC